>OBEQ012968870.1_pt1 | contig 15196 bp, 21 predicted proteins | sample 1670901 | NCBI WGS metagenome assembly OBEQ01 (sample SAMEA104232315, study PRJEB22302) | groundwater metagenome | biome: forest; feature: aquifer; material: groundwater | place: USA | collected 2011-08-07 | depth 5.4 m | reverse complement strand
TTTTACAGCATTGAAAAGGGTCAGGCACTTTGACAAGCGGGTGGCCGTAGAACTTTTTCAACTCCGAAAATTGTGCAGCGTCGTGCCAATTCGCGTCAAGATCGGCTAGCTTTGCAGGAATATCTTTCAATGGATCGCGGTCATCAGTAGTGTGAACAAAAGTGCATTTTTCGCCGCGTTCGATTACAACTTTATACGGAAAATACGCACGGAGAACATCGTTAAGATTACCGATGTGCTTTCCGCCGGATGGAGTTTGTTGACACTTCACGTTCGGCACAATTTTATCGCGATGCGCTCGTTCAATGATTTTTTCAGCTAATTGATCAGCCCAGTGTAAAGACATAAGTACCTAAAATATTGCGGCAGACAAGATTAAAAACTTAGCCCGCGATATAAACAAATAATGGCCGCAAAACAACAAAAAGTAGAGGAACCTTTACGACAACACGCAGAAGAGCTTGCGGAATTGTTAGCCGCTCATAGCAGTAAGTTTAGAATTACCTTGCCGCACAACGATCATCAAATAAGTTTAAAATTAAACAACCGCACTCCATTCACTCTAGACGCGGTTCGTTCAGCATTTATAGCCAAATACGGCCAACCTACTGAAAAAGGGATAAAAGGTCGTGAAGAAATTGTCACACCATGGGGCAGGATCCGCATGAACCCATCAGTAGCTGCAGAACATATTCCGCCAGATTTTAGAATTCAACTTAACCCAGGCTTCACAGAACACCTAAAAGCCGCAATTAAGAAAAGAAGTGGAGAATAACAATAATTATGAAACCAGAAGAACACGCTACACACGTCGTCGAACTTTTAGCTGGACCACTTTCGAAAAAGTTTCGAGTAAAAATAAAAGCGAATGGCGACCATACAATCAAAATAGCGCTTAACAATCGAACTCACGCAAACTTAGCTGAACTCAGAACAGAAGTGATAAAACGATTTGGCCAGCCAAGCGCAAAAGGAAAACACGGCGCAGACATAATCCGAACTAGCTGGTCAGACATATACGTACTACCTGCAATTTCGCCAGAACATAAACCACCAGATGCAATTGTAGTTACTAAAGTAGGTGCAATCAAACAATTCACTGCGCGTTGGGCTGAACACAACCAAGAACAACTCCGAAGAGATCTAAGCGGAGGAACTGTCGAAATATCACACAGCAAATAATTTCAAGATTTAGGAGAATGAAAAAATGTCAAAACCACTGAAACCAAAAGGCGAAGAACATGCACAAGAACTTGCCGAACTATTAGCCAAGCACGGCGGAATTACGATTCAATGCAAAACAGCAAGAAGCGGCGGAATGGGCATGAAAATTAAAATAAGACTAAACAGCCGCACCGAAACAAACTTACAACGACTGCACAATGCATTTGCCAAAAAGTACGGCAAGCCGTTACCAGAACTTGTTTCAGGTTTACGCCACATAGAAACGCCAATTGCTTTGATAAGACTAGCGCCTGACTTGTCAAACGTACACTTAGCACACGAAGCAATGATAGAAATAAAACCCGGATTCTCCGCACTCGTCAGACAAGCACTAAAACAACGAGAAGTAATTGAATAGAAAAAAATTAATAGGAAAAAATAGTAAAAAATAATACTAAAAAAAGTAAAAATATTTGATGCTTAGAATTAAAAAGTTAACACGAGTGAGTATATCAGTATGTTTAAACATATTGTCATAAAGCATGAAGACTTACATCCAGAAATTGCAGGCGCAGTTTCAGAAGTAATTGGATGGCGAGCAGCTAAAAAGATGGATTTATCTCTAGGCGCAAAGGTTGGCGCAGCAATAGGAGCAGTTCCACTATTCTTTGGACACTTAGATGGAATACCAACTAAAGAAAAAATGCCCTTAGCAATAGCTACTCTTTTATCAGCCACTACTACTGGTACGTTGATTGGATATAGACTAGGTCAGACTAGACGAGATAACGCAATGGCAGGAGTACAAAATAGCATAAAAGCAAACACACATTTAGATGCGGATAAAAAACACGAAATAGCTAAACTTCGCAAAACTCACCCACTATTTTTAGTAACGCATAGAGGCGACGTAGTACTAGTGCCAAATACAAGAGTGCAACGCGCTTTCAAAAAAGCAGGAGAAACTTTCTTTAAAGGACTTGTGCGATCAAGAAGAGAAATATAGCAATATAAATTATTCAAGTAAAGCTAACGACAAGAACGGCATTACAAGTGTTGCTTCTGCTTCTACAAACGCGCTTTTCTTCTTATCTTTTAATTTATTCCAACTAACTGCTTCAGTTGGACGCGCGCCGCTTAACGAACCATCGTACTGCGTACCTGTGCTAACGTAGACAACTGAATCTAAGCCGTTGCGTAAAATTGCCGCGCCGATTAAGTGAGGCTTGGCAATTCCACCGCCGATAATGAGCCCGCCGGTTTTGTCACTTGTGAGAATGATATTGTAGAACTTCGCCAAATCCTGCGCTTGATCCACAATCAACTTCTCGCTCTGTTTCTTATCTTGGTTGTAAAAGAAAACGTGATCGCCAATTGCACCGTCGACAAAACCCGGCACAATAACGGGAATATCGTTTTTCGCTGCCCAATGAAGAAAAGAATTCTTGTCCGTAATTTTTTCGCCGAGCTTCTTGCAGTAAACCGACGGAGAAAGCACGTGATTTTCCTTCCACATTTCATCAAGAAACTTCAAATTGAATTCTTCAAATTCAGAATAATAACTATCCGGAACCAAAACGTTGCCAATTCGGTTCAACGCTTGCTTCTTAATTTGTTCATCGTCAACATCAAAAGCGCCCTTTAGGAAAGCGTGTTTGCTTTTCATGCAATCCTCTTCGATTGCACCAGTTGAAGTAATAATGCATTGAACTGCCTTTTCGCGGCACAATTGAGCTACAAGCTCGCGTAAACCAGAAGAAATTATGTTTGAAGTAAACGAGAGAAAAACCGTCGCTTTTTCTTTTTTCATCTCACGAAGTAGCTTCATTCCCTTGGATAACTCAGAAGCTTGGAAGCCAAGTGAACCCATTTTGTCAGCTAGCTCAAACATTGACATTTTGCCATTCACGTCAAAGCCCTTAACACTAGGCAAAGAAACTTTGCCGCTTGCCTTGCGTTTGAATGAAAGATTTTTAAAGTTCATGCGAAACAGCTCCTTTTATCAAAGTTAGATCTTGCCTAGCTACGTTTAAACTTATACCACTTTTGCACTTATCGCAAAATGTGTGAATTTCAACACTAGGATAACTACCATGGGCTTTCTTTGTAAACTTATACACATTCAAAAGCGGATCAAGATCCTTGGTTTGAAAATCTTCTAATTTAGTGCCACAAAATGGACAGAAAAACTTTCCTTGCACAGTGTCAAAAATTCCCATATTGAATGCTAGGAAACTGCTAGATAAAAAGCCATTCTGAAACAAAAAAACTTATTTTAAGTGCAAGTACAGGATATTAGTCTATCACAAAACAAACTGAAAAATTCAAAATAGACAAAACAATACACGCATTTTTACTAATTATCCATTTTTTTGGCAGTTAAGCATTTAAACGCAGTAAAAGCTATTATGTCTTAAGTGACTAAACATGAATCAACAACTCGATGCTGCAAAAGCTGCGTCCATTGTAAAACAGCAAGCGATTAACCTACACGGCAATTTGGCTAGCTTTTCGTTTAAACTACTAAAAGTTGAGCCAAATGACAAAAAAGACGTGTGGAAAGTTACGTGTGAATTTCTTGCTAGTTCAGCAGACGCTGCGCCTAACCCCTATTTGTTCAAAGTAAACGTATCTACAGGCGCAGTTGAAGACATTCAAAAACTAGGTTAGCTACATGGCTGAAATAGCGATTGAAAAAACGCTTTCAAGACACTTACCAATAGTAATTGACACTAGTATACTTTACGATTACTTAAAGGTAATTCACTGCCCGCAAGGCGTTGATGAATTTGACTCCCTTGTTTTGAAAAACGTGTTGCCTCAGTTTTCTAAAATCTACGTTACCCCGCAAATCTTGGCCGAAATCAATAGTTTAGCCAATAGGGACTTTGCAAACGGAAAAAAATACTTTCTTGAAAAAACGAAGCCATTTCTTGCAACTATCTCTGAGAATTATGTTGAAAAAAATGAAATATTGAAAAATAATAACTACTGCAAACTCGGGCCAACTGACACAACCATAATAATCTCAACACAACAATCACATTGGGTAGCGGTTTCAAATGACGAACAAATGCTAAATTGCCTTAACGCAGACCAAGCTATTTCAATGGCGGATATGCGAGCACACTATCTAAACTACAACAAGTGAAAAAATCACACTAAACCAAATAACAGCTGAATCCACGCGTATCCAATTCCAAAAATTAGCCATAGATATAATTGTAACTCCAGTAGTTTTACGCTTTTGTTTCACGTTACTATTTTCTAGGAAGAGAATCGGCAATTTCGCGAAGCTCTGATCTAATTCGAGCTAAATAAGCTCCATCGCTACGCGCATTACGCTTACTTTTGAATAATTTTCCACGCCCAAGGTAAAATTGAAAGTCAGCAGTTACATCTTTTCTTCCAACAAAGGACAGAAGTGGGCTATAATCAGAACTACTAGCCAAAGTAGCCGTTTCGTGCGGAATTTTTAAGTGGTCAAAAACGGATTTAACGCCCAGGATTTGTTTTCCAATATGAACAACTTCATCAAACAACAAAGTTTTTTTAGGTTGAATTTTTCGTGCAGAAAGTAAACTTGCGGCTTTTTCAACTTTGCCAGAATGTGCAACGTCGGCTACTTGTTCACCTAACTCACCTAATGCAATTAATTTCAAGGTAACTCCACGTCGATTGCGATGCGCGCGAGCAATAGCCCGAATGTACGGCGTGGCACTCGGGCCAACACCAACAATCTGCTCAATTCCCTTTTCATGCATAAAATCAGATAGCCTAATAAACGTCGATCTCAACATTTTAGCATTTTCTGGAGAAAAATGCCATTCTTCGTTCATGGCTGCACCCACTCAATCTCATAATACTCGTATTGGCTTTTTGGTAAGTCAATTCGTTTAACGCGGTAGTGCGTTATGCTTGTTTCACGATCGCAAATACTCAAAATGAGGTCAAGTCCAAGTTGTTTCGCGCGTGCAATTGCTTGAGCTAGATCTTGCCCGCCGATTTCTTCTTCTTCACTTAACGCTAGCATGACGAACTTCGGCTTGTGTTCTTTTGGATTCTCGGGGTTACCATGCTTTCGATGATATAAGAGAAAATCAAGCTGTGCTTTGCTCTCGCGTTTGCGGCCAGGAATAGCAAGAATGAAAGTTTTCTTCACACCATGCGCAACTCGAATTGCCCTAGCCCATTCTGAAATAAGCATTTTCGCCTCGCGTGGAAATACGTGAATAACGTGCTTCGAATGCATCCACTCGGCTTGATCAAGAGATGGTTTTGCGCCTGGAAAATATAAACGAAAATGAGTGCCGAACTTGAAACCAGTTTTCAACACAAATCCACGCATACGCATGTCTTCATAAACATCGTAAAGCGCTTCAAAATCAGCCCGTCGCTTAATCGCTTCTTTCTTAAGTTTAGCAGGCGAAATGTCAAGCTTTAACCCACCATGCTTTGCGAGGAATAAACTTTCGTACGCGTCAAGTTTGAGTAGTTTACCGTGTTTCTTTGCTTTGTATGTGCCGTATTGACCAAACCAGTAATTATCGTACAGTGACCGACCTTCTTCATCATCGTCGATTATTGACATTAAGTCATCTGGAAAGTAGAGCGATTTGTTTTTGACTTTCGGCGGAGTAAAATCTTGAGAAGGGTATTTCACAACCGGGCTTCTCCCGTAGTCAGTATTTTCAGCTTCAGCTATATCCCGAGCAATTATGCCACGGTCACGCCAATCGCGGTAACAAAAGTAACGCGCTAGAAATTTCTCGCGATCCTTAAACTCAACTGCTAATTCGTTAAAAGAAATTGGAACGTTGTTATTAGTGCAAACTGCGTTTCGTACATCTGCTAAGTAAAGTGCCTCTTCTGGCATTAGCTGAATCTTAGATTTATTTTCGCCGTACTGCGTTCCAAAAAAACCCTTGAGAAGCGCGCCTACGCTTGAAGGATCAGTTACAATAATTGTGCCGTCTTTTATTCGCTCTACTATTACTCCCACTTTTTTCCATTCCTCCGAGACGCCGCGTCGAAACGCGACAAAATCGATTGAGTGCTATATGATTAAATTGAGAGAAACCGTTCTTTTAAACGTTGACAACCCACATGAGCTTAATTTTGAACGACGAATTAAAAAAAATAAAGATAATAGCTGCACCACAAAGAAGCAAACGCCCGCATGCACATTCACACATAGGGTGCCCATTTGACCCACTTAACGAACAGATGACTCCACCTGCAACAATGGAAGTAGCTACTTTTGAAAATCCAAAAACGAACTGGAGAGTACGCGTATTTGAAAATAAGTTCCCAGCGCTTACACTCCGTGAAAAGTTTGAAAAAAACAAAAACATCACAGGCGCTTACGGGAGCCAAGAAGTAATTGTTGAAACGTCAATTCACGAAGAACAGTTTGAAAACTTTACTGACGGCCAGCTTAGTTTAGTTTTTGACACGTACGTAAATCGATTCAAGCACATGTCTGCTTTGCTTAAAGTGGAATACGTTTTTCTTGGTAAAAATCATGGAAAAGAAGCTGGCGCAAGTATAGCCCACGAACACAGTCAAATATTTGCATTACCATTTGTTCCAGATGTTGTGAAAAGCGAATTCGCGCCAAAGCAATGCGCGTTTTGTAAACTATTGAAGAAAAATACGAAGAAAAGCATCGTGTTTCAAAACGCTAAATTCGCAGTTGTACGGCCAGACGTTGCCCGATTTCAACTAGAATGTTGGATTATTCCTAAAAAACACGTTGCCGGATTCACAGATTTCAGTAGCGCAACTGGGTTGACGTTTATGAAAACGCTTCGCGAGACAATTCGGAGAGTAAAGAAGCATACTGAAAACTACAACGTAGCGTTTCATCCATCTGCAAAAAATGTTGATGGCCATTTTCATGTTGAAGTTTATCCACTAACAGAACACTTAGCAATGCTTGAACTTGGCGCAAACGTGTTTATCAACTCAATGGATGCAAAAACTGCTTTGAAAAAGCTTAAGTAAAAAACGCAAAAGCTCCAAAAACACAAGTTTTAATAACCACAATGATGGTTATAATTATATGAGTTTATTGGAATTTTTAAAACGCGATGAAAGCGCACGGCTTATCTTTGGAAAGAAGGAACTAGCCATAATCCGTAAACAGTTACTTGGAGAGCGCATGACGCAAAGCCAACGGAATCGGCTGTCTAAATTTATTCGACCGAAACTACAGTTCATAGAAGACTGTAGTAAGTACGGAGAAGAATTCAAATTGAAAAGGCGTAACACACTTGACGCTTTAGTCGAAAATGCAAAACAGGTCATTCTTGCCGATAAAATGAGTAATAAAATACAGGCCATAATGCTTTTTGGTTCCCGTGTTTCTGGCTACACTACATTTAGATCAGACGTAGATATGTGTGTTTTATTCAATGACATTTCTAAAGACGAAGCGTTTGAATTTCAGCTACGGGTCTCTTCGAAGCTTCCTGAAATAGTGGACATACGGGTTTTCAATACGCTTCCGTTAAAAGTTAAGATAGGCGTAATAGGGGCGCATAAAATTATTTATAAAAGCCACAAATTGAATCCCCTATTTTGGGCGGATGCAGTGAAAGAAGCAAGTGAAAGCCGGGTGATGCTATATGCGAATACGCGATAAAATAAAAGAACTTAAAAAATACTTGGCCGAATATTCTGGATTAAAACCACATTCAGTAGATGAATTCATTGGGAGTTTGGAGAAAAAAGCTACTGGCGAGCGCTATTTTGAAAAAATCGTCGAATGCGCTACTGACTTAGCATTTTTAGTAATAAGTCAAAATAAGCTTGAAGAACCAACTGATGACTTAAGCGCCTTTCAAGTATTATTCACTTCCAAAATAATCAGTCAACCAGTGTGCGAAGCACTTAAACATGCCAAGTCGATGCGTAACTTTATAGTGCATAATTATGGCGAAGTAAAAGGAGAAACTGTTTTTAACGCACTGGACACAGAACTACCTCGTGACATCACGGCATTCGTTAGAGAAATAGAAACTTATTTGCAAAGCAGATCCTAAAAAGTAGCTAGAAAAAAATTAATTTAACGATTTACGCTTTTGCTGCGTCTGCCTTTGGTTTAGCTTCTTTTACCTTTGGTACAAAGCCAAGGTCGGCAAGTGCTTTTTCTCCGTAAGTTTCGATTTTTACGTTGATTTGAGCAGTCTTGTCAGAAACAGTGTTACCTGCAACTCGCTTTTTGAGCTTGCTTCCAAGCTTTAAGTGTTTTACTCCGGTTCCGCCAGATAAAACCGAATAGAGTGTCCTAGTTCCAGGGATGTCAAAACGCATTGGTGTGCCGTCAGTATCTGAACCGCCGGTTATTTTTAAAGAATAACCTGCTAATCCAACAAGTGAGCCCTCTAGTTTTTCACCGATCTTCTTACCAATTAACTGCGAAAGTACAGGTGCTTCGGTAAGCTCTTTTTGAAAACTATTCCCAGTCTTAGAATCATTAATAACTATCTTCATACAAACATCACTAAAATACTAATAAGTAACAATAAACAGGCCAAGAAACCAATATTAAGCTTTTCCCAGTACTTTAAACGCATGACAACAGAAAGCCCGAGATTCTTACACAAAACACTCGACGAATTCAAAGAAGAAGTGAAAAAAGCCAAAGGTAGAGTAGTTGTACTAGTTCACCCTTATTTCAACCAATATGCTTCATCGGATTATTATGAAGCACTACAAAAAATTCAAAGCAAATCAAGAGTTCCAATAATTGTACTTCAAGAAGTATATGCTGTTCCGAAAGCTGGTTTCATGGCACCGGCAAATCCGTTTTACGTGATTACGCACCCAAAAAATCCAGAGCCAGTTCATGGCTGGGAAGCACTTCATAGAGCATTACAAAACAACGGAGTAAAAACAATTCTTCTCGGCGGAATGTACGCGCAAATAGAACCGCACTTTGAAGTCGGAGGCAGCATACGCCGATACGAAAAACAGCACTTGCCACGTCCAACGAAACACACTATAAACGTTGGCTGTGTAGGCGCCACTTACCGCCGTTTAGTGGAATATCACCCTGATCTAAAAATTCGTTTAATACCAGGATTACTTGCGCCTGAAAAGCCGCATAACAGAGAAGAAGAAACAATATGACAACACTGGCACCAAGATTACTGCACGAATCAAGCGAAGAATTCAAAACAGCAGTTGCAAAAAGCAAAGGCAGAATAGTACTTCTTGTGCACCCAAAGTATATTCCTGGGTCGAATGAATATGAAAAAGTTTTAGCCAAACTTAGCACTAAATCAAAAATTCCAATAGTGGTGCTTCAAGGTATTGATGCGGTTCCATTAGAAGGATTTATGCAACCAGCAAATCCTTTTTTCGTAATAACACATCAAGACCACCCTAAACCGTTAAAAGGCTGGGAAGTTTTGCACGAATCGCTAAGAGAAGCTAACGTAAAAACCGTACTCCTTGGAGGAATGAAAGCAAAAATAATACACGGAGCCATAGGCGGTAATTACTATTTAAGTACATACGAGAAACAAGCAATGCCTCGGCCACCAAAACAGACTATAGAGATAGGCTGTGTTGGCACAACTTACAAAGAACTTGTAACAAACAGCCCGCATTTAAAAATCAGGTTAATGCCGGGGCTACTTTATCCAGAGCGACCGCATTAGAATACAGTCATTCCTTTGATTTTCTTTGTTTCTTTTAGGAGTTCTTTTTCTTCATCTGAAAGTGACGTCGCGTACTTCGTGTGAAGGAGAACTAGATCGTCTTTTGGAATGTCTATGTACAAGATTTGCTTTTCTTTTACTTGTCTACCGAACGTTGCGCCGGTTACACTAATTGCTATTTGTTGTCCTTTTGAAGCTGATTCAACTTCTTTTTTCTCGTGTTGAATTGCACGTATTTGTCCAACTTCTTCGCCAGCTGCGTTGATCAACATGCTTTGCTTCTTAATCTTGCCAGCTAGCACTTCAACCCCGCAGATCAATGGGTTACTCACACGAAAACAGTGGTTTGGCATTACGTAGATTTTACCGGGAAATATTAATTCGCTAAACGCTTTTTTGCGCTCGCTTGCTTTTTCTTCTTCCACCCAACGCTGGTAGTTTTCAATTAAATTGTAAATAATATTTTCTTCGAAGAGTTTTACATTAGCAGTTTCTAACTCTTTTTTCACTGACTCTGAAACTTTTAAATTAAACGAAAAAATGGCGCCTAAAAATGGGTCTTTTGTAGCTACACTTTCAGCTTCTGCTATATCTTTTCTAGTTATTCCACCAATAGCTGCACTTCTAACTGGAACCCCCGCAGCTGCGAATAATTTAGCAATTGCCTCTAAGCTGCCAAGCGCGTCTGCCTTGATTATAACTCCGTTGTCTTCAGATTCAACAACAACTTCACTATACTCGTTTTGTAGCAGTTCGAAAATCTTCTCTCGGTTGTTTTTCACGACGTAAAAAGATGAGCCAGGCAACGCTTGCTCTGCACCTTCACATGCAATTTTTACTCCAGTTGCTGCACTTGCTATTTTCACGTGATTAAACTTTTCTTTTGGATCACGCATCTCATCAAGCGGTTTAGGCCGAAGAATTGTTTTTGCCTTGCAAGAAACGGGTTTACCCGTAATTGAACCAAAAGCAATTTCATCCCCTTCACGCAACACTCCATCGTACAAGATAACATCAATAGTCTTGCCAAGACCTTTTTCTTCTTTCACTTCAAGAATCGAACCTTTACCCGGATCAGATTCATGTAACTCTAAACGCTTTTCAAGATAACGCTGCGCAAGGCCAGCAACATACAGCAATAGTTCTTGCAACCCTTCTTTAGTTCGACTACTTACTGGAACTATTAATGCTTCAGTGGTAAAATCAGTGACCCTATCAAACCGTTCAGAATTAATCCCATGAGTTGCTAATTGTCCAACTAACTCGTAAACTTTTTGATCAAGCCGCTCTAATACGTCAGGCCGCTGATTAGAAAGTGAATCAGACATACACGTGTTCGGCGTTTTTTTCCAACCAGACATAGCGTCAACCTTTGTAGCTGCAACAATAAATGGAGTTTTGTATTGTTTTAGAAGTTGAATTGATTCAAGCGTCTGCGGCTGAATCCCTTGATTAATATCAATCACAAGCACAGCAATATCCGCAATACTCCCTCCACGCTTGCGTAGATTAGCAAACGCCTCGTGGCCAGGCGTATCTATAAAAAGAAGGCCCGGAATGGTGAATTTGATTTTCAGTTTATTCTTCAACGCACCACAAGTTTGTTCAATTACATCAATTGGCACTTCACTTGCACCAACTGCTTGAGTAATTGCACCGGCTTCACGCGAAGCAACAGCTGTACTGCGAATAGCGTCCAAAAGTGACGTTTTTCCATGATCTACGTGACCCACAACTACAACAATCGGTTGACGTAACATAAAATTCACAATAGTTTTACTAAACTAATAGCAGTGAAATAATAAGAGAAACACTCGCTTTTATCGATTTGCTAAACGGATTTTGCTCGTTTCCACTTTACTTCAAAAACAACAACAAACTAGAAGCTGACACTCACCTCAGCATCGTAAAAATAGCAAGCAATTAAAGCAGGTTCAGTTTGAAGATAGTATCATTATGTTAAAACCTCAAAAAGTTTCGAAAAAACTACTACAAATAGAGAAAGCTGGTGCTCAAGCTACAGAAGAAGTCGGAATGGGTTTTAAAGAATTACCAGACGTAATACGCACTTTGCAACACATTATGGAAACAAACCCACCGCAAAAACAATGGCTGCATGGACACGCTAAAAAAGTGAAGTTGCCAAGTGGAAGGAAGATAAAAGTTGGAATTCTTAGGAAATCACTATTTGAACCATCAAAGAAGCCAGAGAAAGGTTTGGATAAAATTCTGACCGCAGCTACATATATGGAACCTGGAGAAATGTTTTCAGTGGGACGGTATAAACAGCCAGGAATGCCATTAAGCTTCAATAACTGCGGGAAGCAAGCCGTAAGCGTAAGTTTTCGAACTAGTGAACCTTTTCACGAACAACAAGAACCACCTCACCAACTACTTCACCTAGATAGAGAAAAGCTGGTTCAAATACTTGAAAAGGCAGGTTATACTTTAGAGACCAAAGAACGTGGCGGCTATACTAGAGTGGTTAGAACTTTAAATGGATCAGAGCCTTTTGCTAGAATTCACTTAAACACTGTTGACCACGGCATATTTCACCAAGGCAAAATAATTGGAGTAATAAGCGAACTGAAGGTTATGCATAGACGCCCAGAAGTGCAGCACGCAGAGTTTTTTGAAGACCATCTCCACTTGCTTCATAAAATTGTCACATTAGACTCGGCAAAAGAATTGCCAACCCAAAGAAGAGCACTACCAAAACCAAGGCAAAGAAAATGAAAAAGCAACCACCAATTTTTCTCCACGATCCTCGCGTGTATGAAATTTTTCAAGACATTGCAGCTTGTGTACCGAATGGAACGAAGTTTTACATCGTCGGCGGGGCAATGCGCAACGCGATGTTTTACTATTATTTTGACAAGAAGTTACCGCAACGAGATTACGATTCAATTATCATCGGCGATCACAAAAAATTCATTGCAAACCTACGCAAACATGGATTCGCGTACGGAAGAATTCGGCGCAAAACGCAAGCGGTACTTAAGCGTGCCAAAACAAAAGGAATGTCTGGCGATGACTTAAACGAATTTGTTTTTCTCGACATGCGCTGGGAGAAAAAAGGAAACATTTTACAAAACTTGAAGGAACACACTGCATTTACAATGGGCGGATTCGGAATTGAAGTACACGATTTATTTGCGAAGAACTGGATTTCAAAAGTTACTAAGATGCCGCACGCTGTGTCCGACTTAAAAGCAAAGAAACTTGTTGTAAACGCAGTTGATAACAAACATAATTTATTTGCAGCGCTGCGCTTCATGTCAGTTGGCTTCAAGCAACCGAGTAAAAGCGACGTTGAATGGCTTTTGCGCGAATTTAAAATTGCATCGAAGAGAAGGAGAAAGAAGAACTTAAAAAAACTTTACAATTACGTCGGCGGGGAGAAGAAAGCTGTGAAGTTAGCAAAGAAAATTGGCGTTGATTTGAAAGCGTTACTTTCCAGTTGAGCCGAATCCACCGTGGCTTCGTTGGGTTTCAGTTAACTCTTGAACTACTTGAAAATCCGCCCGAATAACTGGTGCGAGAACAAGTTGTGCGATGCGATCGCCGCGTTTAACTGTAAACGGTTCTTCGCCGAGGTTTTGCATAATTATTTTCAACTCGCCGCGGTAATCGCTGTCGATTGTACCTGGAGAATTTGGAAATGTAATACCGTTTTTTAGTGCGAGGCCGCTACGCGGCCGCACTTGTATTTCATAACCTTCGGGAATTTCAAAATGTAGCCCAGTTGGAATTAACGCGCGTTTGCCTGGCGCAATTATAATTTCGTCAGTTACAGCTGCGCATACGTCAAAAGCGGCTGCGCCTAGCGTGGCATAGCTTGGCATGGGCAGGTCTTCAGTTCCTGACGCCCGTTTAACTTTTACCAACATAGTCATTAGTTCTTGCCTTGTTGTTCTTCTGGAGAGTATACATAGTCAACTGATGCAATTTTTGCTTTTACGATTTCATTTGGTTGAAAAAAGTTTGCTATTTCTCGGTTAGCGCTTTCAACGCTGTCGCTTGCGTGTACTAAATTGCATTGTTGTGAAGTTGAATAGTCGCCTCTGATTGTTCCAGGAGCTGCTTTTCTACCGTTTGTAGCACCAAGTAAGTCGCGAACTGTTTTTACAGCTTCAACTCCTTCCCAAATGGTTGCAAGTACAGGCGCTTGTTTTACGAAATCGCATAGCCCTTTGTAAAATGGTTTTCCGATGTGTTCAGCGTAATGCTTAGCTAATAGTTTGTCGTCTGCTTGAACCATTTTCGCTGCTACCAGCACAAGACCTTTTCGTTCAAAGCGAGTGATTAATTCTCCAGCTAAGCCGCGTTGCATTGCGTCTGGTTTAAGCATTACAAAAGTACGTTCCATCATATGTTTATTTTCAACTCCTTGGTTAAAGCTAGGTAAAACTATGAGATGAAAAAGGGATGAAGAGAATAAAAAAGCTTAGCGCTGGTTGTGTTTTGCAAGTGTTTTAGCTAATTCGCTGCTGATTTCTTTGTCAACGATGTACTTGCGTCTGTTTTCAGCGTGCGTGAAGTAGACAAAAATTGCAATTAAAACTAATAGAACAAATATGCCGATTAGAGCTGATTCACCAAGAAATGCGCCGAGTACAAAGAACCCGCTGAAAGCTGAAGAGTTTGCAACAAGAGTTATTGGCTGCGAGTCACTGCCTTGGTTAGATGTTAGCAATAAACTGGTTGAAACATTTGAGAAGTTCTCTGGAACTGTGAATTGCACGCTTATTGGTTTAGATTCGTTTGGTTCAAGTGAAAAGAATTCACTTACTGGGCCGAATTGGGGAATTGAAAACAGTGCGTTGTAAATTGTAAATCGGTACGGGTTGTGCACTTGTACGTCGAATTTATTTTGTCTTCCTTGAACTACGTTGATTGAACTATTTACATCAATTACAGGATAATTCAAAAATAGTTGGGGTACAGCTTTACCTGGACATAGCTTGGTTGTTAATTGAACTGGTAATGATTGGGATCCGGTTTGTGATCCTTCTAGCCAATATGTTGAAACGCTGAAATTGTAAACGCCAGGATAAGATGGGGAGAATACGTTTAGGTTGAAGATGTAGTGGGAGTGGCTTGGGATTGAAACGAAACTGTCAGTCGCTTGGCCTAGCGTACTTGTAAATCCATATGTTTGCGCTTGTAAGCCGTTATTGTAAACTACAAAGGAAAGTTGACTTGTGTCACCGTGGCAAGCGGTTATGTTTTGGTTACCAACCATTTTTGAAGCAAAACATTGAGCTACATTTACTCCGCTATAAAGATAAGAAACGTCTCCGCCGGTTTTTGCAACTGCAATTGTTAAGGGGTGAACACCCGCTGCAGCAGTGCATGGAATA
>OBEQ010789383.1_pt1 | contig 15202 bp, 5 predicted proteins | sample 1670901 | NCBI WGS metagenome assembly OBEQ01 (sample SAMEA104232315, study PRJEB22302) | groundwater metagenome | biome: forest; feature: aquifer; material: groundwater | place: USA | collected 2011-08-07 | depth 5.4 m | reverse complement strand
GCGCGGCACTTTCTATCTTCTGATTCCCACTCCCTTTGAACTTCCCAGTCCCTTTCATACTGTTTGTAGTCCCATTCTTGAGTGGTGCTATGGGTGCAGTTTTCCGGGTGATCTCTGCATTCTTGGGGAATGTCTTCATTAGAAGCGAAGAGGGGCTGCTGGGGTCCCGCCTCTGGCGGGCCAGCGTCCCCCGAAGCTCTGCGTAGTGGGGAACCGGGAAGGGAAAGGGGCTTTCCCGGGCTATGGCTATTGGGACCTTTACCATGGAAGATGGAGTCGGAAAGAGATTTTGACCGCTCGGCGCCGGTATTAAGAACGGCAAAGCTAGAAACGGGCAATCCATTGATAAGCAGGGAAAATATGATAAGACAGGCAATGAAACGTTTAAAAAGCATGAATTTGGTGTTGCGTGAGCTACGCTAGATTTTAGGACAGGAAGGTGATTTAGAGAAGGGTCTTAGGACCCAATTTAGGTTTGGGACTTTAGTCTAAGTTAGATTAAGTTAGTCACCTAGGTTTACGTCTTTGATAGGAGGATCTGCGGGGTAATGGGGTCAGGTCTTGAATTTCAAGTTTTTGCCGAATTCGCGAACAAAAAAACTTGAAATTCAAGACCTGACCCCAGAGACAAAGAACCCCGACCGAGGCCGGGGTTCTTATTGGCAATTTTAAGAGCGAATTGTTTATTTGCTCTTTGGGGCTTTCGCGGCTTTAGGATGCGCGGATGCCATGTGTTCTTTTTCTTCTTTCTTGGTGGCGAAGGCAAGGTTGCATTTCGCGCAATAGCCTAATTTGTGATGCGCTTCTTTCATGTGCTGGCGCGCTTCTTTGGCAGATTTGAACTCCATATTACAATCGCTACAAACGAGTTTGGCTTTTGGAGCTGCCGGTTGCTGAGCCCGTTGCGTTGCTGGTGCTGCCGCTGGTTTATCTTCAGCCATAACCGCGCTGGAGAGTAAAGCAACTGCTGCTATTGATAGAACCGTTCTTTTCATTTTTCCTCTTCCTCCTTTTGGTGATCTTACGAACCCGGTAAGAATCCAGAAATATACGTTAATTTGTTGGTCAGTAGCAATATTCCGAGCACGATGAGCAGTGCGCCGGTAAATTTTTCTATGGTATCGAAATGAGGTTTTATTTTTTTCATGAATCCTTGAAAACTGCCCAGAAACGCGCTGGCTAAGAGTATGGGAATGCCTATACCCAAGGAGTAGCTAGCTAGGAGTGCCATGCCTTTGCCCAGTGTTTGCTGTTCGGCGGACAAAACCAAAATGGAAGACAAAATGGGCCCGACGCAAGGTGTCCAGCCGACAGCGAAAACAAGTCCCATTAAAAAAGCGCCCGCGAAACCTAGAGGGCGATTTCTTAGCTGGAATCTCATTTCCCTGTAAAGCGGCATGAATTTAAATACGCCGGCAATATGCAGGCCCAAGGCGATCATGAGCGCGCCGCCGCCGAGCCTGATATATTTTTGAAATCCGGAAAGCGTTCTTCCAAGAGAGCTGGCTGTGGCTCCCAAGAGAATAAAAACCAATCCAAAACCTAAAACGAAAAATAGAGTGGATATCATCAGGTGCTTTCTCGCTTTCGCGCCTTCTTTGAGCAGGTTTTCAAGTTCAAGGCCGGTTACAAAAGAAAGGTAAAGAGGAATAAGCGGCAAAACGCAGGGCGAGAGAAAAGTCAGGAGTCCCGCAACAAAGCTTGCCAGTATTGGCAGTGTGTGAAAGAGGGAGTCTAGGGTTCCTTGTTGCGATGCCGGGATTGATGGTGTGCCGGGTGTTGGCTTGGTGCCAGACATCGACGGGATCAGTGTTTCGATATCTTCCGGACTGACGGTTTGTCTGCGAAAGGCGATTTCCCCTCCTTGTTTAATTCCAATGTTTAGGGGGATCGGCCTGATTTGATAAAGGTCGGTAATGGTTCCTTCTTCGTCAAGCAGAAGCGGGTATGTAACGCCCAGACGTTTGCGAAAATTTTCAACGTCTTTTTTATCCTCAATGAGACTCACGGCTACAAACCGGATCTCAGGGTGTTTTTTGCTCGCCTGAACTAGGCCGGGAGTTTCAATGTTGCAATCGGGGCACCAGGTTGTGAATAGGCTTAGCCAGACGGGTCCTTGGCTGTAGAGCGAGCGCAGTTCCACGGCCTCGCCGGATAAGTTCTTTAGCGTGAAATTTGGCGCCGTTGATCCGGGAAAGGGCCCCTCCTTCGCAAGAAGTGGTGCAGGGTAGAAGGTAAGGGATAAAAGCGCGAGAAAGAGAAACGGTCTCATTAGACTTATGGACCCAAAGACTTATGGACCTATAGACTTTTCATACGGGGGCCGTAATTTCTTCTAATTTGACGGAGATGATTTTAGAAACACCAAGCTCTTCCATGGTGACGCCGTAGAGCGCGTTGGCCGCTTCCATAGTGCGCTTGTTGTGGCTGATGATTAGAAACTGGCAGTTTTCGGAAAATTTAGTTAACAATTTTCGGAAGCGTTGTACATTGGCTTCATCTAAGGGAGCGTCAATTTCGTCTAAGACACAAACAGGCGCGGGCTTAGTGCTAAAGAAGGCGAACATCAAACTCACCGCGGTCAGCGCTTTTTCCCCTTGTGAGAGCAATGCCAGACTTTGCAATTTTTTGCCGGGAGGCTGAGCGAATATTTCAACACCCTTTTGCATAGGATTTTCTCCTTCAACTAAGGCTAAGTCCGCTTCCCCGCCTTCAAAAAGTTGTGCAAAAATTTCTCTAAATTTGGTTCGCACCGCCTCATAGGTTACGCTAAAGCTTTCCTCGATCTGTATGTTAATGGTGTCAATGGCATGGCGCACATCATCTCTAGCTTTCAAAATATCGTCGCGCTGGGCGCTCAAAAACTGAACCCTTTCCTCTAGTCGCCCGTATTCTTCCTGGGCCAAGAAGTTAATCTGTCCTAATTTTTCCACGCGCTCATTGATTCTTCTTAAAGTTTCCTCTAAATCTTGCGTTTCCTGAGTGAGCGTGGCTAACTCAAGCTTGGCTTGAGTTATTTTTTCAGTCAAAGCTTCGCCTTCGGCTTCAAAGATTCTGGCGGCCTCTTCGATGTTTCTATTTTTTTCAAATTCCAAGGTTTTTAGTTCCAGTTCGCATTGGTTCAATTCTTCTTTCAGGCTGGAGAGATTTTGCTCGAGCGCGGTTTGTTCTTGATGGAGTTCGTGTAGTTTTAACGCGAGAGTCTCGTGACTCTGCTGGAGCGCCTGAAGCTCCGTTCCTCGCGCCTCTTTGGCGGCCTCCAAGCTACCAAATTCTTTTTCCGTTTCGTTTTTTTGATTTTGAACGGTTTTTATTTCTTGACCCAAAGCTTCTAAAGCGCGTTCCAATTTTTCCACGCTGACTTGGGATGTGTGCATGCTTTTGACAATCTGGCTTTTGCGTTCTGTTAAAACGGCTAACTGTTGCTGAGCGCGCTGTTCGATGAGTTCAACGGCAAGAGTGGCCTCTCTTTCAGATTTTTCCTCGATAACAGCCTTGTCCAAATTTTCATCTTTGGTTAGAAGATCTTTTTGAAGCGTTTGCGCGGCGTTTTCAAATTCTTTGGTTTTGCCGTCGACAATGGCCAGTTCCTCGTTTCTTTTGGAAATTATCGCCAACTTTTGTTGCGTTTCGTGCTCGATGGCGACTGATGTGTCTTGCGCCAAATTAAGTTCCCGGACGGCGCTTTCGGCCTCCGCTATTTTCTGAGCGAGTTCTATGCTTTTGGTTTGGCGCAGTCTGTTTAATTCAGTGATTTGTTTTTTGACGTCAGTTAATTTATTGTCGTAGAGTTCCAGCTCAGTTTTCGCTTCAGTTTTTCTTTTGGCGATGTCACCTAAGGCTCTGACTACTTCTTCCCGCTCCTCGAGTATTGTTAAACCTTTGCTTTCGGTCAGTACCTGCAATTCTTCTCCGCCGTGGATAATGGCTTCCGCGTAAATTGTTGAACCTTGGATAAAGGTTGGGCCTAAAAGATAAAAGATGGCTTTCTTGGTGCGCAGGTCAGTGGAGCCCAAAATATGATCTAAATCCGCTATGCGAGTTGTCTGGCCCTTGGGAACGAAATCCCAATAGGGGTTGCTGGTGCGGATGTTTTCTCCAATGCGATCAAGCAGTACTAAAGTAACCCTGCCGCTTTGTCTTGAGCGCACGGCTTCCATGGTTTTCATGGCCACTTCAGCGTTCTCAGCCAAAAACCATTGGAGTTTTTCCCCTAAAATGTCCTTTAAATAGTTGTGGTAGGTCGGAGAGGTTTTTATTTTTTTGCCAATAGGGCCATAAACACCGCTCATGCCATCGGCAATTAATTCTTCAATGGCTTTAGCCCCGCGCACTCTGGGATTGTCTCCGTAGAGTTTATCCCAGTGTTCCAGCTCGCTTTGCCGCGTCGATTCTTCCTTGGGCAAGCTTCGAAACGTGAGCTCTTCTAGCTGAGCGCGCTTGGCCTGGAGCTCTTCTTGAGTTTTGGTCAGGCTAGTTAGTTCTTGCTCGTTAGAATACGTTTCTTGTTTAAGGGCCTGAGTCGCGGTTTCGTTTTCTTTGAGAAGCTCTTCTAGGTGTACTTTTTCGAGCGATGCCCGTTGATGCTCTTTTAAGGCGATTTTGAGTTCCGCCTGAAGCTCGGATATTTCGGTATGAATCTTAAGCGCCTGATTTTTGCAGTTGACGGCTTCTTGCGTAGTGTCTAGAATTCGCGCTTTCAGCTGTCTTATGACGCGCTGGGCTTCCTCTCGGTTAAGAGCCAAGTTGGTTAAAGTGGCCTTAAGCGTTTGCATGTCTTCTTGAACGTTCGTTGCTTGAGCGTTTAAAGAGGCTTCTTTGCCCGCGATTTCTTTCGCTAGATTTTGCAGTTCAGTTTCAAATTGACCAAGCTGCTCATTTTGGTTTTCCAGTTCTTCGCGCGCGGAGGTTTTTTGAGAGCCTTTTTCTTGAAGCCTCTCTTCTAAGTGTTTCATTTTTTCTAGTGTCAAGTCGCGGGAGCGCGCGGCTTCGTAAAACGCTTCATTTTTGGCTTGAAGGATTTTTTCGCTTTCCATTTTCTCGCTTTCTAAAGTTTGGATTTTGGCGTAAAGCTGATCGAGCTGCGTGTGTTTTATTTCCAAATCTCGGGTTTTAGGTTCAACGGTGTTTTTTTGAAGCGCTTGGGTTTTAGCCGTCAGATCATCAATGGCACGGATGGTTTTCTCGGTTTCGAGTGTCTTTTTTTCTTTAAGGAGCTTTTCGTAAGTCCGGGCTTTGCGAGCCTGGTTTTCTAGGCGTTTTCTTTCGTTTTCGATCAGCTCGATTTGGTCTTTAACGCGGTCCAAATCGAGCTCGATTTTAGAGAGTTTCCCCAGGGCCTCGTCGCGTTTGGCCGAAAAGCGCGCGGCGCCGGAAGCTTCATCAAAAAGCAGTCTTCGCTCATGGGGTTTGGCCGTTAGCAAAAACTCCACCATGTGGCCTTCCATAATGGAGTAGCCGTCATCGCCAATGCCGGTGCCCAGAAAAAGCGTCCTAATATCTTTTAGGCGGCAAGCGGATTTATTAATGGAATATTCGGAGTTACCATCGCGATAAACTTTTCTAGTAACCGCGACCTCCGCCGCGTCAACGCCTAAGACTCTGTCGGCGTTGTCAAAGGTCAGTGTGACGTGAGCGCAGGTGGCAGGCGAGAGACGGCGGGTTCCGTTAAAGATGACGTCCGCGATCGATTTGGACCTAAGGGTTTTTGGAGAAAGTTCGCCAAGGGCCCAGCGTATGCTGTCAACGATATTGGATTTTCCGCAACCGTTGGGACCGACAATACAGGTGATGCCGGATTCCAGCTGAACTTCGGTTGGTTCGGAAAATGATTTAAAGCCGGATAGATCTATCGATTTAAGATACATAGAACGTTACCAGCCCAATAACGCCATAACCACATCATCCTTTTACCAAATTTTGCCTTGTCTTCCAAAAGAGAACCATTGATTTTTTAACATTTACATGTCATACTATATGACATGAGTATGGATTGGGTATTGGCTCAGGATAGCAATGGCGAGCTTTTGCTCAAAAATCATAAAAGTTCCGGTGGGTTTAAATCGCGGCGCGTTTATACATCCAAAAAGGTTGCAAGTATACTGAAGCGATCTCACCGGCAAATATACCGATATGTTAAATCCGCGGTGCTCGCGACCTACGGAAAATTTCTTGGAGATTGGCTTTTTGACGCCCAGGAAGTGGATCGCATGAAATATTTGCCAAAAACTTTAAGAAAACTTCCCAACAGATTTCAAATTCTTTTTCCCGAGTATTCTTTGGAGCAGTTAAATCCTTACAAGCAATGGAGAATTATATTGTCCAGGGTGTTGGATCAAGGCGGTCGCGCGGAGGTATCTTGGATTTTGCGTAGATATCCCAAAGAATTCATTAAGGATTTTATACGGGAGGAAGGGTGGCGGCTTCTCTCGCCCAAGTCTCTTAATTTTTGGGGTCTGTATTTCGAAATAAAGCCTCGCGGTTATCCTTCCTGGAGAGTTAAAGGCCGTTCTTGGGGCGGCGTAAGCTCTTGACTGCTAAGTGGTACGCGGAGGCGATATCGCCGAACGCGATCAACGCGATCAACGCGCTCAAAAAGATTCCAATTTTGAATGATTTTTATCTTGCCGGGGGAACCGCCTGCGCTCTTCAGCTGGGACACCGGCTATCGGTCGATTTAGATTTTTTTTCTTCTAAGTTTTTGTTAGATTTTTATCAGCGCGAGGAATTAAAGAATTATTTAAAAGCAAATCACTCTTTGAAAATTAGGGAAGAAGCGGAAGGCACATTGCATATTGAATTGGAAGCCACGGCCGTAAGTTTTTTGCGTTATAACTATCCGGTGCTTAAACCCTTCAAATCATGGCAAGGTTTGCAAATCGCCGCCTTAGAGGACATCGCGCTGATGAAGTTAGGAGCTGTAATTAGCCGCGGCGCCAAGAAAGATTTTTTTGATCTTTATGAAATTTGCCAGTACTTTTCACTAATAGATTTGTTTAAGCTTGCTAAAAAGAAATTTAGAGATGCTTCCGATTTCGCCTTGCAGGCATCAAGGGCTTTGGTTTATTTTGATGATGCCCTGAATGATCCTTCGCCTCGCCTTTTAAAACCTTTGGATTGGGATAAGATTCAGTCCTTTTTCGAAAAAGAAACGCCAAAAGCTGTGAAAATTTTACTGGGTTAGTGTGCGCCTTTTTTGGGTGGTTCGAAATGGATGAGGTAGCGATTCTCCGGAATGGGGTCGCCAATAGTCGTTTCGCTCGGGTTTTCCGTTTCCAGGGATCGCGCGGCTTCTAGTAGGTCACTCTTGGAAGGTGCGGAGTGGGCAACGACAATCTGACCCACGTCATTATTCAATACGATGTTGTAGGCCGTCATTTTTTGGTTTGGGCTTAAAACGGGGGCTGCCCAATTTTTACGATCCCCGTCCCCGGACACATCGTGGTTTGGGCTAAAAGCGGGCTTCGATTTAATTTTTTGTCCGGTTTCGATGTCCCATACCCCGATTTCCCCGTGAGGTCTCGGTTGTATCACTTTTTTGTTGTCGAGACTAAACGAGAGCGTGCCTTGCTTCATTTCCCCGTAAAAAGTATGGATTTCGGTTTTTTTGGACCCATCGGAGGTATTCCAGACTGCTAATGTCGCGGGATCAGTATCATTTCTTGGGTTTTCCTTATAGGTTAGGGTGAGAACCAGGGTCCCATCTGGACTGAAAGCCATAAAACCGCCGGGAATAGTTCTTTTCGATTTTCTTTTAAGATCGACGATTACAGTTTTGCGTGGGCCCAAATCATCAACGATATCCAACGCTAATCTGGTTCGATCTGTATTCGATACTGTTTTAAAAATATACCGATCTGCGTTGGTGTACAGCAGAGTGTAGAGAGCGGATGCTAAAGTTTTAGAGTTCAGTATGGCCCACATTTTTGACCCTATGGTTTTGGTCCGCCACTTTTCTTCCCATGTCGCGGTGTCAAAAACGGTAACCGTGCCGTATTCGTTTACCAGAAAAAACTCCTTGCCGTTGCCAGCTAATCCGGCTCCAATTCCTTGCGGTTTTTCGAATTGGCTACTTGAGAGAATTTGTGTTGACGAGGTCGGTTTTCCCGTGAGTCGATCCCAAAAAAGAATTCGGTAGGTGTTATTTATTTGACAGTAGGCAATCACCGCCATGCTTTTGCCATCCGCGCTAAAGGAAATAGGATTAGGGTATAGATTGAGACTGTCGTCCATCTTTACGCCTAAATTCTCGCTTAGCAAAAGTTCCCCGGATTCAATGTCGTAAAGTTGTGCCGTGTTTTGTGAACTGGCGACATCATGGCTAACAATCCCAATTTTGGTTTCGTCAGGGCTAAACGCGAACGCCGCGATGGGAGCTCCAGGGATGCCAATAACCCGTTTGAGCAATCCTGTTTCGGGATCATATATATGAACGGGTTCTTTGCGGTTTTGCAGGGCAATCCATTTCGTGTTGGGACTAAATATTTTATTGGGTACACTGGACCAGTCGTTTAGTTTGATCCAGGGTAAAGTTACCGATTTTCCGATCAGTCCGCCGAAAAATGAACTTGGCAGGATCGAGCTTTGCACCAGCGAGGTTTTGGGGGCCATGGCTAGGGTTGTGCCAATTGTCAGACAGCTTAGCAATGCCATAAATAGTGGCGCCATAAGTGATGAGGAACTAAAAAATGTCGCCACCGAAGCCAAAGCGGTATTTGCCCCGAGCAATTCCAAAACCCCAAAGCCTCGATTCCTTTGTGAGTTTCTAAATATAAGGCAATACAGTTGTTTATAAATTGCGCGGCTTAAACCGCCTAAAACCGGTGAACGTTTTTTGGGTGTTGTGAGCGCATGCGTAGATATTTGTGATTCTTGAGAGGAGAGATACGCGACAACGTTTGGGTAGGGAGAAAGAACCAGGGTGGGGCCATTTATGGGCAGGGAAACCGCTTCTTTGATGAACGGTAGGTTAACCACCCACGCGTCAATTCGCGTTTTGTCGCGCTTCTCCCATGCGTTTCGCAATTGCTTGATAAATTCAGGTATATGCTTGCCGCCCGGATTTTCAGCGATTATTTGAATGTCCAGGTCGCTGGTGGTTCCGGTGGTTTTACTGGCAAAGCTTCCGATAAGCAAAATGGCAGCTATTTTTTGGCCAACGGGTAGGTCTTTGTTGAAGTCTAAAATCGTTTTATTTGCTACTGCGCAGAAATCAGAGACAATCCGCTCATTTTCTATCTCTTGAAAACGCTCTTGAGCTTTCTGTTCCTCATCGCTTAAAAGACCGTCATAAAAAGTCGCGAGTTCATCCGGTTTTTTAAGGGCGCCATTCCTTAAGGCGGCTATTACGTTTTTGCGCAGTTTTAGAACCAACTCTCCGGCGTAAAGTTTAGCGGCGCGTTCCAAAAAGTAATCGAAAGCGTCCGTGGCCTTTTGATCCGTTTGGAAATATTTTCTAAAGAGTTTTTTTGATTCCGTGAGAATGTGATCTTCGGAGGCGCGCAGGTTTAGAGCATTAGCGCTTCCCGTCCAGCCCAGCATGGTAGTTCCTATAAAAAAAGAGCGGGCGTTGCCCTTGATGGCGATCGTGGTTTGCGCCCGGGCATCCTCTAAAGCATGTTTAAAACTTTTCCACTGCTCGATTTGGTATCTGAAGCCCAAGTTACCCCAAAAGTAAAGCGCGTTTAGGCGAAGAATGTGATAATAAAATTTAAGCGATGGCTTTTTAACCGGTTTGGGTTCGGGCGTTTCCGTGGTTGCTTGCGCCAATTGCAAACCCAAAGCGTTGCCCGCCATTTGCCTTTTCACGTCATCAAACGCTTGGGCACCGCTTTTGAAGAGCCTGTGGATCCAAAATCGACTAGGCACGGATCCGGTACTGATGGGAAAGGTCGTTATTTCATAGCCCATAGCCACCGCTAGTCCGATGGAGCGAATAACCCATTTTGGGTATTTGTTTAATTGGTAAGCGAGCAAGGCTCCCGCGTAATAGTGCCAGAATTTAAGATCATAGTTGGATGAGCCCGTTGGGTAGAGAGCGCTCTGACCAAAGCGTCGTATGCTTTTTTCATGGATTGTTCCAAGCAGGTAAAAAGCCTTTAGGGCTTGGGCGAAGGCTATATCGGCTCCTTTGGCTTGAGGATAGATAGGTATTACTTCCTGTTCAACATAGCGCAGAGGTCGTTTCATTTGACTAACAATTCCGCCCAACATTTCCAGGGCGTCCCTTTCGTTGTCATGGGTTACGTTGAGGGCTATTTGCCATACGGAAGGAGTTTGGCTTAGGCTGTCCATCTGTTTGTCCAGTGCGGCGAGACGATCGTAAAAGTCAACAAGCATTTGGCGATGCGTCGCGGACAAAGCCCACCGTTCGCACACTGAAGGAAAGGCCGTAATTTTAAGGTCTTTGGGGGATATGAAGTTTAAGGCGTCCCTGGCGGCTTCTCTTAGGGGGCCTGGCAGTAGCTCGGTTAATGTCATTCCCTTGATGTTGCTTTTTTTGAGATGAGATTGCCGATGGGGTTCTATGAGCGTTGCCACCAATTCTGATTTTGTTTTGGTTGCCATGATTCCAAAGCGAGTTCGAAGCGCGGCCATGGCCATTCTTTCCTCGGCCAATGGGTTTAGAGTCTGCATTTGGAGGTAGAGATCGTTGGTCAAGGTGGCCATGTTTTTTACAAAAGTGTTCCCCCTCCGTTCACCTTCGGATAAGAAATTTATTAGCTGAATTTCGACCCAAAATGGTCGCGATTCTTTTGTTTTAAAACGCGTACGCGCCACGCTAGAAAAGCGACGCAAGAAATCCGTTTCCGAGGCGTATTCCTCGCTGTTTATCGGTTGATCAACCAATTCTTTCAGTATCTGTTGGACATCGGAATCGGGGTGCTGGCTGTTAATGGTCAAGACCTGACCCTGGGCGCGTGTACGCCAAAGCCGGCGCAGGAGCATTAGAAAACCAATGCCGGTCATGATAAGTATGGCCCGTTTACCGTAGCTCAGGGCGAAGATGGTCCCAGCCGCGGTTATGATCAATGCCGGCGCGTAATTTTGATTTTTAACGCCTATTTTTGTGGAGATTTCGTGGCGCCAGAAAAGAAGAATGGGCACCATAAGCTGAACGAACGGAATAATAAAAATGCCAGTTTGGAAAAGACCCGCGCAAGCTAATAAAATTCCTGTTCCAAAGAAAACCTCGATTGTCCAGAGAGTGGCGTCATAGCTATCGTTGGTATTGCTGCTAGAATTGGGCCCCGGCCCGGAGGTCCAGGACCTACCGAGCGCCGGAGGCGCGTTAGGCCACCAGGCCTTAAAAGCTAAGAGTGAAACCATCGCGGTGCTAATCGCGTAAAGTGTTAGGTCAATGGGATCAAATTTACCGTACATAAATTCCCAGGGTAAAGCGATGAATAAAGTCGCGGCAGCGGTAATGCTGGCTACGGTAATCGGCATAACGGGTTTTTGCGGTGTTTTTCCATTGAGGGCATGACTGGCCAGCGATCCTAAATAAGCGGCCGATCCAAGCGTAAAAGCAAATAGAAAATCATCCAGCCAAAAGTAATTTATTTTGTCTAAGAATGTGAGGTGGTAGCCCGCGTGTCGTACTAAGGCCTTGACGAGGGCTGTTCGAGGAGTTGTGATACCCCACCTGTATATGGAAAATGTCGATATGGTAAGGGCGGTTCCTATAGAGAGAACGCGGTACCAGTTAACTTTCCAACTTTCGGGAGAGCGAATAAGAGCGCTTAGCCATCTGGCGATTTTTCTTGATTTGTTTATAATTATTTTTCCGAGTGGCCACCAAACACTCATGATCAATAGCGGGTCGCTGTAGAGCCGGCCGGAAGAACTTGGGGGAGCGGCTGCTGTCCCCAATTCTTTAGAAAATCTTGCGCCTATTCTTTCCCTTTCCTTCGCGTCGGTGACGCCTTGGATGAGTTCTTCAAAGCCTTCTCTGCTAACAGTGTCTAATCCGCTCCAGTCTCCAGGTACTCCTAGCGTGCCTAACATATCCAGCTGGCGTTGGGCCCAGGACATTGGTCCCTTTTCTAGTCCATCAAAATCTCCAACAAGTTCGCCGCCATCTGCCGTAACCCTGGCATTTTCTGAATGAAAATTTGTGCCGGCTACGCGTCTTACCGCTACTCTTTCTCTCCAGCCTAGTTCATGCAATCTGAAAACAGTAACCGCTATCTTTGTCCTCATGGATGTGAATTCGTTGCTTGGGCTGAGTTCCAATCCGGCCAATCTTGCGATTTCTCTAAAACCGTCTTTGAGACCTTTCAAAACCATTAAAAGCGTCCCGAAGAACATTAGGCGTTTTCCGTCTTTGTATTCAAAAATGGCGATGCCTAAAGGACGCGTTTCCTTAAAATGCATCTTTTGGGCGTAGAGGCTGATGTTTCCCGAGAAGCCGCCAAAATAAATTGGTTTGGCTACGCCTGGGTTTTCTGGATAGTGATCCCAGAGTTCTTTGGCCACGGTAAAGTGTTTGGGGTCAATAATTTGTCGATTATCCGCTTCGCCTGGGATTTTGAGCTCAACAGCGTAACGGCCTTGCTCGTCATCTACGTAAATAATATGCCGCCTAAAGCTTTCGCTCATGGGCACAATGATGAGTTCTCCCAGTTTAAATTCCCAGTCGTAATCTTTTGCCAATTGCATCGGGGTTCTGATGTCACCCTGCAGTACGTTGTAAGGCAAAGCTAGCCGCATGGTAGTGAGGGCGAATAAGAATCTAGCGGTTCGGTCGGGGTCTTGAAGAATAGCCGCCAAAGTCGGCATTCTTTTTTCTAATTTTTCTTTTTCTTCCGCGCTGAACCATTGTTCCGCGCCGCTGACAGCAGCGAGTCCACCTTTGTCCAATCCGTGGACATCGGGTAATTTATCTGTCACCCCGGCGAAAGCCGGGGTCCAGGGAATCTGGATACCGGCCTGCGCCGGTATGACGGAAGAAGACGACTCGATGATTTTTCTAAGGCTATCCCAAAGGCGTTTTCGCAACAAGTCGTCGATTGGTTTACTACCACTCTTTATGTAAGCGCCCAGTTCGCCCAAAAATCTGGCAATGTAGGGCAGTTCTTCCGGAACAGCTTGCGCGAATGCTCGTCCCGCCACATCGCTGAAACTAAGAAGAATGCCCATGGGCATTGCCTGCTTGAATCGGCCAAAATTAGCCAGCGTGAGATAGAGCGTTTTTCTAGATTCAAGAGGTAAGCCAGGCAGTTTTTTAGTCAATATTGGGATAAGTATAAACGCGGCAGTCATATCTCGCCCAGCGAACGCTAGAATTTGGCCCGCCAGAGCGGCCGATATATCAGTCGCGGCTCTTAGGGTAGCTTTGAACGCTACGAATTCTTCGTCTTTCGACGCGTCAAAATCCTCTTTAGTTTCTTTTGGGTTTAGAATCGCCAATATATCTAAAATTTGAGCGGCTTCATCCAGGGAAGCCGCGTGTTCGTATTTTTTGATTAATCCTTGAGTAATTTTTTCTTTAGACTCCGGCATGAAAGTGACCAGTGTTGCCAGGGCGGCAACGACGCCTGCCGTCGCGATGTATCGTGAGCTAATGGGCAAGTAGGCTAAAAGAACGTCTACAACAGTTTCTCTGGAATCTTGGAATGTGGCACCTAATACTGCTAAGTTGGACGTAATTAAGGTGACTTCGTTGTGAGCGGCTTTGGGGAGCCTTGCGAAGAGCGCGCCCAAAATCCAAGAGCGTTCTTGCTTATCGAGGAAGGCCAAATAGGTTAGGGTTCCAATGAGCATTGAGGCTGTCGCGAGCGGAGCGCGTCCCAGTTTTTTGATTAGCGTTCGGATTATTTTGGTTCTGATTGAACTATGAAAATAACCGATGAAAACAAGTTGAGTGTAAAGATTTTGGGCGATCTCGGAAGGAGTTTTGGTTATTCTCTTTAGGATATCGTCGGTTACGGCGTTGGGGTTAAGATGGCCTTGCTCGATTAGATTCAGTAGTATCGCGGGTGGAATTTCCTCAAGGAGCTTGTCTTTAAAGTTGAGAATAGTCTCGGTAAGGTCCGGTAGTGGCGCTATTGCCTGGACCGCTTCTTCGGTAAGGTCTTTGTTTTTAATGTGAGTGATTTCATGTTTTACGACTTGTATTTTGGCTTCGGGACTTAAAGCTTCTAAGAGCGGGGTTTGATCAAAGAAGTAATAGACGGCTTTTCTTTCCCTGCCTGGGTGCGCGATGATGTCCATAGGCGCGGGGATATTATCGGCGCGTGCTTCAGAGAGCCATTCGACTTTGGTTCTGAGTATCACGTAAACTTTAATACCTTCTTTTTGATATTCCCCCTCAGGATCCAGAGTCTTATAAAAAGAATTCGGTTGATCCGAGGTCGTGGGATCTAGCTCCACGACCTTCTTCGATTCAAAAGCCTTTTTGATAAATTCGTTGGTACTGTTATGTTCTTCTTCGCTTAATTCAGCGCCTGAAACCCGCATCGCGGGCCCGCCTTTGGTTACAGGGTCAGGTCTTGAGTTTCTAGTTTTTTCTATTTGTGGACTTAGCCAAAACTTGCCTGCCTGCCGGCCAGGCAGGAAACTCAAGACCTGACCCCAGAAACCCCAGAAATTTACTGAAGGCAGCAAGAGCGACCGAAAGGCGTGTTCTTGCTTTTGGCGAGGGACTGTTTTGAATTCTAGTTCTTGCACGAAACCGGCGTCGATGATGTAAGCGTGTGGGGTGGGGTTGTCACGGGTATGCCCGATCATTACGTTGGAAGGGTTAAGATCAACGATGGCGATTTTTCTTTCCAGCATGCGGTGAATTAAATTTTCTACCAGCGCGCGATGAGCTGGCGTTAAGCGATTTTCTTTGATCAACGTTTCCAGGGTTTCACCGTACACGCGTTCTTTGATAAGCGCTTTGCGGCCTTTGATTCTTGTTACCGCGAAAAGCTGTGGTCCTAAGCCCGCTTTAGCTAAACGGCGGGTTGTTACCTCTTCTTGTTTTAAAGCCACAAGGCTTTCCTGATGGGATAGCGGATCTTGCCTGAGAGGCTTAGCGCTGGGAGGTTCTGCGAGCCCAAAAAAAGCAGGAGCAGGTTCTGGCGCGCCCGCATTGATATCACGGAGAATTATTTTAATGACAGCGCTAGGATCTGCTGGGTCGGCGTAAACCTTGCCTTCACCTCCGGAACCTAGAAGTTCCAGTTCTTTGCCTTCGATAACCAGCCTTTCCCCT
>OBEQ011513175.1_pt1 | contig 15203 bp, 7 predicted proteins | sample 1670901 | NCBI WGS metagenome assembly OBEQ01 (sample SAMEA104232315, study PRJEB22302) | groundwater metagenome | biome: forest; feature: aquifer; material: groundwater | place: USA | collected 2011-08-07 | depth 5.4 m | reverse complement strand
TTACTACAGAATTATCCTAGCGTTTAAAAAGGGATTACTTTCCACCAAGTAATATTTTGTTGTCCACACCCAAAACCCAATAAAAATAGTCAAAAATTAATAACTGTTTATCCACAACAGTAGTTTTTTTCATGCAATCCCGAACAAAATAGCCCTAACGGGTTAGTTTGTGAGGGAGTATTAAATAATTAAGTAACCAAGCCATCACAGACCAACTTATGTGCATGGCCCTGCTACTTTGTACGGGATGCAACGCAAACTATTTTCAAAATATCCAGCGGAAACCTTCGAAGCACCCAATTTACTTCAAGTGCAAACCGATTCTTATCGCTGGTTTTTGGACATTGCCCTCCGCGAGCTTCTGAAAGAGGTTTCACCAATTGCGGACTGGACCGGCGAGGAATACGAACTTAGTTTTTTAGATTATAAGTTAGATGAACCAAAGTTTGATGAGCGACAATCACGAGAAAAAAATATTTCTTATGAATCACCTCTTCGAGTCACCGTTTCTTTAAAAAGCAAGAAGACCGATACTGTCCAGGAGCAGGAAATCTATTTAGCAGATTTTCCAACCATGACACCTCGCGGGACATTCATTATTAATGGCGTTGAGCGCGTTGTCATTTCCCAGCTCATTCGCAGCCCTGGAGTATTCTTTTCTTATTCGAAGACCAGCCGTTTAAAACGGTTTTTTGGTGCGAAAATTATTCCATCGCGCGGAGCTTGGTTAGAATTTGAGACCGAGTCCAGTGGTGCTATCAATGTCCGTATTGATCGTAAGCGCAAAATTCCTGCCACAGCCATCCTAAGAGCTTTCGGCGTCGGTAAAGATGAGGACATCAAGAAACTGTTTGAAGACGTTGATACCAATCCGGACATGAAGTATATCGTTTCAACCTTGGTTCAAGACCCGTCATCTAACGTGGAGGAAGGATTAATTGAAATGTACCGTCGTATCAGACCCGGTGATCGAGCCACGACCGAAAATGCCAAGCAGATGATCCATAACATGTTTTTCAATTTTTCGCGGTATGATCTTTCCCGCGTCGGCAGGTATAGAATGAATCAGCGCTTCAGCACCAATTTTAGTTTAGACAAAGAGGAAAATAGAGTGTTGCGAGTAGAGGATATCGTCGCAACCATGAAAGAGATTATACGGTTGAACAATACATCCGGTGCCAAGCAGGACAACATTGATCACTTGGGTAACCGTCGTGTCAAAACTCTTGGAGAATTGTTGCAGGACAAGTTGCGCTTGGCTTTCTCCCGCATGGAGAGAATTATCAAGGACAGGATGAGTACGATTGAAGCAGAAGGACTGATGCCGGTGCAGTTGATTAACTCTCGTCCATTTATTAGTGCTCTTAAGGAATTTTTTGCTTCTGGGCAGTTGTCGCAATTTATGGAGCAAACCAATCCGTTGTCTGAACTCGAACACAAGCGTCGGTTGTCGGCGCTGGGTCCTGGTGGTTTGACCAAGGAGCGGGCCAGCTTTGAAGTTCGAGACGTGCACCCGTCCCACTATGGGCGAATTTGTCCGATTGAAACTCCAGAAGGACCGAACATTGGTTTGGTTATGCACCTTTCCACCTTTGCCAAGGTTTCTCCTCTGGGCTTTATTCTTACGCCTTATCGCAAGGTTACTAAAGGACATCTAACCGACGAGATTCAATATATGGATGCCATTGAAGAAGAGCGATATATCATTTCTCAAGCTGGGGTGGAACTGGATGCGAAGCGCAGATTTGTTGATAAAGAAGTGCCAGCCAGAATTCACGGTGAAGTAGGCTTGGCCAAAGTGGAAGATGTTGATTATATTGACGTCTCTCCAAAACAGCCGTTTTCAGTGGCTACTTCTCTTATTCCGTTCTTGGAAAATGACGATGCTAATCGTGCCTTGATGGGATCGAACATGCAACGTCAGGCAGTACCAATTGTTTCCCCAGAAGCACCATATGTCGGGACTGGCTTAGAAGAGAAGGTTGCTCGTGATTCAGGCATGATGATCATTGCCGACGAAGACGGCATGATAGATTTTGCCGATGCCGGGAAAATTGTTTTGAAAACCTCATCTGGCAAAAAAATCGAGTATCATTTAATGAAGTTTGTTCGCTCGAATAATTTTACCTCAATCAACCACCGCACGATTGTCAAAACCGGCGACAAGGTTAAGAAAGGACAGGTCTTAGCTGACGGTCCGTCAACAAAAAATGGTGAATTGGCACTCGGCCGCAATTTGCTGGTTGCTTTCATGTCATTCGAAGGTGCCAACTTTGAGGATGCTGTAGTTTTATCTGATAGATTAGTGAAGGAAGACTTATTTTCCTCGATTCACATTGAAGATTACTCTATAGATGTTCGAGATACCAAACTTGGTCCGGAAGTTACGACTTATGATATTCCAAACGCAGGAGAAGTCAAACTTAAAGACCTTGATCCGGACGGTATCGTCCGAATTGGTGCCGAGGTCAGGTCTCGAGATATTCTCGTCGGTAAGATTTCGCCCAAGGGTGAGAGTGATTTGACCTCTGAAGAGCGTCTACTCCGTGCCATTTTCGGTGAGAAGTCGCGTGATGTTAAGGACACCTCTCTCAAATTGGACTATGGTAAGCGAGGTAGAGTCGTGGGTGTGAAAGTTTTCTCCCGCGATCAAGGTGACAAGCTACGTCCGGGCGTTATCAAGACCGTACAGGTCTCCATTGCCCAAATGCGTAAGATTCAAGTTGGCGATAAGCTGGCCGGCCGCCATGGCAACAAGGGTGTTATCTCTACGATTTTACCGGAAGAGGATATGCCATTTTTAGAGAATGGTCAGCGCGTTGATATGATTTTGAGCCCATTGGGTATTATTTCTCGTATGAATATCGGACAGATTCTGGAAACTCACCTTGGCTGGGCCGCTTCCAAACTTGGTTATCATGCTGCCGTGCCGTCTATGGCTGGTGCTACTGAAGAGCAGATTCGCGGAGAGCTCAAGAAAGCAGGGATTCCAGAAGACGGCAGAGTTTATCTCAGCGACGGTCGTACTGGTCAGAGATTTGACAACAAATCTACTGTCGGTGTTATCTATTTCATGAAACTCTCCCATATGGTTGAAGATAAGCTTCATATGCGTTCTATTGGACCCTACTCGCTGATTACGCAACAACCGCTAGGCGGTAAAGCGCAATTCGGTGGACAGAGGTTTGGAGAAATGGAAGTGTGGGCGCTTGAGGGTTATGGTGCCGCGTATACCTTGCAGGAAATGCTGACAATCAAGTCTGACGATATTCAAGGCCGTGCCAAAACCTACGAGGCCATAGTTAACGGCGAAGAAATCCGTGCTCCACATCTACCGGAATCATTCAAGGTTTTGTTGTCAGAAATTAAGGGGTTAGGGTTGAATGTGGAACTTAAAGAATACTGAGTATCTGTCCAAGAGCAAGCGACCAAAGGGAGCGCAGTGATTGGGCACAGATACTCATCCCAGGAGGCGATAGCCGACGCGGGATAAAAGCTAATAAACAAGGCAGCTATCCCGATTAATTTTCCAAAGCAAAAATTAACGGGATGACATTTTTTAAATCATCAACTCGACTAGATGGCAAAGCCCATCGGTCTCGCTGAAAAAAATCTCATGGACTTTGCTTCACTAAAAATCAAGATTGCCTCACCCGATGACATCATGTCATGGTCTTACGGTGAAGTTACGAAACCGGAGACCATCAATTACAGAACTTCCAAACCGGAACGAGACGGGTTGTTTTCAGAATCGATTTTCGGACCTACGAAGGACTGGGAATGTTATTGTGGTAAGTATAAGCGTATCCGTTACAAGGGTATCATTTGTGATCGTTGTGGTGTTGAGGTGACTCGGTCCATTGTTCGACGTGAACGCATGGGCCATATCAAGCTTGCTAGTCCAGTAGCGCACATTTGGTTCTTACGCGGAATGCCGTCGCGAATCGCTGCTTTTTTGGATGTTTCACTGCCAGAGCTTGAACGCGTTATCTACTTCGCTTCTTATATCGTTATGAAAGTTAATGATGAACTGAAAGCTGAAGCCATGAAGAAGACAGAATCGGAGTTCCGCTCAAGAATTAAAGGTGCCAAAGATGAAGGCGAGCAGGATAAAATCAAAGAACAACGTGACCGAGAAAAGAGCAACCTCCGCGGACTTACCAAATACAAAATTATTTCCGAATTAGATTTTCGTGACTTATCCGCTAAGTACGGAGAAGTCTTCGAAGCTGGTATTGGAGCATCAGGCGTTAGAACGCTTCTTGAGGAGATGAACTTGGAGGAAGTTGCCACCGAAATTACCAATGATTTGAAGGTTACAGATAATCCGATTAATCGCAAAAAGATGATGCGACGCTTGAGGTTGATTCGCGGCATGATTCGTTCCGGCATCAGACCAGAATGGACAATCATGACCGTGTTACCAGTCATTCCGCCGGCTCTAAGACCGATGGTTCACTTGGATGGTGGCCGATTTGCTACTGCTGATCTTAACGATCTTTATCGCCGAGTTATTAACCGCAACAATCGTCTCAAGCACCTTATTGAATTGAAAGCTCCAGAGGTCATCACAAAAAACGAACGTAGAATGCTCCAAGAGGCCGTCGACGCTTTAATCGACAATGCCATGCGTTCCGGAACAACTACAGTGGCTGCTTCGACTGGCCAGAAGCGTGCTTTGAAATCGCTTGCAGATATGTTGAAGGGTAAGCAAGGACGATTCCGTCAGAACCTCTTGGGTAAACGTGTTGATTACTCCGGTCGTAGTGTTATTGTTATTGGACCGGACTTAGATTTGAACCAATGTGGTCTACCTAAGCATATGGCCCTAGAGCTTTTCAAACCATTTGTCATTCACCTTTTGATTAAGAAAGAGTTGGCCCACAACATTAAATCAGCGAACCATCTCATTGAAGAAGAGGGTCCGGAAGTTTGGGAAGCGTTGGAAGAAGCAATCAAAGACAAACTCGTTTTATTGAACCGTGCCCCAACCCTTCACCGACTTTCGGTTCAGGCCTTCAAGCCAGTCTTGATTGAAGGTAAGGCCATCAAGTTGCCGGCTTTCCCAACCCGCGCTTTCAACGCTGACTTTGATGGAGACCAAATGGCCGTTCACCTTCCTTTGACTAAGGAGGCCCAGTTCGAAGCGCACAATCTTATGTATTCAACGCACGGCATTCTGAAGCCGGCGACTGGTGAACCGGTGGCTATTGCCACTCGTGATATCACTTTCGGCTGTTATTACCTGACTAGTATTAGCGAAGGTGCGATTGGCGAAGGCAAGACCTTTTCTTCAGACTCCGAAGCCCATATGGCTTACGATAACGATTTAGTTGGTTTAAGGGCTCGAATTAAGGTGAAAATAGATAAGCCAGTCACCGAGGTTACTTCGTCATCCAAGCAGCTAGTTAGCGGTTCGAAGGCAGGTGATATTATAGAGACTTCTGTTGGGCGAATTATTTTCAATCGATGTATGCCGGCAGACCACGCCTTTGTGAACAAAACCCTCAACCAAACCGATTTGCGCCTGCTTGAAGCCGAAATCTTAGACGAGTACGGAGAAGATACCGCGGTGGCCTACATCAATGCTATCAAGGACATGGGTTTCCACTACTCGACAGTCTCCGGCGTTTCTTGGTCCATGGCCGATCTCAAGATTACTCCAGGACGGGCCGAGGTTATCGGTGCGGCAGAGAAGGTGGTAGCAGAGAACGTTTCACTTTATGAACAAGGACTGCTTACAGAACATGAGAGGAAATCTAAAGCTATTGAAATTTGGACTGTAGCCCGTTCTAAACTGGAAGAAATGGTTAAGGAACAATATATTTCCACAGATGCTATTTATATGATGGTAGAATCCAAGGCCAGAGGCAGTTGGGGTACTGTCAACCAGTTGGCTGGTATGAGAGGTTTGATGGTTAAGCCTGATGGCGAGCTCATCGAGTTGCCTGTTAAGAGTAATTTCAAGGCTGGTCTCGGCGTGTTGGAATACTTCATTTCTACTCACGGTGCTCGTAAGGGTCTCGTTGATACTGCTCTTAAGACTGCCAGCGCCGGTTATCTAACCCGACGTTTGGTTGATGTGGCACAGGATATCGTTGTTCGCGAGGAAGATTGTAAAGATAAAGAAGGGTTTATTTTGTATAGCGAAGACAGCAAATTGATTGGTGGAGAGAGTATCGGTCGTCGACTCTTGGGACGTACAGTACTTGAAGATATTTCCGGTGCTGACCCTGACGCTTCGTCCGGGGCAGGTAAAAAGCTGATTATTAAGAAAGGCCAAATTGTCACCAAAGATCTTTCCCGCTTGATAGACAAAGCTGGTGTTAAGCAAGTCAAGATTCGTTCGATTATTACCTGTAAGTCCAATGATGGTATATGCCGCATGTGTTATGGCCACGATTTATCCAAGAATAGATTAGTGGAACTAGGCGAGGCCGTCGGTGTCGTTACTGCTCAAGCCATTGGTGAGCCAGGTACCCAGTTGACTCTGCGTACCTTCCATACTGGAGGTGTAGCTAGTGAAAGCGATATTACTATGGGGTTACCACGCGTTGAAGAACTTTTTGAAGTTCGTTCACCGGCCGGCCGTGGTGTAGCCTCTGATGTCGACGGCAAGATTATTTCTATAGAAGACAAGGAAGGTGAGAATGTCATTAAGGTTTTGACTGACAAGGGTGAAGAAAAAGAATTCACCACGCCGCCACGGATTTCGCTCTGGGTCTCAGAAGGGGATTTGGTTACTGCCGGCCAGCAATTATCGGATGGCCACTTGGACCTTCGGGAATTATTCAAAATTACTGACAGTATTCAAGCTGTGGCCCGCTACATTATTCGGGAAGTTAAGAGTGTCTATCTTTCGACTGGTGAGGGCATCAACGACAAGCATATTGAATTGATTACCAAACAGATGTTCTCGCGTGTCCGTGTTATTGACCCCGGTGATACCGATCTCCTCCCTGGTGATACTATCGAAAAAAGACTCTTGCTTGAAACTAACAAGACCACCAAAGATAACGGTGGGAATCCTGCCACCTTCGAACAATTGCTGATGGGTATCACCAAGGTTTCGTTGAGTACCGAGAGTTTCTTGTCATCCGCTTCCTTCCAAGAGACCGCTCACGTTTTGATTGACGCTTCGATTATGGGTAAGGACGACCAACTCCGTGGCCTCAAAGAGAACGTCATCATTGGCCGTCTCATCCCAGCCGGTACTGGATATAATACTGTCGATTTCGGACATGATACCTTCTCCGGTGCCGAAGCTACTCCCGTGGAATAAAACTCTCAGATTGAAAAGAAGGAGCCCAAAACTAAAGGGCTCTTTCTTCTTTTCAACCCTTCGGGTTTGTCCGATTCCGTCGTTAAAATCTCCGCTTGATCCTCGACGTACCGTGAGTACGCCTCGTCCCAATGCTCGATTTTGCCTCTGACTCGAATCAAATCTGAGAGTTTTATCAGAGTGAGATAGTAACGGTTTGAAAAAAATTGGTTAGTAGATTATAAAAAGCAAAGAGCCAGTCGTAACCGATAACCCACTCACAAGGCGGGGTTTAAAATTTTTATAAAACAAAAAGCCCAGTCTACAGAGAAGACAGAGCTTCTTGTGACCGGGTCTACCTATCATCAAGTCCAGGAATTGGTTTTGGCTTGATGATCTCATCGATGATGCCTAGTCCGAGCGCCTCTTGAGCTGAAAAACAATGCTCGGTTCGGGACCACTCTTGCCACCTCTTAAGCGGTTGATGTGTACGTCGAACAAGGAATTTAAGCTTATTTTGATGTGCTCGAATGATTTTCTCCACCTGCTCCTGAAAGTCTGGCTGATCACAACGTATTCGGCCCAGATCAGACCCATGACACATAAGTTTGGCATGCGGGTAACAGACTCGCCACCGACAGTTCTGGAGGACCCAGAATGCTGCGGAGTATGCACAGCCCACTACCAATCCATGGACAGGTGCCTCGGAACAACTCACTGCATCAGCAATCCAGTGTCCTGGGAATACGTCCCCACCAGTTGAATCAATAATCAATGTTATCTGTTCTTTATTGAGTAAGTTGAGACCAAGGATGGCTTGGGTTATTTGCTCTTGGCTGTCGCCATTAATCTTGTTTGCACAAAGCACCTGTCGTCGTAAGAAAAACTGTGGCAACAATTCGTCGAGTAAAACTTTTGAAAGACCCATGACATCTCCTTTGCTATTAAGGCATAGCTAGCAATTTCCTAACTACATATAGACTATACCACATCATTACATAAGTCAAGTGGTGATATCTGTTGTTTAATAGTTTGTAGTTTTTGATATAATCTAAGTACTTAAACATCGATTCCAATTGATATCTCGCCGGATATTCATCGGCATCCCCGCCTTGGCGGGGGCCGATATCCGTCGACCGTAAAAATTACTCCAAAGAAGCAAATCTCTCGGAAGCAGTAAGACAAGGACTTCTTTACCGTAATTTTACCTGATATCAATCGGAACCTTCGACGAGCATGTCGCGTCGGAACAAGAACAAGAAAAACAAGAACAAACAGGGCAATTTTAGTAAGCCCAAGTTTGATTTGGGGTTAGCGCAGGAAACAACTAACGGCATCTGGGGAGTGGCCAGTTTTGCCTTAGCCGTAGTGACGGCTCTTGCTTTTTTTCACAAGGCCGGCCCTGCAGGTGAATACTTTAACGAGTTTGCTAAAATGCTTTTTGGTTGGGGCATCCCCTTAATTCCCATCGCTTTTGTTCTCATTGGTATCGCCTTCTTTAAGTCTATTTCAAGACAAATCTACTCCAGTCTATGGCTGGGTATTAGCTTATTTCTGCTTAGTTTATTAGCTATATTCTATATATTTGGCGGTTCGGCGACCGGACTGCAGTACGGTGGTTACTTGGGTTTAATCTTGGGCTATCCATTTTCTCATCTGTTAGGCTTTATAGCATCTTTAATTATTCTCGTGGTTTTGGTGGCCATTTCTGTAATTGTAGTTTTAGATATTCCAATTCATACTATCTTTTTCAGAAATGAAGAAGATGAACTTGCCGAAGAAGCTGACAGACCACTCAAAGATAACGTTGTCATCAAACGTGGTAATGAGATTGTGAATCCTCAAGCGGAAGAAGCTGAACAAAGGAAACTCAAGTCTCAGCCAGTTGCGGCTAAGAAGCCAGCTACTAATGATGAAGAACGAGATTTCGTGATTAAGGCTTCGAAGTCTGGTGCTTGGACATTGCCACCGATGGATATACTCCATTCTGACAAGGACCGTCCTCACGCTGGAGATATTAATGCCAGTGTTGGTATTATCAAACGTACTCTCGGCCACTTTGGTATTGATGTCGAGATGGGTGAGGTCTCCATTGGTCCTACTGTGACTCAATTTACTCTCCGCCCAGCCGTTGGCGTGAAACTCTCCAAGATTACTGCTCTTAGTCCCGACTTATCTCTGGCATTAGCAGCGCATCCAATTCGTATTGAAGCTCCAATTCCAGGCAAATCACTCGTTGGCATTGAAGTACCAAACAAGAAATCAGCCCTTGTTGGTTTGCGTGACTTGATAGACACCGATGCATACAAGAAGAGTCATTTCTTTATGCCCTTGTGTTTAGGTCGGGACGTGGCCGGCTTTCCTGTTTATGCTGGAATAGAAAAGATGCCTCACATGCTGGTAGCCGGTGCGACTGGTACCGGTAAGTCTGTAGCTATCAACTCCATTTTGCTTTCTCTGTTATACAAACACTCTCCGAATATGTTGAAGTTAATCATGATTGACCCAAAGCGAGTGGAACTTACGCTTTACAATGGTATTCCTCATTTAGTTACACCGGTCATTACAGAGTCTAAGAAAGTAGTTAATGCCTTGAAGTGGGCCGTCAAAGAAATGGATAAGAGATATGAACGACTTCAGATAGCCAAGGTTAGAGACATAATGTCGTTCAATAGCAAACAAGCTGAGAAGAAAGAGGATCTCATGCCCTATATCGTTATTGTTATTGATGAACTTGCAGATATTATGGCGGCCTATGGCAGGGATGTAGAAGCAGCGATTGTTCGGTTGGCTCAGATGTCGCGTGCTGTAGGTATTCACCTTATTGTTTCTACACAACGTCCATCTGTGGAGGTGATTATCGGTCTTATCAAGGCCAACATCACTACTCGAGTTGCTTTCCAGGTTGCTTCGCAGATTGATTCTAGGACTATTCTGGACGCTCCCGGAGCAGAGAAACTATTAGGTAACGGCGACATGCTCTATCAGGGCGGTGATACCGGCAAGTTGAAGCGTATTCAGGGTGCTTTTGTTTCAGAGAAAGAGGTCAAGGATGTTATTAGGTTCATCAAACAACAAGGTGAAGAGATGGAAGAAGCCGGAAAGGATACCGGTGCTAATCTTGAAGTTGATCTCGATCAACCAGTTGGTGACAGTCATAGTATGGGTAGTGATAGCGACACCGGTGACGATCTTTATGATGATGCTCGTGAGGTCGTGACTCAAGCCGGCAAGGCCTCCGCTTCGCTCCTACAACGTCGATTGAAGGTGGGGTATGCCCGGGCTGCTCGACTCCTCGATATGCTTGAAGAAAGGGGAATCATTGGTCCCGGAGATGGTGCCAAACCTCGTGAAGTCTTTGAAGGTAGTAGACCACTTACTAGCGCCCGCCCGCCAGGTGATTCTTATGATGATGACGGCTCAACCCTAGAGCTGGCAGAGGTACTAGATGACAAGATAGCTCTTGAAGAATAGCATGCGACTATTTGTTCTTATCATTATTATCTTAGTTCTAGGCACCTCAGGGTATTTTATTATTTACCATCCAAATCAGATACTAACGCCGAACACATCAACTTCTCCAACAGTGAGCTTGCCGGCTAGTGTGCATACTTACCGCAGTTCACAATATGGTTTTCAATTTAGCTACCCAAATGATTTTTCCTCCGTTACTCCAACCGTCTCATTTCTCAAAGAACCCATAGTTCAATTCCAAGCTAATGCTAGTAAGTATCCCAAGACCAACCTGGGGGACTATAGTTTCAGTGTCAGCATCGGGACAGATACTGCAAATTGCACGTGGGGAGTTGATGGGGGACCGAATGCTGGCAATCCATTGCGTGATAAAATTAATATCAATGGAGCGCTATTTTATAAAGACATTGTTACTGGCGCCGGAGCAGGCAATTTCTACGATTCACATATATATCGCATAATTCAAGGTTCCAGATGTTTCGAAATCGCCATGACTATTCACACTAGCAATATTGATAACTATCCAGCGGAACTGGGCATAAAAGCAGTTAATACCGACCCGATTTGGGCCGAGTTGAACCAAGTATTGAACACTTTTAAATTCACTAAGTAATCAACAGAGGCAGTTGCGCCCAAGGGTCAGTTTGATAAGATGAGCAAGATATTTTAATCTAAAACATTAGCATGTCGGTTACGCTCGTCGCTCCTCAGGTCGCATTCAATTGACGACATGCGACACGATTCCGCAGAATCGTACGAGCGACACGATTTCGCTAAATCGTTCGCTAAATCAATGGTAAAGAAAAAAGAAGAGAAAATTAGTAGAGTCGGAGCTCATAACACCGGAGTCGACATTGCAATTAAGGAGATTCAGGAAAAGTACGGTGAGGGGTCTATTATGAAACTCGGTGATGCCAAGAAAGTTGATGTGGATGTCATTCCAACCGGTTCTATCTCTCTTGATATCGCTCTCGGCGTAGGTGGCATCCCACGTGGTAGAGTTATAGAAATCTACGGTCCGGAATCTAGTGGTAAGACCACTCTGACCTTGCACCTTGTATCTGAAGTCCAAAAAGCCGGTGGAGTGGCCGCTTTCGTGGATGCCGAGCATGCTCTCGACCCGGAATATGCCAAACGCATTGGTGTGAAGACCCAAGACTTATTGATTTCTCAACCGGACACCGGTGAACAAGCATTGGAGATTGTGGAGACATTGGTGCGTTCTGGAGGCATAGACCTTGTTATTATCGACTCTGTAGCAGCTCTAACGCCCCGCGCAGAGATAGAAGGGGAGATGGACCAGCAACACGTCGGCCTTCAGGCACGACTGATGTCACATGCTCTGCGTAAGCTTACAGCCATCGTCGCCAAGACCAACACGACTGTTATATTCATCAACCAAATCCGTCAGAAAATCGGTATCATGTTTGGCAATCCGGAGACGACTACCGGTGGACTTGCTCTGAAGTTCTATGCATCAGTCCGTATCGAAATCCGTCGTTCAGCCAAGATCCAAGCAGGGGAGAAGATCATTGGCAATCGCCATACTGTCAAGATTGTGAAGAACAAAGTCGCTGCCCCATTTACCACGGCAGAATTCGACATATTCTACAATGAGGGTATATCCAGCGAAGCTGATTTGGTTAACACAGGAGTGAAATACAACGTTGTCCAGAAATCAGGAAGTCACTATAGTTTCGGTGAGACAAAGCTCGGTCAAGGCATGGATAGCTGCCGTCAATTCCTCAAAGACAATCCTAAAGTTAAAAAAGAGATAGATAAATCTATCCGCAAGGCAGTAGATTCCGGAATCGAGCCAACCGCCAAATAACTCAAATCAAAAGACCGCTACCAAACGGTCTTTTGATTTAAAACAAGCGAACTATTCTGAATTTTTCTGCCTCTGGGCGAGCATCCGCCATTCGCCAACTGGCGAAGCCGGAACAAATAAATGAGATTTCTGAGATTTTCCGTGATAAATAATCGGGTTGATATGCTTTGCTGATGTACCGATTTTTATCTAGGAATAATAAAGAAATCGAGATATTATTTGTCTGCGGAGAACAATGGCAGAAAAAACAGAATAGTGAGTGACTATTTTATCTGCCAGATCTTTCCGTCGTCCGAGAGAATGGAGATGGTCTGATCCTTAGTGATCGAGACGTCTGTGATTACACCTACATTAGCGAGAGAGTATGTGGTCTTCAGCGAGCCGTCAGCTTTGTCGAAGACCATGATACGGTCACTGTTCTTGTTGATAAGATAGATGAAAGGCAGGTCTTTGAGTGTGAAAATAGTCACATTTGAGTTTGGAGTAACACCAAGGTCAAATTCGTTTTTCTTCTGACCAGTAAAGTAGATTAGGAGTTTCCCGTCGGTAGTCAGGATATAGACATTACCATCAGCAGCGATAGCTAGTGCATTGTCTATCTTATCTTTACTCCACGAACTACCTTTAGATTTACCCAAAACAGCGTCGGCGTATTTAACAATTGAACTACCTTCTAGCGCGTATAAGTTGTCTTGGTAAACAGCACCGTTATTTATCTGACTGGCTCCATCCAAACTGAAATTCGAGTTTTTACCCGTCGTCTTATTGATGATGGCACCCTTGGCATCGTTATTCAAAAGCAAGGTATCCTTACTGCCGTCAAAAGCCATATTAGCGCTTGTGATGTTGATTTTTGCCAAGCTCTTCAGATTACCGTTGCCATCTATCTTACTAAAATTGCCGTCAGCATCGAGAACGAATAATCCTTCAGGTGCTGCCAGGAGATTACTAATTTTTTTCCCGCTTTTTGATAAATCCCAGAGCATGGCAGGAGTCTTGTCGTTGGTCTTATCTATAGAATCAAGGAGTTTGTTCAGACTAACTCTGACTGCAACCCCAGACTTGCTTTGATCGGCGATGATATTTGAAAGAGAAGCTTCAATCAGTGAACGTGCCGACTTGTAGTCATTTTTAGAGACCTCCTGTTGGGCTGTTTTGAGGTTGGCCTCAGCTTGCTTCACCATAGAGGAGTCGCCAGAGCGAATAAATAAGAAATAGATTCCACCAACTATAATAACCAAACCTACTGCTATACCGATAATCATATTGGATTTACCCCGTCCTCGCTTTATAAACGGACCAGGGTTCACGTTACCAAGGAAGCTAGTTAACGAGGCCACAACGTTTTTTCTGCGAACCAGGGAAACATCAGCCGGAATAATATGTGGTTGTGGCAAATCTTTATATCCCTTGAGGTCTTTTCTTGTATCTACCTCATCTACTTCGTTGTTTTCTTCAGGTTCATCCTCTGTAACTTTACGGTTTGCAGGAGTCATTTTCGGCACATGCTGACTCGACACCAGTTGAGATACCGCAGAGGTCGGTGCAGAGGGTGTATAGTAGGAAGGACGTGATTCAATAGGTATTTCTTTTACGTTATTTATCTCCACGTGTATACCGCAACAGGCAAAATTGGCGACAGTTTGTCCTAAATCATTAAGTTTTTGAACGAAAACCTGTTGACCCTCCTTCTTGAATAACTCTTTCATGATTTTTTCCCGAGAGGCCACGGTCTTGAGCGGCAAATAGATAAACAGTTTGTCACTCGGCTGTACTTTTCCGGAGATAACATTAGAGAACTCTTTTTCGGTAATATGTTCTTTGTCAAAAAATTCTATATTATTCAGAACGTCTATATAATCACCATTACGAGATAGCGAAACTTTGACGTTGCCGATACGAGAGATAAGCAAATTTTCTCCGGCAATGGAAGCGAGTCCTGCCGAGAGTTTAAACTGTTTGTTTTTGAAAAAGTCTTCCAAGACCTCGTTGAGTTTCTTAAGGGTGTTTTCAAAAGCTGCTTTTGGTGTCTGTTCGTTGGCTGGTGACCCAGTGAAAGCATAAGCATAGTACTCACGCTTAGCTAGTGAAGAAATTAGGTTGACGATATAACCAAGGTTTTCCTCTCCATATTTGACGTGACCCACCACAAAGAGAGACCCCAGATTTTTTTCTTGCAAGTTTGAGCCCTCATAAGAAAAAGCATCAAAGTGGATGCCGGGTTCGTTGTTTCTTACCGTTATCTCCTGACTTGTTGGTCGCATTAATATTTTTTCCATGAGGCTTTACTTGAGGTTAAGATTCGTATATCCTAATTCTAATCTATATAAATTATATGTCAAAGCATACCCTTGAACAACTGTTGGGATCTCGAGTTCGAGTGAAGGTACTACGGTTTTTGTATCGGAATCAAACCCTGCCTTTTGAAATATCTACACTTGCCAATAAGATACAAGAGTCCAGAGCGACTTTCGCCAAAGAGGTTAACGAACTTAGAGAACTGGGTCTAGTTAAAATTAGACATTAAGTTATGAGTAAATACAAGAAGTACATCCATCCAAGGCCAAAAATAAGAAGACTTGCGATGCGAAGAAAATCGACTGGTGAGAAGAGGTACACCCTCAATTCAGATTTTGA
>OBEQ010600143.1_pt1 | contig 15206 bp, 11 predicted proteins | sample 1670901 | NCBI WGS metagenome assembly OBEQ01 (sample SAMEA104232315, study PRJEB22302) | groundwater metagenome | biome: forest; feature: aquifer; material: groundwater | place: USA | collected 2011-08-07 | depth 5.4 m | reverse complement strand
TTACTAAAATCAACGTTTAAATATGTAGCGATTTCCTGTTTGATCCATAATTTCTGGGTTAGCCAGAGGCGGATGGCTTCCCGAAAGCTGGTGTAAGAGTGGGGAAAGGTGGAAAATGATGACAGGAGGATCCGGTGGAATTTCTTGAATGGTTTTTCGTAAAATACTATATAATCCAGATCTGACGATTGTATTTTGCCAACCTGCAGACAAAAATTTATGGCGTTCTTAGGAAATCCAGAGTCATGTTTTTTCCGGCTAAACCTTTCTTCTCCTGCCGCGGAGATAATTTTTCCATCTCTCAAAAGTACTGCAGCCGCATCATGATAATAGCATGAAATTCCTAGAATATTCATGATTGTTTTCTCATCATTTCCAATGAATTGGTTTGATGAATATTTGTCATCCAAGTACTTTTTCTTTTAGATTTAATTTGTAAGACATCTTTAAATATTGTAAAAACGATACCAATAGGAAGAAGTAGAGTAAAATAAAAGACCGTCAAAATTACTTTTGATTGAAATAGTCCGATTTTATGGGCAATAAATTTCCACTTATCCCAAACAAGCTTGAGGAAGAACATAATTTGTCAAAATAGAGTATAGATAAATGGAGCAACTGGCGAGCTTTGGGCAAAAATCATCAGAATTCCAAGCAGGATTAGAATAATTATCATTGGTATCATCCACCACAACCGTTCTTTCCAGAAAAAAGCTAACAGTTCTTTTATGATGGAATATCTACCGGTAACATTTTTCAACATATTTGGAACATCTTAACATATTTTAGTATAATACAGACAACCTTATGCAAAGATCTCAAGTAAATATAAAAATAGTGGTTTTCAGCGTAATAGGGGATAAACTGAAAGTTTTTCTGGAAAATAATAAACTTCCGAATGAAATTTATAATGAAAACAGTACTCTGGATAAATCCGCCTCATTAGTCTTTAATAAAAAAATTAATCATTCAACATCTAATATTTATTTTGAGCAGCTTTATACAATTTCCCAAAGGAAAGAACTTAAGGATGAAATAGATATCATCTACTACTTTCTATTACCTGAACATAAAATATACTCAAATCTAGATAATTGGTATGCGATAGATGGTATTAAATCAGATAAAAATGATAGAGAAGTTATCCTTTATGCTGTACAAAGAGTCAGATGGAAAATTGAATATACAAATGTTGTTTATAGCTTGCTGCCTGCAGAATTTACATTTTCGCAACTACAAAGTACTTATGAGTCGATATTGGATCGAATTTTGGATAAAAGAAACTTCAGGAAAAAAATAGTATCTTTAAATATCATCAAACCCACAGGGCATATAAAAAATGTAGGCCCAGCCCGTCCAGCTGAAATGTTTTCCTTCAAAGAGAAAAAACTGAATTTTGTGAAGATATTATAGTGTGAATTCCAGTGAGAAATTTGAAGAATGGGTAGAATGGGTGAGGGAACCTAGGGAAAGGATATCAACCCCGGTTTTGGCCCACTCCAATATGTTCTTTTCATCTATTCCTCCGGAGGCTTCAAAAATGATGTTAGATAAGTCAAATTCCTTTCGAAGATTAGTAAGTGTTTGTTTGGCAAGTTCAGGAGTAAAGTTATCAAGCATGATAGCAAGGTGGTTATTAGATTTTAAATTACTGAACGATTTAATTACTCGATGTGCTTGCTGGAAGTTTTCTACTTCAATTTCTATTAATTCTGATTTTAATTTACGGGTCCTGCCGTTCAGGTATCCCAAACTACGATACATCTCCGTTTGGGACCCCTCCTTCGCGTCACCCGTTGTTAAATAAATATGTGGATTTAAAATCATTTTTACTGCTTTTTCAATCGATACATGGACAAGATGATTATCTTTTATTAGTATCCCATCAGAAAGATTCAATCTGTGAGTAAGGCCTCCACCAACTGCTACAGCTTTTTTATCCAGACTCATCCAGGGAGTTTTTCTAGTCGCTGCTATATATGGTTTTTTGTTATCTGTTATCTGTTGTCTGTTAATTGATTTTACCAATCTGTTGGTTTCCGTTGCGATTCCGGACATCCGTTGTAGGATGTTTAGTATTGTTCTTTCGTAACCCAAGATCTCATGGGATTTGCCGGTAATTTCAGCAATTACTTCGTGATTTTTCAATTTTAGTCCATCTTTCAGAAAAGATTTAAAAGTAAGACCAGTATATTTTTTTACAAGGTATTCAATTTCCTCAATTCCCGATATTATTCCTTCCTGTTTGGCGATAATTTTTGCTTTTGAAGATAAATTGGGGAAATATTTAGTAGTTTTGTCATGATTTACTTTATCGTTATCTGCGAGCCAAGCGAAGAAAGTTGAGATAGACTTTTGATATTCTTCATGATCAACCGTTAATTGACCTGATTTTTGGAAGTATTTTAAGATTAGATTTGTTTTATCCATTATTATAATTTACGGGTCCTGCCGCTCGGGTATCCCATACTACGATACATCTTCGTATGGGACCCCTCCCTCGCGTCACCCGTAGTTAAGATTAAGGTGAAACTAATGCGATAGCTGAAGCATCCTTTCAATCGGAACTCTTGCTCTTTCTGCAATATCTTTTGGTACTTTTACCTCAAATACCAGATTTTGAAGCGTATTTAGAAGCTTCGGAAGAGTGATCATTTTCATAAATTCACAGACCATGTCATCTCGTAGGGGGATAAAGTTTTTCGTGGGATTTTCTTTTTTCATGCGATATAAAATCCCAGTTTCTGTAGCCACCACATATTCTTTGGAGGGAGATTCTTTTACATGGCGCATCATGCCACCGGTGGAGAGGATTTTTGTTTTTGCTGCAGGAATATCTCCACTTGCTAAATAATGCATGCAAGTTGAAACACAACCGCACTCGGGATGGATGAGAAATTCAGCTTCGGGATGCTCATCCATTTTTTTTAGCACATCTGCCGGTTTTACCCGTGCATGGACATGGCATTCACCGGGATAGATAATCATGTTTTTCCGTCCTGTAGTTTTAGCTACGTAATCGCCCAAAAACATATCAGGAACAAACAGAATCGGTTTATCGGCGGGAAGTGAATTGACGATTTTGACAGCATTGGCAGAGGTGACACAATAATCTGATTCTGCCTTGATTTCTGCAGTAGTATTCACATATGAGACAACCAAAGCATCAGGGTAGCGCTTTTTCCACTTTCTAAGTTCATCAGCATCTATGCTTGCAGCTAATGAACAACCGGCTTCAAGATCTGGTATAAGCACGGTTTTGTTTGGCGAAAAAACAGAGGCAGACTCGGCCATGAAATGAACTCCGCAAAAAACAATAATCTCGTTTTCACAGAATGCTGCTTTACGGGAAAGCTCTAGGGAGTCCCCGACAAAATCTGCCACGTCCTGGATTTCCGGACGTTCATAATTGTGGGCGATTATCAACGCGTTTCGTTTTTCCTTCCAATGAAGGACTTCTTTAATTAATTCCCTTTTCATTTCATCTAATTCGCCGTTTGTTTTTTTCATTTGAATAATCTATTATACTTACTTAGTGTAAAAAATACAATAAATAAATGAAAACTGATTTTATTGTCATCGGTTCGGGTCTTTCCGGACTTACCAGTAGTCTTATTCTTTCAAAATACGGAAAAGTTTTATTGGTTACCAAAGGAAAACTATCCGATGGGGCGACCAACTGGGCACAGGGAGGTATTGCTTGTGCTGTCGCGAAAAATGATAGTTGGCAGAGACATTTTGAAGATACTTTAATAGCTGGGGCTTTTCATAACGATAAAAAGGCGGTTGAATTTCTAGTCAAAAATGCGCCCATAGCAATTAATTGGCTGTCAAAACAAGGAGTTCCTTTTAAGAAGAGTTATGGAAAATACAAAACGGGAAGGGAAGGTGGGCATTCATACAACCGTATAATTCATGCGACAGACTTTACAGGAAAAGAAATTGAGAATACTTTAACAGTGAAGGTAAAAAAGAATAAAAATATAAAAATATGGGAATATGCTTTTGTCCAAAAGTTATTAGTAAATAAAAAAAGATGCTCCGGGGTACAAGTAATTAAAGATAAACAATTAATAAACTGTTCAAGTAAAATAACAGTTCTAGCTAGTGGGGGATTAGGACAAGTCTATCAATGGACGACCAACCCCTCAGTATCTTCGGGGGATGGATACGCAATAGCAAAAATAGCCGGGGCAAAACTCGCAGATATGGAATTTATACAATTCCACCCCACCGCTCTAAAGGATGGAAAATCGCCACTTTTTCTTTTATCAGAGGTTTTACGAGGAGAAGGAGCACACTTGACAAAGTTAAAAGTTAAAAGCCTGCCTGCGCAGGCAGGTGAAAAGTTTAAAGTTACTGGAGAGGGAGAACGATTTATGGAAAAGGTTGATTCCAGAGCTGAACTTGCGCCAAGGGATATTGTGGCCAGGGCGATATTTTATGAGCAACAAAAGGGTTTTGAAATTTATTTGGATATCAGATATAGAGGGGGAAAATTCTTACAAAAGCGTTTCCCGAATATTTATCGGGAACTTAAAAATAAAGGATTTGATTTAACAGCCGACCTAATCCCGGTTACTCCTGCTGCGCATTATTGCTGCGGTGGAGTAAAGACAGATCTACATGGTCGGACAAATATAAAAAACCTTTTTGCTTTTGGTGAAGTAGCGTCAACAGGAGTTCATGGAGCCAACAGGTTAGCCTCAAATTCACTTCTTGAAGCTGTGGTTTTTCCGTTACAGTTATTGAAAATGCACGGGTCCTGCCACTCGCGTATCCAAAACTCCGCTTCAAAATCGCTCCACTTCGTGGGGCTCAAGGCCAGTGAAACTACGTTTGGGAGGCCCTCGCTCCCGTCACCCGCTGTGAATTATGTTGTATTGAGACATATAAGAGGGAATCTCCAAAAACTGATGTGGGAGAAAGTGGGGATTATCAGAACTATAAGTGGATTACTGGAAGCGAAGGAAAAAATTGCAGAATGGGAAAAAGAGTCTGGATCAAGTGTGAGTTTGGATAGAGAATTTCTAGAACTTAAAAATATGCTGTTGGTATCCAAATTAATTATTGTATCAGCCTTAAGACGCCCTAGAAGTCTGGGGGCGCATTTTGTAGCTGTTGACAAAAATTAGAGCTACCCCTAAAATATACTCAACATGAATTCACGAACTGATGTATTAAACAATTACTCCCCACAAAGTTCATCCGGTATATCGGAAGGGGAGGTTGGCGTGTAGATATTATAAATTTTAGCCAGCATACCTCCCCCAAAGGGAGGTTTTTTTATGTGAAAGTTAACGAATTTATGAGTATTACTTTCACATATAGTGAGGAGTATAACGACGAATCTATTATGGAAAAAATGAAATTACTTATCACAGATAAAATAGATGAAACCCAAATCATACCTTTGGAGAGGTATTTCGAGGTGGAGAAAAAAATAGGGATCACGCCTGCTGCGCTGGAGAAGATTATTGGCGATTATCAGTGTATTATTACTCGTTCATCGACAGCAGTTACCAGAAAAATAATTGCCAAAGGGAAAAACTTAAAGATTATCGCCAGAGCCGGGATTGGAGTAGATAATATCGACATTTTTGCCGCCACCGACCACAAAGTAGCAGTGATCAATGCTCCGCGCGGAAATGCAAAAGTCACGGCTGAACATACCATAGGGCTTCTTTTTTCTTTATTTCGTCATATACCGCAGGCTTTTTTTGATTTGAAGCGCGGTATTTGGGGAAAACAAAAATATGTGGGGACTCAAGTCGCTGGTAAAACTTTGGGTATCGTGGGGTTTGGTAATGTAGGAAAAGAAGTATATAGGATCGCTAAAGGGATAGGACTAAAAGTACTTATTTGTGAGCCTTATATACAACTGCCTAAAAGTATCAAAAAAGTGACATTTGATGAATTAGTGCGGCAAAGCGATATTATCACTTTCCACGTACCTCTTACCTATCTTACTCACAAGATGATCAATAAAAAAACTATAAATCTCTGCCGGGATGGAGTTTATATCATCAATTGTAGCAGAGGTGCAGTGGTAGATAATGAGACGATATTGGCAGCACTAAGAATAGGTAAAGTAGCCGGATTTGCCGTTGATGTTTTTGTGAAAGAACCACTGGTGGATAGTAGATTGTTGAAATTTCCCCAGGTCATTGCTACTCCACATATAGCAGGATCCACATATGAATCGCAAAGACAAAGTGTGGTCGAAGTGGTGGACGGGATTACCAAATATATACACAATATATTACCTTTTAATCTTCTAAACCCTCAGGTATTTAAAAAAAGTCAAACAAAAGATGTAGATCTTGACTTTGATGTGGTTATCTTCGATTGTGAAAGCACTCTTTCTACTATTGAGGGTATTGATGAATTGGCAGCATCGATAGGAAAGAAAAGAGAGGTAGCTTCTTTAACCAAAAAAGCGATGGAAGGACTTCTACCTTATGACAAAGTATTTGAAAAAAGACTCTCGCTTATAAAACCCAATATGAAACAGCTAGTTGACCTGGGAAAACTATACCACTCCCATTTGGTTGAAGATGCCAAAGAAGTAATCGGTGCTTTGAAACTGTTGAATAAAAAAGTATTTTTGGTAAGCGGTGGACTGACTTTTGCCATAAGAGAGTTAGGAAAGGAACTCTCAATTGAGGACAAATATATTTTTGGAAACGATACGATACATGATGCAAATGGCAATTATCAGACATATATTGAAGGCCCCTTGCGAAGAAACTTTGGCAAATTACAAATCATTAGACAGATTGCTGGTAAGAAAATCATGATTGGAGATAGCGTTACCGATTGGGAGTCAAAAGAAGGGGTGGATCTGTTTGTGGGTTATGGCGGAGTGGTGCGAAGGGAAAAAATTGAAGCAAAAAGTGATGTATACATCTATCATCCGAGTCTTTCCCCATTATTAGTATTAGCAATAGGCTTTGAGGGTTGCAAAAAATTAATGAGAACAAAATACAGGAAAATTATAGGAAAAGGGATTGATCTTTTGTTTCACCCAAAGCATGTAAAGATTGAAAAATCCTTCTTGCCGAAACTAAATAAGCTCAAAAAATTGGCATATTATTAATTTCTACTCAATATGGCAAAAGGCAAAGACAAATTACTGAATTCTATATCGAAAATTATTAATTCGCGAAAATTATCTGTAGATATGGAAGATCTACAGGCTCATGCGAAAGATAGATCATTTCATAAAGAAAGTCTTCCTGATGTAGTAATATGGCCGGAAACGAGTAAAGATGTAAGCGCTGTAATGAAATTAGCTAATAGATTTAAAATTCCTGTTACGGCATGGGGAGGAGGATCGAGTTTAGAAGGTAATCCTATACCAGTACGGGGAGGAATAGTCTTGGATATGACCAAAATGGATAAAATTATTCATGTTGATCAAAAAAGTTTTCAAGTCCGCTTACAACCGGGAATTATAGGTGATGAATTCAACAGACAACTGGGAAAATATAAACTCTTTTTTCCTGCAGCTCCGGGAAGCTCAAATATAGCTACAATCGGAGGAATGATTGCAAACAATGCTGGTGGAATGTATGCGGTAAAATATGGTGTTGTAGGCGATTGGGTTTTGGAATTAGAGGTGGTACTTCCCGATGGAAGAATTGTGAAAGTGGGTAGTAAATCTTTTAAGTCAGTATCAGGATATGATCTCAAACGATTATTTATAGGATCGGAAGGCACACTGGGAATTGTCACGGAAACGACTTTAAAACTTCGTCCTATTCCAGCCAACAAAATGGCTGCTTTTATAAGTTTTTCGACTCTTGAACATATCGTGGCTACCTCACTTGAGATTTTACAGAAAGAAATAAATCCAGCAGCCATAGAATATATGGATACAGAGTATATTAAGCTGGTCAATCTAGCCAAGAAGTCAAATCTTTCTGAGTCGCCGTCTCTTATAGTTGAATTTCATGGTGATGAGAAAATAAACGCCGATTCAATAACCAAACTGGAAACTATCTGTAGAAAACATTCTGCTCTCGCTTTCAAAAAGTTCATGACAAAAGAAGGGATTAAAATTCTTTGGGAATACAGAAAAGCAGTTCGTCCTGTTCTTTCTAAAATTTTGCCAAATACTGGGGTACTTTCTGCTGAAATCGGACTTCCCCTAGCAAGTATAACTAGTTTTTTACACAAAGCAGAGAAAATTTCCAAAAAATATAGAATGACTACAGTGATGTTTGGGCATATGGGCGATGGTAATTTCCACGGATGGGCACTTTATAAATTAGGAGATAAAAAATCTTGGGAAAGGGTAGTAAAAGTAAATGAAGAATTGGTAAGATTTTCTTTGAAATCAGGAGGAACTACAACGGGTGAACATGGTATGGGTATCGGTAAACGTAAGTTTTTAGCTCTTGAACATCCTACAAGTTTGCCAATTATGAAAGAAATAAAAAGATTATTTGATCCAAAAGGAATCCTAAATCCAGGGAAAATATTTTTGGATTGATTTATTATTTGCTTTTTGTCCGGGTGTGGTATATACTACCCGTTAGTTAATCAGTTTCCTTAGTAGTTCCAAGGTATCCTTCAGGTAAACCTTCAGGACAAGTTCCTCAAGGAAAAATCCTAGGCATCCTGGAATCAGAAAGGACCAGTGACCCGTCAGAACTAGAAGTTCTAAGACGAGGCAAGAAGGGGGGTGAAACCAGGATGCAATCAGCACCATCAGGAAAATATCAAGATCAAAATTTAGTTTGTAAAGATTGTGGAAAACAATTTGTATGGACAGCAGGAGAGCAGGAATTTTATGCCCAAAAAGGCTTTAATAATCCTCCTTTCAGATGTCCAGAGTGTCGTGAAAAAAGAAAGAACGACAGAATGTCAGAACGTACAATGACTAAAATCACTTGCTCCAATTGTGGCAAGGAAGATGAAGTACCTTTTGTCCCACGAAAGGGAACAGGAGTACTTTGTCGAGATTGTTTTAGCAAACAAAGACAAAACGCATAAGCGAAAGCTTTTCGTTTGAAAAAGGCCCCGAGATGAACTCGGGGCCTTTTAGCGAAATTTAACGGGGAGTGGGCGTCGGCCTAATATTTCCCAACTGAATTTCCATAAAATATTCATTCGGGAGAATTTCAAACCTGACGATTGTTGGAGAAGGAGGAATTCTGGGATTGGATCCGAGATTACCAGGTGAATTGCCGGAAACAGGAGTAGGTCCGGATACAACATCATTTCCCCGGAAGCAGGTATCATGGACGCAGTAGATGGTAGGGGTAGGTGGTGGAGGTGGAGGCGGGGGGCCACATACGATAGAGCCAATCTCCAGACTGGCTCCGGTGGTACTGAAACTTTGAGTAATACTGCTGCAACTGCTAAGGGTTGATACTCTCCACGTATGAGGGTTTTCTCCGCAGCCAAATCCGTCGCCGTTACCGCTGTTTTGCCAGCTGGCGAAACTAAATCTTCCACCGTCATCTGTAGTAGTTGTCCTTTGAGCGCCTCTATTGTCTGTCCAAACGACTGTTGCTCCAGATATAGCGGCATAGGTTTGGGTAACTACCGTACCATAAATATCAGGAGCATTAGCGTATGCATTATTTGCAGGTTTCAAAAATGCTAAGCCTAAGAAAAAAATACTAATTATTTTAATAATAAACCACTTCATAATTTTTCTCCTTCTCTTTAAACATACTGTCGGAATTATATCCAGAAGAACTTAAATTTTCCTCCTCTGCCTGTCCGAAAAGGTAATATGCTTCAAATTTCTCCGTTTTGCTCTTGGCAAAATCATAAGATTTTCCGGTATAAATTTCTGAAATCTCGCCTACTTTCATATACCAAAGGTTATTATCGAATTGCTCTTCCCAGGTAATCTTTTTACCTTTTGGCACATTAAATTCCAAAAAAGCATTCAGTTTATAGGTTGGGTCAATTTGAGAAAGAGACGCATCATTTTTTATAAGTTCTGCAGCTTGTCTCATAGTTAATTCTCCTAGTTTCACCCTTTGGTGAAGCGAAGAAATTTTAGAAAACGCTATTTCTTTGGCTTTTTCATAACCCAACGGTCCGACTCTATCGTTTAAAAACCAGATGGAGATGATGACTCCTTTCAAATTCGTGGCCTGACTTAACTCCTTTTTGATTTTTTGAACAGAATCAACTCTTTTGAAATAATCTTTATCCGGGGAGTTAAAGATATTGTCATCGATAATTCCTATATTTGGCAATTTCTCCTCTTTGGCAATCTGCAGGTATTTTGAATCTTCAATAATTTTTTTGAGCAAATCTTTCTTCGTCTGTTCACTTTTTATGGGGTAGAAGCTAATTTCTGTATCTAAATCTTTCTGATAGATAATTTCTTCTCCGACTTTTGCGATGATCTTTTTTGCATCTTTACTATCCGATATTGATGATGGTATAGAAGGGTAGGATTTTATGGTATTTGATGATGCAGGGGTAGGAGAAAGGGCCATTGTAGTTTTGTTGGATTTATCTGCTTGCGTTTTAGTCAGTTTGGAGGTTTGGAAAATCAACACCAAGTATAGAAGCAGAAGAATAAATAGAGCCAAAATTGCCAGTTTGTATTTTCTCAATATTTCGACCATGAAGTAATTCCATTATAGTACATAAAATTTATTTGAAATAGTAATATTATAAAAAATAGAAATATATTGAACGAGCGGTCTATTGACATTATTAGAAAACTAAATTATATTACTTTTTAAATTCCGAATAGGATACTATGAATAATACTTTAGATACATTAAAAACTGGTCTTGGTGTTTCAAGGGCTATAGAATTGAGTAGAGCAAGTTTATCAATTTCAACTGATAAACACGTGAAGAGTATTCATTTAGGTGCTTTCCATGTATTTAGTTATGAAGAACGTGTATTACGTGATCAACCCTATGGAGATTTGTCTTTAGCAGAGCAAGTCGAACGTGTTCACTTAGCTTCAGCAGCAAAATTAGTATGTGATGTTTCTAGAGCCGTAGCAAGAGAGAGAATAATTCGAAGTCCGCAATCAGGACATAGAGAGCTAAGATCATCTCTAAACTATTTTAATGTATCACCTAAAAGAATGGAAAGAGCCGCAGCAGCTAGAAATAGAAGAGTAGATTAATAAGACTTATATGCGGTTAAATCTTTTTAATAAAAGAAAAAATCCAACCAAAATAATTTCTAACCATAAAATAAGTATTTTCAAACTATTAGGTTTATAAGTAAATTCTACCTGATGCAGGCCCGGGGAGGCGGGGATGGCCAGATAAAAAGGAAAGACTGCAAATTTTTCAACCTCTTTTCCGTCCAGTTTGGCTATCCAGTCGGGATGGTAACTCATCTTAAACATCACAAAACATAGTTTACAGTTGTTTGGAACTTCAACAGTAGCTGAATAAGTCTGTTTTTCGACTTTCTCTTCTTTAATTTTTCCGGATACAGTTGCTTCGGGGAAGACAAAAGGAAAGTCGGAGAAGATGTTTTTCCCGATCCCTCCACCCCTGGGGAATCCTAGTATGCCGGCTACCCCAGGGGTGTCTTTATCGCCTTCTGTGTAACTTACCTCATCAATCATTGTTAGGATTCTTGTCATACCTTGGGGAATAACAGGATTCTGATCCACTGATATCAGCGGGTGCATTTTCCAGCGTCTGGCATAAGAATTCCACCAGAGGTGTACTAGATTTATATAATTTGTTTTATCACTTTTTACAAACATTGGTGCGGTGACTATATCAAACCAGCCAGTGGTGGGGGCCTGGTAAAGTTGAAAAGGGCCGTAAGTATTTTTCAATTTTACCCCTGAAGCAAAATTTTCATTCTTGGGTGAGACTACGTATTTGATATTCAAAAGGTTGAAGTCTAGCGCTTCTCTTTCATCGAAATTCTGTTCATTTTCAGAAAGGGGAGACCAAGTTTCCGGCAAAAACTGGCTGATGTCGTAACCTATGCCACCTAAAAGTAAATATAATTGTGTTGAACCAAGCCGGAAATCTTTGCCCCAGTTGCCGGGGCGGCCGGCATAAATTCTACCCTTGGCTTGCGAGTCGATAAAAGATAATAAACTTTGAAAGTTTTTCTCATCATAACGATAAGCGTTATTTGCCTGATAGATCCATTTGTTGTTCAAGGTGGCATAAGAAACGGTTTGCTTGGCGATAAAGTAGACTAAAAATGATGCAAAAGTAAATATAAGGATATAGAAAATAATGTTTTTATATAATTCTAACTTTTCAACTTGAGACCGAACTATCTTTAGCCGAGAACTCATAGCTAAAATTGAGATATTTATTATTTTTTTAACCAATTCGAACAAATATTCCAATCCAGCAGGAATGAGAAAAAGTGCCGCAATATGTATTCCCACTATAAATCTATGCTGGTGGAAATCCTTCATTCCGGGGATAAGATCAATTAGACCTCCCCAAGTGGTGCGGCCGAAGTACATCAAAAACCAAAAAGCAAAAAGAAGAGAAAATGGAAATAATTTCTTCTTTAAACTGATAACAAAAAATCCTATCAATACTAGTGCAGTGATGATGGGAAACCGTTGCCAATCAAATATTTCCCCGGCAAAAAATTGCCTGACAACTTCATACAAACCGTACGAGTTAAATTTCCATATAGGATCCCAAAATGAGACGATATGATAGTTATTCTTCAGAAGAATCGGTATGATCCAATAAGATAAAGCAAGAAACAAGAAACAAGAAACAAGAAACAAAGTTTTAACTCTTGAAAGAATATGTTTGATATTTAAATCAAAAAAGAGGAAGGGAATGGTGGATAAAATACCAATAATTCCGATTCCAAGATGACCGGCGGTGGTGAGAATGAGGAAGAAGATTGCAAGGAATAAATTAGAATACCGAAATCCGAATTTCGAAATAATACTAAAATGCGAATTCTCAAAACGTTTTGTATTTTGAATTTCTGTTATTTGAATTTGTTTCGTATTTCGTGCTTCGTGCTTCGAGTTTTCACTACTTAGTGCTTTATAAGTAAACGCAATAGCCAGGGGCAAAAAAATAATTGCATAGAGTTGTGACGTGAGACCGTAGCCGCGCCAGAGATAACTGGGCGGATCGATGCCGTATAACCCGTCAGTAGAGAAGTTTACTGCAAAAAAGGCTGCCAGTGCAGCTAAGATAGGCGAGAAACCAACTATTCGAAGTGCGAGAAAAACCGACAGAGGGAAAAATGTAAGTAGTAAATATCGTGTCAGATTATAGTATTGGTATAGAGAATATTGGATATGTAGGCTAGAAGTGAGAGGTTTGACTATTAAGTGATAAGAAGAAACGGTAGCTATTTGTGGTACATGACTATAATAGAATGGAAGAGGATATCCCTCTGCCCAGTTGGGGACATTGTGATCTATCAGATTTGGCAAACAAGAGAGTGAAAAAGGACATCCGTAATTTTCCCAGACCCAATTTGTACGATTCACCAAAGAAAACTGGAAAATATTATCATTCGGATCAGCCAGGATTTGGGATTCCGGATAATTTAACCAGAGATTAAAAATGATAGTAATTAATAAAATAAAATAAGCGATGTATTTCATTTGTATAATACCGGATTCAGCCAATCCGCATGGTCACTATTTATCCCATCTGCCGCATCTGTAACTTCCAACCCCAGGAATTTTATCCCGGCAATATTCACTTGTGTATGCTGGGGAAAGTCAAAACGGCCCAATTTTTTACTCTGGTACAAGAGTTTTCCATCTCCATTTATCTTAAAGATAACCGAGGCTGGTGTGGCTGCTTCGGTATCCACTCCAAAATCTGTGGAAAAGTTCGTGAATTTTCGATTTATATCAAAAACTATATTAGAGTTGGCATGGGTACCAAAACCCTTTCTATAAAAAAAATAATTACTGGAAAGTCTGCTCCAGGATTTTAACCCGGAAAAGGAATTGACTGATTTATTGAACTGCAATACCCCATAGTCTTGTTTGATGATTATAGGTTTGAAGGAGGTCAGAGAAATTGGTTTGCCCAAAAGATAGGGGAGATTGAGGATAGTAAAACAAAGAATAAGGAATATAGAACAAAGTACAAAGTACAGATATGAGATTTGGGAGAATATCAATGGAAGAAGCAACACAAATAAAAAAATTAAAATATAAGAATTTAAAATGGTCAGAGGGATAGTAGTGAGTTGTGTCAGCATTTGGAAGCCATTTAGAGGATAATTCACGACTAAGCCGGTGTGGATATTGAAGAAAATAGTAGTCGTTAATAATGCATAGATAATCCAGAAATAGTTTAATCTACTGATCCTGCTTATGCCACCCGCTATAAATGGATAAAGAAATAATAGAAGAACAATTACAGGATAACTATATCTCTCATGGCTCTGCGTTGTGAAAAGGAAAAAGGAAAAAATCACCATGGTTAATGAGAGTATGAAGTTGCGTGGAGAAGGTTTGAGAAATACAAGGATAGAAAATAGAAGATAAAAGCCGGAGAAAAGAAAAAGGCCGACTGTTTTGGCATTCAGGATGCCCAATACCGTGATTTTATCTATCACTTGCATGCCATGACCACCGGCCACAATCCACCACAGATTGTGGGCATTTAGAGATAGCCAGGGAAAATAATCGCCATTTACAGTGAGCAGATAAAGAACTTGATTCATCTGGTGTTCCCAGATAAAAGGCACATTTAGTAAGAAAAAAGTGAAAGCGGCGGCGGCCAGACTTTTTATCATTGTCCCTAAATCAAAGTAGCGCCAGATAAAAAGGAAAAATATCGGGATAAAAATGATATTTTGCAGTTTCATCATTGTGCCGATAGTAAAGATGGCTGTAGACAGGACTGGACGGCGGTAAAATAGAAGAATGATGGCAACTAGCGTAAAAAGAATTCCAAAAGATTCGACCTGTCCCCAAATGGCGGAGTCCAAAATAACAATTGGATTGAGGAAGAAAATTGATGAAAGGAGGAGGGGGAGACTTGATATTAATTTACGGGTCCTGCTGCTCAGGTTTCCCATCCCGTGCTCGCCCTCCGATTGTCGGTCTGCGGCGCGGGTTAGGAGCCCCTCCCTCGCATCACCCGGATTAAAATTCAATGTAGCGCCTAATTTTTTCAGTTTTTCTTTTTGCGAGAAGAACCAATAGATAAGGCAAGCTATAGTTACATCAGATATAATCGCGATGGATTTGGAAACTAAAAGAAAAGCAAAATTATTTTGTCTCC
>OBEQ012035724.1_pt1 | contig 15207 bp, 13 predicted proteins | sample 1670901 | NCBI WGS metagenome assembly OBEQ01 (sample SAMEA104232315, study PRJEB22302) | groundwater metagenome | biome: forest; feature: aquifer; material: groundwater | place: USA | collected 2011-08-07 | depth 5.4 m | reverse complement strand
AGGGTGGGCACCGCCCACCGTTAGACTTTTACGACACCCTCAGGAGCATGGGAACGAGAACGGAATTAAATGTGTATTTGCGACGACCTCTGCTGCTCGATGCCTTTAGCTGCGATTTAAATTTGCCTGCATTATCTCAATGGTCTTGAGCTGCACTCTACCCATTTGAAATACTCCCATCTAAACATTTACGACTATACTTAACCTGATACTTCAAATCTTTACCCGTTTTACTTTTAGGCAACCATGTTATTGAAATCCATCAAAAACACTTTTCACCTTCGGCGCGCACTGGGTAAGTTGCACGGAGGAAAAAATATTCTCGCAATATCGGTTGGATTAATTATTTCCGGAATGGCCACCACCCCCTCAACAAGCTTTGCCTCCTGTGATGAAGGCACGGCCATTATCTCGGGCGATACCCGCTATCCTCCGTTGTCCTGGCAAAAAGGCGGCACCCTAGTCGGTACTAATGTTGAGATGGTGCAAAAGATCTTCGCCGAGGTCGGCATAAAAGCTATTGCAGATGAGGGTGGACCCTGGAAGCGCGTGCTGTTGCGCGCTAAACGCGGTGAAGTCGATCTGCTATTGGGCGTCAGGAAATCCCCTGAAAGGGAGGAGTATCTTACCTTCGTCTATCCCGCCATTACTCCATCGGTACAGGGAGTATTTTTCCCGGCGGGGAAAAAATCCGCCTACGAAGAATGGAGTGATTTAAAAAATAAAGTCGGCAGCATCACGCTGGGCGCCAGCTTTGGCAAAGAGTTCGATAAATATATGCACGAAAATTTGTACATCGAAGAAGTGCGTATGGTGGAACAGAATTTTACCAAAATGGAATTGGGACGAGTGGATTACATTCTCGGCCCGTTGATGCCCACCCTGATGTATCTGCGCAAGGCGGGTTACACCACCAAAATTGTCAATTCAACGAAGCCGCTCTTAATCATTGACGAATTTCTCGCGTTCTCCCAGAAATCTTCCTGTAAAAAATATGCCGCGCATTTCTCGAAACGCATTCAGGAGTTAATTGAAGATGGTTCGATCGATACCATCATGGAAAAGTATTTTATTTCTTGGTTTGAAGACGAAGGTGACGCAGTGGATGCAGCGGATAAGGCCCCACAGCCGTAGTTACAAATTTAACCGATAAAACGCATCTTTCAGATCCCCCAAAGAAACCGGTTTTGAGAGATAGTCATCCATGCCAGCCACTTGTGCTTTCTCACGTTCGATATTCATCGCATGCGCACTCAAAGCAACAATCGCCACCAATTCGCCATTTGCACGACGATAACCAAAAGAGCGAATCTGCCGCGTCGCCTCCCAGCCATCCAACTCCGGCATTTCACAGTCCATCAATACCAGGTCAAAAGGTGGATTAGCATTTTTACAGGCATCTATCGCCTCAAGACCATTTTTTGCGATGGCTGGCGCAATGCCGAGTTTTTTCAGCAATCCTTTAACGACCATTTGATTGACTAAATTGTCTTCCGCCACCAAGACATTCAAATGACTAAAGTCTTCTTTGCCAGCAGCGTTAACTTTTTCTGCTTTTTGCTCTACCCTGATGCCAAGTGCCTTGGCAAAGGTTTGTTTGAGCTCTTTGTTCGAAATGGGTTTTTCAATAAAAAACTTCACGCCACTTTCACTCAACGGTGTGGCACTGGCGACGCTTCTGACAGCGCTGATCAAAATGATACTTGGTAACGCCTCGCCATAGGTTTGTTGCAGTTCTTCCGAGAGATTCAATCCCGATATATCGGGCAAGGATAAATCCATTAAAATAAGATCAAAAGGATCACCTATGTCGAACTGTTGCTTGATAACCTGCCGCGCAGTTGTGCCATCGGCCACTACCTGAGTTTTGATACCCCAGGCCAGAGTCAGCTCCGATACAATTTCTCTAAACGCTTTATGGTCATCAACAACCAAGAGTTTTTTGCCCTCTAAGGTTCTGTTGAGATAAAGCGTCTCGGTATTTTCGGGTGCAGCGAGTTCTTCCAGGGGGAGGTCGACCCAAAATACTGAGCCCTCTGCCAGGCGGCTTTCGACACCGATTACGCCGCCCATCAATTCGGCTAACTGTTTACAGATGGCAAGGCCCAATCCAGTCCCACCATACTTGCGGGTCGTTGAACTGTCCGCTTGAGAGAATGATTTGAACAGTTTATTCAGTTGCTCGTCGCTGATGCCGACGCCGGTATCACGCACCGAAAATTTCACCACGGTTTCGCCCAGATCATTTTCACCCACGCGTTCCACTTCAAGAATAACTTCGCCTTCGCGGGTAAACTTAAACGCGTTGCCCAATAGATTCATGAGAATCTGCCGAATGCGCGTCGGATCGCCGCGCACCCATTTGGGTGCAGAAGGGCGCATTGCAGTGATCATGCTGACATTATTTTCCGCGGCCTTGAACGAAAATATCGCGGCACAGTCATCAACCAGCGATTCAATATCGATGCGGGTTTTTTCAATTTCCATTTTGCCCGCTTCGATTTTTGAATAATCCAATACGTCGTTGATAATACTTAACAGCGCCTGGCCGGAACCCTGAATGGTTTTTAAATACTGCAATTGTTTTTCATTCAGCGGCGTGTCATACAACAGTTCGGTCATACCTAGCACACCGTTCATGGGGGTGCGAATTTCGTGGCTCATGTTGGCGAGAAAATCACTCTTCGCTTTCGAGGCTTTTTCTAATTTAATCGTTCGCTCTTCGACTTTTTCTTCCAGATGCCGTTGATAATCATGCAATGCGCGGTTTTTGCGTAACAGGGCATGTTTCATCGCTTTAAACGCCCGCACCATGACACCCAGCTCGTCATCTTTTTCCAGCAATTGTGGATCGACAATTTCTTCCTGGTCATACTCTTCTTCGGAATCTGGATTCAGTCTATTCATCGCAACCGTTAACTGATTCAACGGACCTGCAACCAAGCGATTGAGAATCACATAGAAAATAATCCATAAGAAAAGCGTTTTGATGATGGCGTTAATAATGGTGATGTAGAAGGTATAGGTCGCACGTTGGAACACCACATCCGAACTGGTGTATAAAATTAATTTGCCCACTGTCTGCCGACCGCGAAATTGGCTGTCGAACACAATGTCATTTTCGAAGTGATATAAACCGAGAAGTTTGTCGTCAGTGGAAGCATTTAATGCCGTTTCTTCGCCCTCGACGACACGAATAATGCGGCCACCTTCAGCGCGCACAATTCCCAGGCTGGCAATAATTTCCTCTTGCTCATCGCGGATCTGCACACCCAGCACATCGCTGTTGATCAGCACGCCCTCCAAGCTTGATTTAATTTGCTCGTCGTCTAAATTCCAAATGGATTGTGCGAGGATAGGATTGAAGGTTTCGGCGACGTGACCGATCTCTACAGCTAAACGTTCTTTTTCGTTGCCGTACTCGAGAAATAGCTGCAACGTCGTCGCTGACATGGCAACAATAAAATAAATGCTGAGCACTGTTCGAAGAAGTTTAGCTGCCAGTGATGATCGCGCTTTTAGTGGCTTCGCTTGCTTCTGCCTGCCCCTAGAACTATCGGGTATATCCATCCAATCGCTATATGTGATTACCTAATGAGGAATGTAAAGTTCTCATATAAAAATCAATGTGTTACATCTACAAGTGTAGACATGATTTCGGCTTAAGTTAAACCTGAGAACGCAGTATTTTTTGCTTTGTTTTAACCACTGCCCAGAAACGAACTTTGCTGCATGAATTCGCTATTTCTAGTGATTATTTAAAACTAGTTTGGCTATTAAACCTTACCGGCTTACGAAAGATTCCGTTAGAAATTCAGCTTTTCGATGGAAATAAAGACATCTGCTAAAGAATCGGCTCAAAGGGCGCAGACGGTAACACAAAATAGCGGACAATTTTATGATTTAAGTCACTCTGCTCACAAAGGCTAATCGGGGGAAATCGCGGAAATGATTTCTGTATTCAATCGAGAAAATTCAGGCACACGAATCGCTTATTTAAATTCACAATTAACATTTGCGAGGGTCAAAGATTTTTCCTCTATTGAACATCGCAAGCTCGGTTGAATTTAGGTTCAACCCTACGGGCATCTACTTAATGCTTGGTTGTTTTTCCAATACACAAAAACTGTAATCGTAAGGATTGGCGCCACTTGCTGTAAAATTCTCCCTGCTAACTTCTCGCCATACATTCTCTTTATCAGGCAAATTGAAAAAACTATCGCCTTCGACATCCGCATGCACTTCGGTGAGATAAATTCTTTGGCAAATAGACATAACCTGCACGTAAAGTTGCGCGCCACCGATAATCATTATTTCTGCCACACCATCGATCAGCGCAACCCCTTCGGCAATGATTAACGCTTGATCCAAATTCTTAGCAAGCTTGATGCCCAGTGTCTCCATGTCCTGATCTACCACCCAGGAACCGCTCACCACAATATTGGTGCGCCCCGGTAAAGGTCTACCGATGGATTCATAGGTTTTTCTACCCATGATAATGGGCTTGCCTAGAGTGACGGATTTGAAATACTGCAAATCATTGGGCAGGTGCCAGGGGAGTTTATTGTTGCGTCCAATAACACCGTTCTGCGCACAGGCAACAATTAGTGCAATATCGATTTCAGGTTGATACATAAGTTAACTCTTAACAATACAGACGGAACAATTCAGACAGAACATTACACCGCAACTGGTGCTGAAATATGCGGATGCGCTTCGTAGTTCAACAATTCAAAGTCATGAAAATCAAAACCAAAAATATCATCGACCTGCCGCTTGATATTCATTTGCGGCAGAGTTTTGGGGTCACGCTGTAGCTGTGTATCCACCTGTTCTAGGTGATTGCTGTAGAGGTGCGCATCGCCAAAGGTATGGACAAAGTCGCCCAATTCTAATCCCGCGACATGCGCTACCATCATGGTAAGCAACGCATAGGAAGCAATATTAAAAGGCACGCCGAGAAAAATATCAGCACTGCGCTGATAGAGCTGACAGGAGAGTTTTCCCTCCAGCACATAAAACTGAAACAACGAATGACAAGGTGGCAGTGCCATATGTTCAATCTCGGCAACATTCCATGCGCTGACAATCAGCCGCCGCGAATCGGGATTGGTTTTGATCTGCTGCATAAGTCGGGCGATCTGATCGATTGAACCGCCATCCGCCGTCTTTGTATTGGTCGGCCAGGAGCGCCATTGCGAACCATAAACTGGCCCGAGTTCGCCATTCTCATCGGCCCAATCATTCCAGATCGATACGCCGTGTTCTTTGAGGTATTGGATATTGGTCTCGCCGCGCAAAAACCACAGCAGTTCATAAATGATGGATTTCAAGTGTAACTTTTTAGTGGTCACCAGCGGAAAACCTTCCGCTAAATTAAAACGCATCTGATAGCCAAAGACGCTGATTGTACCTGTGCCTGTACGATCCGCTTTGTAAACACCGTTTTCGCGCACATGACGCATTAAATCCAAATATTGTTTCATGCTTATTTTTTTGACCCCGCCAATTTTTTAGATTCAGCCTCAGCCAATGCCGTTTGATCGGTTTTTTTATACGCCCAAATAATCAGTGCCAAACCGATAATAATCATTGGCGCAGAGAGAATTTGCCCTCTGGTCATCCAACCAAATGCGTCTATGCCAATATGTGCATCGGGTTCGCGAAAAAATTCTACACTAAAGCGGAAGATACCGTAGAAGAAGATACCCACACCCATAACCGAGGGAGCGGGACGCGGTTTATTCGAGTAAAAATAGACGATACAGAACAGCACTATGCCTTCGAGAAAAAATTCATACAGTTGCGAAGGATGGCGCACCAGATGATGGGAGTCGGCTGGAAATATCATGCCCCAAGGAACGTTAGTCTCTCTACCCCAGAGTTCTTGCCCGATAAAGTTACCGATTCGTCCGCAACCAATGCCCAGCGGAACCATGGGTGTAACAAAATCCGCCATCTGCGTGGTAGGAACACCCAGCTTGCGGCCATACAACATAAGCGCGATGAATCCACCAATTAAACCACCGTGGAATGACATGCCACCTTCCCAAACAGCAAACAGCCACAGCGGATCATCGAGAAATTTACCAAAGTTATAAAAGAAAACGTAGCCGAAGCGTCCGCCTAATACTATTCCCAAGGCGACGTAAAAGACCAGATCTTCAATGTGCTCTGGCTTTAACAGCGATGTTGGTCTTTTTGCCCGCGACCGGCCGATGAGAAAAGCGATGGAGAAGGCAATCAAATAGGTGATGCCATACCAATGAACTTTTAAGGGGCCTAGGCTCAATGCGATAGGATCAATTTGTGGGTAGGTTAACATTTAAAATAAACCCTAACGTTATTTAAATTTATTACTCGTCAGCTAAAAATTTTTACCCGACAAATACTCTTATTAATACTCTTATTACTAGGTACAAGCCGATCAAAATTAAAAACAGTCCAAAAATCTGTTTGAGGCGCGCCGCCGGCAAACTATGCGCTAATTTTGCCCCAAAGCGCGCAAAAATGGCACTACTTATCACCATGCCCAAGGCCGCTGGCAAATAGACAAAACCTATACTCCATTCAGGCAGTTCAGGTCTACCCCATCCTTCAATAATATTACTGATTGCGCCCACCAGTGCGATAGGTATACCAATAGCTGCTGAGGTAGCAACGGCACGTTGCATTTGTATATTACACCAGCTGAGAAAAGGTACTGTTAAAGATCCACCACCAATACCAAACAACGCTGAACACCAACCAATAATTCCGGCAACACAAAATAGTCCCGTGTTACTCGGTAGCGGGCGATGACCGCCAGGCATAAAGCCTGTCGCCATTTGCAGCCCTACCACAACGGCAAAGACACCAAATGATTGTTGGAGAAAACTGCCGCTTAAACCACTGGCGGTCTTCACTCCCAACCAGACACCAATACAAATAGCCGGCGCGAAACGCCAAAACAGCGGCCAATCTACGGCAGCACGTTGGTGATGCGCAATGACTGAGCTTACTGAAGTTACAATGATGGTCGCTAACGAGGTTCCTACGGCGAGATGCGTTAATATTTGTTCAGGAAATAACTGCGCACTGAAACTAAAAATCAACACAGGAACAATAATAATTCCACCTCCTACACCAAACAAACCGGCCAATACACCTGCGACTGAGCCGATAAGGAGATATAAAACAAATGTCAAAATTCACCACTCCATGGGGAGATTGAAAATACGTTATTATCCTCCCTGTACACTCAAACACAACCAGAAAGTAGGCTGTTCGCAATGTGTCTCATTTTAGTTGCCTATAAGGTTTCAGCTCAGTTCCCATTGGTCATCGCGGCAAATCGCGATGAATTTTATGCGCGCCCAACACAAGCCGCGCAATTCTGGAATGATCATCCACAAGTGCTTGCCGGCAAAGATTTGCAAGAGGGCGGTACTTGGCTCGGCGTTACCACTGCAGGCCGATTTGCCGCAGTGACTAATTACCGCGATGGGCGAGCGTCATTGCCTAATGGAAAGCCATATGAAAAGTCGCGCGGGGCGTTAACCAAGAATTTTCTCGTCGCAAATGAAACTGCAGAGATGTACATCACCAACCTGCAAAACGAAGCTGATCTCTACAATGGGTTTAATCTGTTGATCGGTGATGGCGAACATCTCTATTACTGTTGCAATCGCGATGAGAGTGGCGCGCATAAATTTAGCTGGCAAATGTTGTCAGCGGGAATTTATGGTTTAAGTAACCATGTGCTTAACACTGATTGGCCCAAAGTACTAAAAGGCAAACAGCACCTTGCCGCAATCATCGATACATCCAACCACACGCAGTTGCAGAATCTTTTGTTAGACCACTCTCACCCACCGGACGATCAGTTACCTAATACTTTTATCAGCCGCGATTTAGAAAAAATATTGAGTCCGATATTTATTCGCGGCGATAATTACGGTACACGCGCTTGCACGTCGGTTATTTATCATAATACGGGGAAGCTCAGCTTTTCCGAACAGACGATTGTTGAGGGGCGGCCAAGTGGCGAGCCGCGCAATTTTGAAATTAGCGCGTAAGTCATTGGTAGGTGTGACTCAAACTTTCTGCATACAGGCTACTTAAAAAACCGCATCCACTACCAGGTGCATAATCGTGGCATTATCGAAATCGACCACTTCTGGTAAACCCGCTGCATTAAAATAGTCATCAAAATAACCGTCAGAATTTTTCAGCTTGTCGATATACTCCACCTGAAATTTAATATCGACACCGGGTTGAATATCGTAACGCACACCTACATTAATGCTTGTCTCATGAGTGTTCATCACGTCGGCCGTCGCCGTAGTAAGTAATTTTGAGGTGTCGCCCAAGGCAAGTGCAGCAGAAATTTCTTCCGGTGAGGAGCGCGGTCGCAGTCCATCATCGGTTGTTCTCACTTTACCCCAGGTAATATAAGGCATAAATTTTTCAATCTGCCGCCCTACAGTGATATAAAATCCGTTGGGGTCATAGATATCTGCAGATTCAATTTTAAGTCGGGTGAACTCCGCCATTACCAGCCATTGTTTGTTTTCATAATTAATACCGGCACTGCTAAAGAAACCATCCTCAGTCGACTTGATTCCTGCTGCGGCAAATTCATAATCCAATTTGCCAAAGCCATGGCCAAAGCGAACCTGTATATTAGGAAAATACAAAAAAAGTTCCGCTGAAAATTCATCTTTGAGTTTTAAATCGATAACGCCTTTAAAACTACCTACAGACTCGCCGAATATCATTTTGAACTTGCCACCCCAACTGCCTTGGCCAAACTGGTAGCCAAAATCAACGCCGTCAAAATTTGATAAGGGAAAAGAAGCATAGGCTTGAGAAGGGGGTTCGACCCATGGATAACTGTAGCCCACATCAAGTACTTCGGATTGTAGAAATGCTGGTGCTCGCATGCGCCCAGCGCGGAAGGTAAATTGCGGCGTAACTTCATAACTCCAATAGGCCCAGCTGGTCGTTAAATTCCAGTCGTCTTCACGCGCTTTAGCGGTCATTTGAATCACCGCTTCAGAAACACTACTGATCGCAAAGGTGGTCTGCAGACCCATCTTCGATTTAGCCAAGGTGGTTAAATCATTCCCCACTTGTGAATAACTGCGATCCCGATTGCTCTGCGACAAGCCTGCCGTTAGAAACCCTTCGATCTTAAGTTTATTCTGCTGTTCAATGATTTTCTTTTTAAAATTCGCCTGTTTGTTTTCCTGACTCGATGTTACCTTTTTTAATTGTTCAACTTCCTTTTCCAATTGCTCTAGTTTTTGCAGCTGTTCAAGCCGTTGCTGCGTTGCTTTGTCCTGACCAGAAGATGAATCGTTCCCGGCCTGCAATTGTGCGCTGCCGATTACTAACATTAGTACCAACAGGACCACCAAACTACCAAGTTTCATAATCCATCGATCGTTTAGGTTGCTACTCATCATGCTATCGTTTTGCGCTTTCATTCGGGTAATACCATCAGGACCTTAACGGAGCCATCCACATACTTCGTGTTAACGTAACCAATCGCGTTTTCATGTTCCCGTATATAACTAAGCACCTCTTCGCTGTCGTCCACCACCACGGGGGGATCACCAGCACCGGTAAAAACCAGCCGCGACCAGTAAGCCCGCATTTGAACTTCATTTTTATTGCTCATATGTCGATAGAATACACTTCGATCTTTATCGCCATCAGGTAAATCCATCGGTGAGACTTTTTTGCCATTTGGCATAACTTTAATTTTGGCGGAATAAATTCTAGATATGTATTCTTTTTCTAATCGAGGAGTAGATTTGTTCGCGATAATCGCCACATCAGCACTGGAAATTGCGGGTACGCAAAGAAAAATAATGAAGACAAGGCATCTAAAAATGCTTGCAGGGTTTATTGCTGCATTTATTGCACCTGCAAAAAGTTGCCTGGTGGCCATATAACATCCTTGAATAGAACGCCTGTATTAATCTAGGTCCTGCGATGAACCTTGTTGCGATTAATATAACGCTAAATATAGCACTGAATAGTGAGCTTGCTGATTTTTTTCAATGTCTGCTTATGTAACAAAAATTGCGGGGGAAATAAAGTAATACAGACGACCAGCAAGTTTAGACTTGAGAGGTGCTGAGATGGCGGAACTCTGCAGAAAATTGCACGCTAGACAACAGTGGGGCGAAATACGCGGGATATACCTTCTTTTTCCAGGGTCAATTCGATATAACTTAAGATGACGTGGGCGTCATCGAACTTCATCACCTCTGCCAGCAATTTTTTGGCTTTTTCTAGGGTGACTTTGCGAATGATGGATTTCACTTTCGGCAAATTGGTGGCGCTCATCGAAAGCACGTCAAATCCCATCGCCATTAATAACAGCGCCGCGCCGGGGTCGCCGGCCAGCTCGCCACAGATACCCACTGGTTTTCCCACTTCATGGGCAGCATCGACCACATGTTGCAAAGCGAGTAACACCGCCGGATGGAAAGAGTGATACAAATCGGCGACCCGCGCATTGTTGCGGTCTACCGCCAGCAGGTATTGGGTGAGATCGTTACTGCCCACCGAGAGAAAATCAACGCGTTGCGCGATGCTTTTTGCTTGATAGACTGCGGCGGGTACTTCAATCATTACTCCAAGCGGTGGCAGTGGGATGTTATGGCCTTCCTCTTGCAACTCATAATGAGCGCGATGGATCAGATGCAGCGCGCTTTCAAGCTCAGAGATATTGCAGATCATCGGTAGCATGATGCGCAAATTTCCCAGCCCTTCACTGGCTTTTAACATCGCCCGCACTTGCACGAGAAAAATTTCTGGATGATCCAGTGTCACGCGAATGCCGCGCCAACCGAGGAACGGGTTGTCTTCTTCGATGGGAAAATAGGGCAAAGATTTGTCACCACCTATATCCAAGGTGCGCATGGTGACGAGTTTCGGCGCGAAGGCTTCAAGTTGTTCGCGGTAAATAATGCGCTGTTCCTCTTCACTGGGAAAACGATCGCGCAATAAAAAAGGTACTTCGGTTCGATAAAGGCCGACGCCCTCGGCACCGCGATCGAGCGAACGAAACACATCGGCCATCAATCCCGTATTCACCCACAGTGAGACGTGATGATTGTCCGGTGTCACTGAGGGTAAATCAGATAAGGCTTCTAAGCCTTTGACCAATTCTTTATCTTCTTTAAAGATACGCTTGTAATGTTTGAGACGCTCACGCGATGGGCTGGAATAGACTACGCCGTGGTAACCATCGATGACAATCTGCAACTTCCCCAATTGGGTATAGGGTAGATCAACTGCGCCCATTACCGTGGGTATGTCCATCGCGCGCGCCAGTATTGCGACATGCGAATTACTCGAACCCTGAATGGAAATAATCCCGCGAAGTTTTTCTTTTGGCACTTCGCCAAGCATCGACGCTGTCAGCTCTTCACCGATAAGAATGGTATTGTCTGGAAACTCTATTTCACCGCTTTCTGATTCTTGCAGATACGCCAACACCCGCAGACCGAGATCTTTCACATCAGCCGCACGCTCGCGCAGATATTCATCTTCCATTCGGCTGAATGTTTCCACGTGAGCGAGTATCACTTCGCTTAACGCGCCCTGCGCATTCAGACCCTTTTTAATTAACGCTTCGACCTCACCACCCAGCGCATTGTCATCAAGCATGCGCAGATAAACATCGAACAACGCGCGCTCTTCTTGATTCAGGTGGATAGAAAGTTTTTTGCCGAGGTTCTCAATATCTTCTCGCACCGCCTGAATACAGGCGCGGAAAAATGTTAACTCTTCATCGATATCTTCACAGGGTTGATTGGGGACAGCGTCTAAATCAGCTTTAGGTGTCATCACCACAGCTTGACCTATAGCAATCCCCTGACAGCCAATCACACCTTTAAACACCATTTCGCGTTTGCGGTCTTCAATGCTCATCGATTCAAGGCCGCCGGTGGCTTCGGCGTGTGCGATGACTCCCGCCAATTGCGCGGAAGTCGTGACCAGAAATGCTTCTTCGCCTTCATCGAAGCGGCGCAGTTCTTTTTGCTGCACAACCAATACGCCAAGAACTCTGCGCTGGTGGATAATGGGCACACCCAGAAAAGAGTAAAATCGCTCTTCGCCGGTTTCAGGGAAATACACAAACCGCGGATGATGCTGTGCGTCTTCTAAATTTATCGGCTCTTCACGGCTGGCCACTAAGCCGACCAAACCCTCCGAGCGCGAGAGACTGATTTTTTTTACCGCATCTTTATTCAGTCCTTCGGTGGCCATCAGGACATAACGCTCTGTTGCCGGATCCATCATGTAAACGGAGCAGACGTCGGTGTTCATCTCTTCGCGTACGCGCGTGACAATAATGCCCAAGGCGCTGTTGAGGTCCTTAGCGCTATTAACTTCTTGGATAATACTCCGCAAGGAGTTAAGCATTGTCATGGATAAACCGTCATGTCGTTTTTTAAGATGCCTCTAGCATAATGACACATTGCCATTAATTGCTGTCAAATTTATGAATCGATGGTGCAAGTTCTTTCATGGCACGGCGATACACTTCGCGCTTAAAAGAAACCACCTGACCCAATGGATACCAATAGCTGACCCAGCGCCAATGATCAAATTCAGGTTCAATAGATTGATCAATCTTGACCGCCTGATCGGCGGCGAGCATTTTCAGTAAAAACCATTTCTGCTTTTGTCCAACACACACGGGTCGTGTCTCACGTCGCACAAGACGTTTCGGTAATCGATAACGCAACCAGCCGCGGGTGCAGCCAAGCACTTGAACATCTTGTTCCATCAAACCAACTTCTTCATACAACTCGCGGAACAAGGCTTCCTCTGGGCTTTCAGTGGCAAGAATGCCGCCCTGGGGAAACTGCCAGGCTTCTTGCCCTATGCGTTTTGCCCACAACACTTGGCCGTCGCCATTGGCGAGAACGATTCCCACGTTAGGTCGAAAGCCGTCTGAATCAATCACCCTCTGCCACCTTCTTGCATACGGACAAACTTTTCACCATTGTTCCACATTTCGATACTTATCATCAAATTACCGTTGCAGTCTGGCTAAATGCTGAGGTCATTAGTTCCAGATTAGCATAAAGTTTAGGGGAGCATTGAGTCCATGGCGCTCAACCACTATCCTTAACTCGTTTTTATTTCTTACTGACAGGATATCTTTGTGAGCCTAGCTATTTTTGACTTAGACAACACGCTTCTTGAAGGAGATAGCGACCACGCCTGGGGTGAATTTTTGGTCAACAAAGGAATTGTCGATGCCCAGGTTTACCGTCAAGCCAATGATCTTTTTTACCAACAATATCAGGACGGTAGTCTCAATATAGACGAATACTTGGAGTTTGCTCTCAAGCCACTGATAAACCAACCGACGCAAATACTCAGCGATTGGCACAAGCAGTTTATGCGCGACTATATTGCGCCAATGCGCCAACCCCGGGCCGATGCATTACTGCAAAAACACCGCGACCAGGGCGATCACTTGCTGATAATCACCGCGACCAATCATTTTATTACCGGACCAATTGCCGCATTGCTTGGTGTGGGCGAAATACTCGCAACCGATCCTGAAATGATTGATGGGTTTTATACTGGAAGAGTCTCAGGCACGCCCTGTTTTCAACGGGGTAAAGTTACGCGTCTCGAACAGTGGTTAAAGAACAACTCCCATTCGCTCGCCAACAGTTTTTTCTACAGCGATTCCTTTAATGATCTACCTTTGCTCGAGCTGGTAGATAACCCTGTCGCAGTTGATCCTGATGATCGACTGGCAAAACATGCTGTCGATCACCAATGGCCGATCATTTCATTGCGTGGTTGAACCTAGCAAGAACTACAAGGCAGAAAACTACAGGCGCAATACGCGCACAAACAAGGATTTAAGATATTCTGTTTCAGGGATTGCCGGATGAATCGGATGATCTGGGCCTTGTGACGACTGGTCAATAATCTGCGAAAACCGATCTATATGCCGAGTTGCACCGCGCACAACATCAACCAGTGTTTCGCGCTGCATATGCATTGAACAGGAACTCGTGATCAGCAATCCATCTCTCGTGACCAAGCGCATCGCCAGCTCATTGAATTTTCGGTAAGCGCGCTCACCGGCTTTAAAATCTTTGCGCCGTTTAATAAACGCTGGTGGATCGAGAATGACGACATCAAACTTCTCTTTGGTCTCGATCAGGTTTTTCATCTGCTCAGCCGCATCGCCCAATAAATTTTGCGCTTTATCGGCAACACCGTTGAGCTCGGCATTTTCTGTGAGAATATTCATAGCAAACTCAGAAGAGTCGATACTGATTAACTGCTCAGCACCAGCCATCAGCGCCTGGATCCCCCAACCGCCGATGTAACTGAATACATCCAATACCCGTTTGCCCTGCACATGGGAGTGCATTTTTTGTCGCGCTATTCGATGATCGTAAAACCAACCTGTTTTTTGTCCTTCATGCACCGGTGCCCAGAATCGCGCGCCGTTTTCTTCCACAATAACTTTCTGCGGAACTTCACCGTGAGCAACCTCGATATAATCGGGTAAGCCTTCCAGCTCCCGCACCGAGCCGCTATTTTTAAAGAGAATACCTTTCGGATGAAACACCTTCACCAACGCTTCAACAATCGCTTCTTTGATCACCTCCATGCCAATTGAACTGATTTGCACCACAAAGATATCATCAAAGCGATCCACCACCAGACCCGGTAAAAGATCGCTGTCGCCATAAATCAACCGATAATAGGGCTGGTTAAACAGTCTCTGGCGCAAACTGAGCGCAATATTAATTCGGTGAATTAATAGCGATTTATCTAAAACGATGTTGGCGTCATCGCTTACCAAGCGTCCGCAGATCAGCGTATTGGGATTAATGGTCGCAACACCTAAAACTTTTTCTTGGCTATTGAGCACGATCGCTTGCTGACCTGGCTGGAAATTGACAAGTGGTGTACGAGAAATGTCGACTTCATTGCTGAAAATCCATAAATGACCAGCTTTTAAACGACGATCTGTGTTGGGGCGAAGAATAAGTGAAGGTAGTTGCATATCAGAGACTCAATAAAAATGTGCGCCATTATAAAGTAATTGACCGACATTCTCCCATTATTCTCCCGGCATTCGGCTAATAGTAATTGGTAGTACTTAGGTTGAATAACTTTCACTATACAAACTCCCACTTCCAACGGACTGGGCTACAATTT
>OBEQ011234848.1_pt1 | contig 15207 bp, 14 predicted proteins | sample 1670901 | NCBI WGS metagenome assembly OBEQ01 (sample SAMEA104232315, study PRJEB22302) | groundwater metagenome | biome: forest; feature: aquifer; material: groundwater | place: USA | collected 2011-08-07 | depth 5.4 m | reverse complement strand
TGTCCCGGCTGACAAAAATTTGAAACCTCGTAATGGTTGTATCCCGCCTGCTCCAAAAATTTGTCACAGCTTTGGGACATCTCCGCCTGATGTTCGTCAGAAGGAGAAGGCTGATGCCCCTCGTCCACATCGTGAGCAAAGCGGGTTCCCTTCTCGACAGTGAGGCTATAAGCGGACAGATGCGGCGGACGGTAAGTCAGGACCTCGCTCACTTCTTCTTCCCATTCTTTGAGTGTTTGTCCGGGAAAACCATACATGAGATCGACATTCCACGACGTAAAACCAGACTCCGCAATCCACCGGATCGCTTCGCGTGCGTCATCAGCGGAATGAATACGCCCAAAGTTGGACAAATAAGCGTCGTGCAAACTCTGCACCCCCATCGAGATGCGGTTGATTCCAGCCGTTCGAAATTCCTGTAATTTTTTGAGGCTCAGTGTCTTAGGATTGGCCTCGAGCGTGATTTCGGTTGTTGGAGTAATTTGAAAATAATTTCCAACCTCCTTCAAAATAATTTCCACATCACGAGCCGGCATGAGAGAAGGAGTTCCCCCGCCAAAGAAGATGCTGTCGAGCTTTGTAGGCTTGAGATAATGGCGACCGGTTTTTTCAAAAAGCTGGCGGCGTTGTTGCATCTCGGAAATAAGGGCAACACGATATTGATCGGCAGGAATTTGATCCGCCGCAATTTTGTAGGAATTAAAATCGCAATAATGACACTTGTAGAGACAATAAGGAAAATGAATGTAGAGAGAAGTCATCCTACCGTTTCTTTTTGGCCGCCTGTTTCATCGGCTTTTTGCTGACTTTGGCGACTTTGGTAGATTTCTTAACAGATTTTTTGGCTGGTTTTTTTCTTGGTTTTTTGTCAGCAGAAATTTTGCGGGTATTTCCTCTTTTTTTGCTGACGTGCGGTTTCCCGGGCTTGGCTTGGACAATATCAGCAGGAGGACCTTGCTGAATAGAATATTTTTTCCCGGCAACAGTCACAAAAAATTTGTTCCCTTTTTGTTCCAGCTCTTTGGTAGCTTCGTAATAAGGGGCGCGATTGAAACGGGCGCCAAAACTTCTCCCCTTCACCAAACAATAGAGCGTCCCTTTTTTACCGGTCCATAATGTGTTCGGATCGAGAAGCTCGATACTCTCATCGGTCAGCGTGATCAAATACCCCACCATGGTCCTCTCGAGCTTCACCACCCAATAAGGAACATCCTCGACATTAAAATAAATCGGTTTGTCTTCGCCAGTGAGGTAATAATGCCCCTCGGCATCCTGGGCGATGTGTTTGTGAAGATAACGAAAAGTTCGTTCGTGAAGAATAGGATAATCCCCTTGAAACCAGTTCCCTTCTTCATCTAAACGAATGCCATCACTATTATGAGCATTACTACGACGGATATCTGCCATAAACTAGTACCTTCCACGTTAATATTGAATAAACACTAGTATAGGCAGGACTTTAAAAAAAGACAAGCAAGTATAAGGTCTTAAGTCTCTAGGGCTTAAGTCATTTTTGAGGTGAAAAAAGAAAGTTAAAATTTCAAGTACTTGATTTTATTTGTTATTTTATTAACGTAAGAAGTTGTTCTTCGAATAAAAATAAGTTACCCTCGGTGACAAATGGCCACACATATCCTCTCAAAACGCATAATCGTACCAATATTTATGCCCTTTGCTTTTACGGGGCTAATGAGTTTGTTCCTGACAGGTCTCTTTCTCTTGATTGATGGGCATCCGAACTTTGTGCGTCTTGGTTCCACAATAGTGATTGGCATTGTCTGTTTGTGTATCGCATTGCGACCGCGTGTCGTTCACTTGGATGATTTAGAGGGAACCGTCCGTGTAACTTGGGGCACCTGGTGGCCCATCACCTATGCACACTACAAACGCGATGACTGGATGGCCTTTATTTGTGAAAAACGTTATCCGGTCGTCGTCTTCCTAACTGGTAGGGGGGGCGCACGCACTTCCTCACTGCCGCCATGCTGGTGGGTCCGTGGAATGACCAAGACCAAAAAAAGTGTTCTTCTTTCAATCAGCCCGGACGAAAATAGCGCGCTGACTTGGCGTTCGCTTCTTGCAAAAAAATCGGGCATTCAGCTCCGCAACCTATCGGCGCGCGTGAGTCTCCGAAATTATGGAGAAAGTGGACACAGTAGCTCCCCACAAAACGCGGGAAAAGAAGACCCCTTCTTTAAAAAAGACAAAGCCGCTTGGCGACTCTATGCCGCCATGTGCGGATCGGGAGATTGGGACTATGTGCATGCCGGAAGCAGTTATGACGCCGATGCTCCAAACGAATTGGGTATTTATTCGTTTGATATTCCACTTCTGGCTTCTGCGGCAAACGTCCAAAAACCATGGCGCGTTCTTGAACGTCTCGAACGGACCGGGTGGATCACGTCGTTCGACAACAACATCACCCCACTCGCCCAATGCGAACGCAAATTTCCTTGGGTCACCGTTGACCTGCTTTTGTCTCAAAGGAATCTTGGATGAAAAAAATGGAAAAAACCCATTTTTCCCTTGAAGAAAGCGGGCAAGCTGGATATAGAGGCTTTCAGTGCTTACCGACAAAATTAAAGAATTAATTTCATCCGACGCCACCAGTTTTCCTTCCGGAAACAAAAAGGCCAAAATTGTTGCGATCTGTTCTCAAAAAGGGGGAGTGGGAAAAACAACCACCGCCGTCAATTTAGGGGCCGCCTTTTCTCAACTTCATGGAAAAAAAGTATTGGTCGTCGACTTGGATCCGCAGGGGCATGTCGAAAAATCATTGGGCTCCCTTATTCCCGAAGGAGTGGAATACGCTCCGCTGTCGGCCACTCTTATCAGCAAAAAAGGAAATATTCTTTCATCGGTGGTACAAACCAAATCGGAACATCTGCACATCACTCCCGGCGATCACTCTCTCTACGATACCGAAGGGGCGCTCTCGAGCAAAATTGGCCGCGAATTTATTTTGTCCCAGTCGCTGAAAGGGGCTAAAACCCAGTACGATTATATTTTGCTGGACTGTCCCCCCAATTTGGGAAATTTAACCATCAACGCCCTATGCGCCGCGGATTATGCGGTGATTCCGTGTGAGATGTCGGTACTGGCCTTTGAAGGGGTGACCGATTTGCTCAACACGGTCGAAACGGTGAATGAACGGCTCAACAAAGCGCTTAAAATTTTGGGCGTCCTTTTTACTCGCGTTGATGGACGAAATATCACGATGAATCAACTCATCGAAGAAAATCTCAAAAATTATTTTAAGGGAAATATTTTTAAAACCCGTGTGACCGTCAACACCGACCTCAACAAAGCCCAGCTTGAGGGTTTGCCGATCTTCGACTTTGCTCCTACATCCAGCGGAGCTTCCAACTACGCCTCGCTAGCGGATGAGATGATGAAACGATTCCGCAAGCTCGACGCCTAAACATTCTCAGACATTTTTGAAATGCTGAATGAGATCGCCAAACGAAATTTCCGTTTGTGTTTTTTTGGAAAAATCTTTCACTTGCGCTTTGCCTGCTTGAACTTCGTTGTCGCCGAGAATGATGACGTGAGTGCATCCCAACTTGTCGGCGCGGCGCATTTGGGCTTGAAGCGATTTTTCGGCATAGTCCATTTCGCAAGTCACCCCCGCATTTCGAAGGTCGCGCGCCACCCCCACCGCTTTGCAGTGTCCCACGCCACCCAAAAAGGCAATGTAGATTTTTTGATCTTTGACGTCGGAAGAAATTCCCTGTGGAAGTAAAAGAAGCAGGCGCTCGAAACCGATGGCAAAACCAACTCCGGGCAAATCAGGGCCACCCAAATCTTTGACTAATCCATCGTAACGGCCGCCACCGGCGAACGCATTTTGCGCCCCCAGTTGATCGGACAAAAATTCGAAAGCGGTGCGTTGATAATAATCCAACCCGCGCGCGATTCGGGGATTCACAATAAAACTAACACCCGCCCCTTTCAGCCCTCCTTCAACTGCTGAAAAATGCTGACGACAAGGTTCGCAGAGATGATCGAGAATGATGGGCGCGTCTTTGAGTTGTTGTTTGCAGATTTCTTTTTTGCAATCGAAAACACGGAGCGGATTTCGCACTAATCTGTCCTGACATTCACCGCACAAAGTCTCTTTTTTCGTCGTCAAAAAACTTATCAGTTTCTTTTCGAAAAGAGGACGGCAATCGAAGCATCCCAGCGAATTAATTTGAATGGTGTAGGCAGTAATTCCCAATTTTTGGACAAGGCTGTCGAGCATCCCGATCATTTCGACGTCACTCAAAGGAGAAGCCGAACCAAAAATCTCCACACCAATTTGGTGAAACTGGCGAAGGCGTCCTTTTTGCGGACGTTCGTAGCGAAACATCGGGCCGATGTAATAAAGTTTGTTGACGGGATCCACCCGATCGAGATGGTGTTCGATAAAAGCGCGCACCACCGACGCCGTTCCCTCGGGACGCAACGTAACCGAGTCGTTCCCTTTGTCCAAAAAAGTATACATTTCTTTTTTGACAACACCGGTTTCTTGGCCGATGCCACGCACAAACAGATCGGTGGATTCTAAAAGAGGAGTTCGGATTTCTTGATAATGATAAGTACGAAAACACTCGCGCGCCATCGCCTCGACCTTTTGCCAAAGAACAACTTCCGGCGCGAAAATATCCTTCATTCCTGTGATAGCCTGTAGAGACATAATTAAGAATCAATCTCAAAACTGATATCGACCGCGGGCGCCGAGTGGGTAAGCGCTCCAATTGAAATACGCTCAACACCGGTTTGAGCTATTTTTCGCACATTTTTGAGATTCACGCCACCAGAGACTTCCAACAAACAACGTTTGCGAACCAGTTTAACCGCTTTGCGAATTTGTGACAGGGACATGTTGTCGAGCAAAAGTATATCCACGCCTTCTTCAAGCGCTTCGCAGACTTCGTGGAGATTTTTAGCTTCTACCTCGATAAGTTTTTCATTTCTATTTCCACTTTTAATTTTTCGAATCGCTTCGCTAATTCCTCCACACGCGGCGATATGATTATCTTTGATGAGAAACTGATCCGACAAACTCATTCGGTGATTTACCCCTCCTCCATCGTGTACCGCCCGCTTTTCCAACAGCCGCAAACCGGGAGTGGTTTTTCGCGTATCCAAAATTTTACATCGATAAGGCTTGATCGCCGCCACAAATTGGTGGGTGAGCGTGGCAATGCCGCTCAAGCGCTGTAAAAAATTAAGCGCCACTCGTTCAGCGCGAAGAAGATCGGAAATATTTCCTTCCACCTTCGCAATTCTTTCTCCCGATTCGACAAGCCCCCCATTGGCATAACCGGAAACAAATTTGATTTTTCTGGAAACCGCATGAAAAACATCGCGCGCCACATCAAGGCCGGAGAGGATCATCTGTTCTTTGGCCAACAAATAGCCGATGGCGGGGGTTTTTGTTTTTCCAAAAATGGCCAAGGACGTGATGTCGCAATCGGCACCATCTTCTTTGAGAGCCGATTCGATCAAATTTTTTGGAAAAACATATTTCATAAAAATTCGATCGCTTTTTCTATGTTTTTTTTCTGGACGAGAACTTCATTCAACAAATTTTCTTTTTCTTTTTTAAGCTCGGCCGGAAAGTTAGGGTCGGATACTTGTTTGGTCAATGATTCGATATCTTTACCTACTTGTTTCAATCGTTTTTGCTGAAGATCTTTGGCTTTCGCTAAATATTTTTCTTCTAATCCGGGAATAATGACCCATCCACTTTTTGTGCGAGTCAACACGGAAGGCTTAAGCGTACCTTCCAGATTCATGTTGGTCGAATACCCCTGATTACTTACTCTGCCCAAACGATCGATGCGGCTCGAATACGCTTCAAACAAATCGAAACCTTCTTTATCTTGTAAAATAACCTGATATTTTAATCCGTCGGAAAGAGGAATTCCCAACTCCTGGCGCGTACTGCGAATGGCAGAAAGAAGTTCAGATACTAATTCGATTCCTTCAGCCGCTTTTTGATACGAAGAGACGTCCTGAACTTGTGGATACAAACTCTTGGCTATGCTTTTCTCTTTGCGGTCCGCGAGCCCCTGCCAAATTTCCTCGGTAATAAAGGGCATGAAGGGATGCAACAGGCGCATCGCCGTATCCAGCACATAATACGTGGTCTGGGCTGTTTCTTTTTTCAGTTCTTCCTTCCCGTCGGATTTGTAAACTTCTTTGCTGTATTCGACGTACGAATCGCAAAATTCATTCCAGAAAAATTTGTAGAGAGTAGACGCCGCCATGTTGAATTCGTATTGCTCAACATGTTGAGTGGCTTGCTGAATGGCAAAATTCAGACGGTAGAAAATCCATTTGTTGAGATCGTCCAGCTTGGGATTGGCCGATTGGAAATCGGACTCACTTTTAATAAACGGCGAAGCCGTCATCATCGCAAAGCGGGTGGCATTCCAGATTTTGTTGCAGAAATTTCGGTATCCCTCCACGCGTGCCTCGTCCAGCTTGATGTCGCGCCCCTGCGCCGCAAAAGCAGCTAACGTAAACCGGAAAGCATCGGTTCCATATTTTTGCATGAGGATGAGAGGATCGACCACGTTCCCCTTCGACTTACTCATCTTTTGCCCCAGAGGGTCGCGAACAATCGCGTGAATGTGAACCATTTTGAAAGGGACCTCTTTCATGAAGTGGATCCCCATCATCATCATCCGCGCCACCCAGAAAAAAATAATGTCGAAGGCGGTAACCAGAGTGGAAGTGGGATAAAATGTTTTTAATTTTTCAGTCTCTTCGGGCCAACCAAAGGTGGAAAAGGGCCAGAGAGCGGATGAAAACCAGGTGTCGAGCACATCGGTTTCTTGTGTTAATTTTGTGGAACCGCACTTCGCACATTTTTCAGGCACAATTTCGGAGACAGTAGGCTCACATTTATTGTCACAAAACCACGCCGGGATCTGGTGCCCCCACCAAATTTGTCGCGAGATACACCAGTCCTGGATATTCTCCATCCAGTTGAAGTAAGTTTTTTCCCAATGTTGCGGGACAAATTTTGTTTGGCCGGTTTTAACAGCTTCGATGGCAGGCGCCGCCAACGTTTTTGTTTTTACAAACCATTGAAAAGATAAATAAGGCTCCACGATTGTCCGACAACGGTAGCAGTGCCCGATGGCGTTTTGATAGTCCTCGGTTTTTTCCAATAACCCCGCTTGAGTTAATTCTTCGATGACTTTTTCACGGGCTTTAAAACGATCGAGGCCCCGAAAAGGGAGAGAAACAGTGTCATTCAAATGCGCCGATTCATTAAAAATATTAATTTGAGGAAGCTGGTGACGTTCACCTACGACAAAATCGTTGAAGTCATGAGCCGGCGTAATTTTTACAACACCACTTCCAAAAGTTTGATCGACATACTCGTCAGCAATAATCGGAATATCCCGATCGGTTAGAGGAAGTTGAACTTTTTTGCCAATAAGATTTTTGTATCTTTCGTCATCGGGATGAACAGCAACAGCAACGTCACCAAATAGAGTCTCGGGACGCGTAGTCGCGACAACGATTCCTTCTTTGGGATTATCCGTGAAGAGATATTTGATGGAATAAATTTTTCCCTTCTGCGTTTCGTGCTCCACTTCCAAATCGGAAAGAGCGGTGTGACAACGGGGACACCAGTTGATGAGGCGAAGGCCGCGGTAGATAAGCCCTTCATTAAAAAGTTGAACAAAAACTTTTCGCACCGCCTTGGAAAGCCCTTCGTCCATCGTAAAACGCTCGTTTTCATAATCGCACGACGCTCCCAAACGCTTGAGCTGGTTAATAATGGTACCACCGGACTTTTCCTTCCATTTCCAAACCCGCTCCACAAATTTTTCGCGCCCCAAATCGTGGCGACTTTTTCCTTCAGCCTTAAGATGGCGCTCCACCACGTTCTGTGTGGCAATGCCGGCGTGATCGGTCCCCACCACCCACAACGTGTTGTCCCCTTTCATGCGATGGTAACGGACAAGAATATCCTGCAACGTATTGTTGAGCGCGTGCCCCATGTGGAGCGAGCCGGTGACGTTAGGCGGAGGAATGACGATGCTAAAGGGTTTGCCGCCATGAGCCGGATCGGGCGTGAAAAGTTTCTTTTCCAGCCATTCGGTAATCCAGCGGTCTTCAACAGCGTGCGGTTCGTAAGTTTTCGAAAGTTCTTCTTTCATTAGATTTAATAATCCTTTATAGCAAATTTAAGCTATAACCCATAAATCGAAAGTCCATCAACATGAAAAATGGAGTGAGAACCAGTACTCGTATTTAATCCAAACAAGCACTGGTGCCGTGTCAATAATGTCAAAATCAAATGGCAAGGGTAAAACACAAAGGCTAAAACAAATTTTCCCTTGGTTGATGACCGCTCTCATTTTCTTTTTCCTTTTTCGAAAAATTCCTCCCGTCGAAGTCCTCAAAACCATTTGGGCGGCCAACATCCCCCTTTTTATTTTTTACAGTGTCGGCTACGTCATCGTCGTGATGCTGATCGATTGCGCGGCCCTTCAATGGGGGATTTCCCGCTTTTCGACAAAAGTCACTTTTCGCGAAACTTTGATTATGAGAGGGGCTACTTATCTTTTAATGATGGTCAACTACAACCTGGGCCAAGGAGGAATGGCGTTCTATTTGAAGAGAACCCACAAAGCCCCCCTCTTTAAAACTTTGGGCGCTATTTTTTATTTATCGTTGATCGATCTGGCGATTCTTTTTGGTGCGGCGATCTTAGCCATCAAATTGGGACACATGAACGACAGTAATTTTCTCCTTGGCCCCACAATCTTAAAGGGAAGTTCTCTTTTTTTCATTCTATTATTAGTCTGGATTCTATTTTGGAAATTAGCGGATCACCCCTTCATCAAAAATTGCACTAAAGGTTTTAAACCGCTCGATTGGTTATGTCATCGACCACTCTTTTTCGCTTTCAAAGAATCATCGCTGACCGATTATGGAATAGCCATTTTGCTTCGTGCTCCAACCATTTTTATGGTGCTCCTTTCATTCTATTTTTGGAGTGACGCTTTCCGAAGTCCCATCCCTTTTTCGTCCATCGTTTTGTATGCCCCCATCATTCTTCTGGTGGGAACTCTCCCGATTACACCGGGAGGAGTAGGAATGGTGCAAGCCCTTTGCATCACACTTTTCAAAGATAAAATCGCGGGCGCGGGCCCCTTGATCTCCAGCCACCAATATAGCCCCGAACAAATTCTCTTTGCCGCCAGTCTTCTGTGGGGAATGACCAACCTGGTTCTTAAGCTTCTTATCGGATTTTATTGTCTGAGCAAAAAATCCAAAAACTTTTTTGTAGAAACCTCTTAACGCAACGTGTCTAAAAACCTGCCCAACAAAATATCTTTTCGCTTTATCAATTCGCTGCACCCTGTTAAAATTGAATACAGGGTGGGAAATAAAAATGCCGGAAATTCCTTTACTGGAATCTGCAAGTCTGCCGGAGTTTTTTAGAGAAAAGGTCACGCACTCTTTGCAGGTTCTCAAAGTGCAGGCCTCTCCCCATGCCGAGTTTTATCTGGTGCAGCTCCTCACTACTTTCACTCACTCACACAATCTTTTTGAACAAAACGAAAAGGGAGAAATGGTCGATAAAGCTTTGGCTCTTCGTTTTTTTGATTCACTCATGGTTACTTCTCACGAAAAAGTACCGGTCTTGAAAAAAATGGGAGACATTGCCCTCTACACCTCCGGATTTTTTGCCGACAGTCTTTTTAAAAAAATTGTCGGAGCCGATTATTATATTCACATGGGAGAAGTCGCTTACTCGTCGGCCTCTCAGCTACTGAGGAGCGAAGCAGGTGGAGCACTCAAAGAACTTTTCGAAGAACTGGCAAAAAATTTCATGAATTTTTCCGACGTTCTCTCGGATGTGGCCGAAAGTGCACACATCCGAAGCGATCTTAATCTGTTGAAACTGTACGAACGCTGGTTAAAAACCGGCTCGAACCGGGTTCACGATCTTCTTTTAAAAGAAGGAATCACACCCAACAATCTGGTAAAAACCGAACAGACACACTAATGCTCATCGAACAGGTTCAAAACCAGCTCGAATACCTCTACGGCATCGGCCTTCCCGAACGGGCCCAGAATTATCTGATCAACAAAGACGAAGCGCTGAAATTTTTGGAAGTCCCACAAAAAATTCCGAAAGAACTTTTTCTCGTTCGTCAACAAGAGCAAGATACGGTGGAAGTCGCTCTTTTTTTAGATGGCAAACTTCTAAAAAATCTCGATAAACATAATCCCTTCGTCTCGCTCAACGAAAAAAATCTTTCCGATTTTTGTATTCTCATCGAAGGGGTTTCGCATTTCGTTTATTTTTTGTGGAAAGCCTACAAACACCACGCCATCACCCAGCTTGAGATGGAACTGCAGGCGGAGATCGATAAATTTTTGATGCTCCTTTTTTATTTACGGGGAGGAGACACCGAAACGGCCATCTCGCACCAACTATTCGAAGCATTGTTCGAAGACTTTCGTTTGTTCGAATCGTTAACCGCCGAAAAACAAGAACGCTACCTCACCGCTTCCACCCTAGCCATGCGCTATTGCCACCGCCTGCAAAAACGTTTCGCCAACGCCAAAGATTTCCAATCCCTCTTGAATGAAATCCGCCAATTCTACAACTTTTCGCAGGAGCAGAAAATTATCCATATTACGCATTAATAGTTTCAACAACTTCTCCGTTTATTGACACCCTTCCCCCCCTCTGATACATCAACAAAATGCAACAAACCCTCGAGCGTTTTATTCGTTCACACCCGCGCCTTCCTCAAAAACCGTTCACGACTACCAAACTTGCGGGGCAAGCGAGTACGCGGGAATATTTTCGAATTATATTTGATGACGGGCAAACTTTTGTATTGATGAAAATGCCGGTGGGAGCGGCGTCGGTGTCGGAGGAAATTAGCAAAAGCGACAAGCCGATGGCGGAGCTTCCCTTTATCAACGTCCAAAAATATCTTCTCTCGTTGGGGCTGCCGGTGCCAAAGATTATCGCTTATTCCAAAGACGACGCCCTGTTGTTGCTACAAGATTTAGGCGATCAATCGTTTGAGGAAACGATTCGAGAAAAAAAACTACTCGTTGCTTCTTACCAACAAGCCATTTCGCTCTTGGCCGAAATGCAGGCCAAAACAAAGACTAGTCCCAATTTGAACTGCATAGCCTTTTCGAGATTTTATGACGAAAATTTGCTGAACTGGGAATTTGATCATTTTGTTTCATTCGGAATTGAAGACCGTTTTCAAATTAAAATGGATCCGGCGGACCGAAAATTTTTCGATGAAAGCACGCGCTCCATCAGCAAGCATTTGACCAAAAGTCCGCAAGGCTTTGTCCATCGCGATTTCCAAAGCCGCAACCTTATCGTCGATAACAAAGATAATAAAAAACTGTGGATGATCGATTTTCAGGACGCCCTTGTGGGCCCCACCATTTACGACCTGGTTGCCTTGCTTCGCGACTCGTATGTGTCGTTGGATTGGCCCACCATCGATCTGTTGCAAAAAACTTATCTGGAAAAAATTGAAACAAATCACCCGTACAAAAATGAAGAAGCACAACTCAGAAAAGATTTTGATCTTCAAACCATTCAACGCAAACTCAAAGACGCAGGACGTTTTCAGTACATTCTCACGGTGAAAAAAAATCCCTCCTTTTTGGTTCACGTACCCAATTCTCTGCGCTATGTTCGCGAGGCGTTGACAAGACAACCCGACTATCACGAATTACTTAAATTGTTGGCCAAGTATGTTCCGGATTTTAATTAATCTTCCCCTCCTTACAAAGGGGAGGAATAAATAAAAATGAAAGCCATGTTACTCGCCGCCGGATTTGGAACGCGGCTTCTACCACTCACTTCGGTAATTCCCAAACCGCTCATTCCGGTTGGTGGTTTGCCGCTGATTTTTTATAATCTGGCGCTCTTGCAACATCACGGGATTAAAGAGGTCGTCATCAACCTTCATCATTTGGGAAAACAAATCGAAAAAATTCTGGGAGATGGAAAAACATTTGGCTTAAAACTCGAATATTCTTATGAGCCTAAAATTCTGGGAACGGGCGGAGGGATTTATCATGCCAAACCGCTGCTAAAGAATGATTCCTTTTTAGTTCTCAATGCCGATATTATTATCGACGTTAATTTAAAACGTTTGGCCCAGCTTCATCATCGCTCTAAAAATAAGGCAACATTGGTTGTGATCGAAAGCCCCCTGTCCAAAAAATTTGGAGTACTTGGCGTTAACGAAAATCAAGAAGTCACTTCTATTCTATCTTCCTCTCCAAAAGATGAATATACTCGGTCCACCTCAGGCCGGACCGAGTTTCATGCCAAGAAAAACAATCCAATTATTTATGATTTTTCTAGGCACAAAAAAAATCGGCAAACCTTTTTTACGGGGGTTCATTTGCTCGATCCTCATTTTTTTAAGACCCATCACAAAAAGAAATCGTTTTGTATTATTCGGGATTATTATATCCCGCTGTTACAGCACCAAGAAAAGGTGGGAGGTTTTTTGTATGACGGTTATTGGAATGATTTGGGAGACTTAAACAGGCTCCAAAAAACTTCTCAACAGTTTCAGCACCGAAAAATCAAGCTGAGTTATCAAAAAACCTTAAATAAATTTAAAACGATTTGGGGTTTGCATTTTAAAACCCCATTACTATAATCCTCTACCTTACAATTAAGAAAAGGAGACTTTATGATGTGGCCCCTACTTCTCGCCCAAACTGGATTAGCCCAGACTGCGGAACAGACTGTTCAACCAAAAAGTTCATTAAGCCTGGTGTTGAACGCCGATCCCTTGGTTCAGTTTACCCTGCTTGTTCTTATTTTCTTTTCAGTGACCTGTTGGGCCATTATTTTTTATAAATGGAAACAGGTGAGACAGGCCCAAAGCGATTCTCAAAATTTCTGGAATTCGTTTGCTCAGGTGAAATCATTGCAAGATTTTTCCGGCCAAAAAGGAAATCGCACAGGGCCCCTTTACGAAATTTTCAATACCGGCATGCAATTGGCCCCGCAAATTAGAAAAAAAGGGGGAAATGGAAATGGACGCGATATGCTGGTTCAAAAATTATCGCAAACTCGTGAAGAGGAAATTTACAAATTAGAACAGTACACCCCTTTTCTGGCCACCACCGCTTCCGCCGCACCATTTATTGGATTGTTTGGAACAGTTTGGGGAATTTTATCGGCCTTTTGGGCGATTGGACAGACCGGATCTTCCTCGCTGGGAACGGTGGGCCCCGATATTTCGCGCGCGTTGATTGCCACAGCCGTTGGCTTAGCGGCCGCTATTCCCGCTGTTATTTTTTACAACCATTTTGTACACCGGATTAAAGTAGTGGTAAAAATGATGGATCTTTTTTCGGACGATTTGGTCTTGCGACTCGAGGAGGAATTTTTGTCATGAAACTCCCCCATCACGGTAGCGCCAACAGCATACTAGCCGAGATCAACATCACGCCGATGGTCGATGTCATGCTGGTGCTCCTTATTATTTTCATGGTCACCGCCCCTTTGCTGCAACAGGGAATTGATATTTCTTTGCCCGAAGTCAGCGCCTCGGCCCCTTCTGCCTCGCAAAACGATTTAGTCCTTTCCATCGACGGTGACGGAAAATTATTTTTGGCAGATGATGCCAAAACCTCTTACTCGACGGAAACCATTGGACCAAAACTATCTGCCATTTTCCAAAACAAGGAGAAAAAAGAACTCTATCTCCGAGCCGACAAGGGAATCCAATATGGATATGTCGTCCAGGTCATGGCGCTTTGCCAAAAAGCGGGGGTAGAACGATTGGGGATGATTACCACCCCTGAAAAACCTGAAAAAACGGACAAGGCGCCTAAATAACACCTACATGCCGACCCGTTTTAAAAAATTTCTTGGGGTGTCCGCCGCTGTCCATTTTCTGGCTTTTCTTTTCATTTTATTTTCACCCGCTTTCTCTCACCTGTTCCCATCACGGCAGACAAAAATTACCTGGATTCAATTGTCAAAAGGAACCGGCGAAAAACCAAGCGACTCCTCTTTCAAAAAAGCCAAGGGTTTGCCGGCGTCTACTATTCGCGAACAAAAAGAAGCTCTCAACGAAAAAGCCAAAGACCTAACAGGAAAAGATATTCACTCACAAGAATCGGCCAACAAACAAAAACCGGAAGATCAGGAGTCGCAAAAAAAACAGGCGGAAAATGGGGGAATTCAATTCAACGAAAAGAAAAGTGAAGCCGACCGAACCATCGAAGAAGCGCTGGCTCGCAATGAAGAGGAAATGAAAAAAAGACAGGTGGATATTGAAGCGGCCCAAATAGAAAAAGAAGGGGTGGGCCAGTCGCCGCAGGGGTCGTTGGACGCCAAAACCAGTGAAACCGATCCTGCCTTGGTGGCCTACTACGAGGCGGTTAAGAAAAAAATTAATGACGAATGGATTACAACGCCCAAAGAGACGACAGGAGACCAAGCGCTCAAAACCCAAATTGTCGTGCAGATTGATGGCCAAGGAAACATGATTTCGGCGGAATACCAGACTAAATCGGGCGACGACGCCTTTGACCTTTCGACGATGCGCGCCATTCAGCGAGCCGCCCCCTTTCCCCCTCCTCCCGACACCATCCGCGCCGAAGCTTTATCCGAGGGCTTTTTGATTGAATTCAATCCCAAGAATGGTGTAAATAGTTTGTAATGAAAAAACTACTTTTGCTCTTCATCTTTGTCGTGATTCCTTTGACGGCTCATGCGCGGATCTATATTCTGATTGATGAAGCCAGCCAAAAAAAATTTCCTGTAGCCGTTCCTGAATTTTTAAATACGAAAGGGGACACTTCCACCGAAGGAAAAGAGAGCACCGAGCTTTTGAAAAAAGATCTCAATATCGCTGGTTATTTCAAAGTGCTGGATGAAGCGGCCTTTTTGTCGCACGAACCGGAGAATTCGGACCAAATTGACTTCTCCCGCTGGACCGCTATTGACGCTCATGCCCTGGTAAAGGGCATTATCGACACACACAGCAGTGGAAAAATGATGATCGAACTTCGTTTGTACGACACCGACTCACACGAATTACTTGTTGGCAAACAATACACGGTGGATAAAAAAAATGTCGCGCCGGCTATTCATCGTTTTGTTGACGAACTGATGGCTTCCCTCACCGGCAAACCCGGCCCTTTTTCCAGCCAAATTACAGCCGC
>OBEQ012690101.1_pt1 | contig 15210 bp, 22 predicted proteins | sample 1670901 | NCBI WGS metagenome assembly OBEQ01 (sample SAMEA104232315, study PRJEB22302) | groundwater metagenome | biome: forest; feature: aquifer; material: groundwater | place: USA | collected 2011-08-07 | depth 5.4 m | reverse complement strand
TCATCCACCAAATCGGGGTTCGATTCCCCGTAGCGCTACCAACAAAAAATTCCCACCGTGTGTGGGGATTTTTTGTTTGGGTAAGCGACTACGAGAGATAAGAACCACGATACTTATCGGGGTGAGATTCTGATTTTCAAAAAGAATACCACCGAAGGTGGTTAAGATATAGTAATCATGCCGAAGTTCCTCTTCGGCCGAGTAGCGCTATCAGAGAATCAGCCGCCCGCGTCTGAATATACCCACTACTACTATTCTAATCATCAGGTAAACTACCAGTACAGCCTCATTGACAGCTCATCTGTATTTGGTAAACTATGAATAATATTAAATATTATTCTATGCGAACGACTACCAATATATCTATCACGCTACCTCCTTCCCTCTTAAAGCAAGCTACCAAAGTAGCTAAAGAAGAAGGCCGGACACAAAGCGAACTTGTCAGAGAGGCTCTTCGAAAGTACTTCGTTAACCAACAATGGGAGAGGCTGCGTGTTTATGGCCAGAAACGGGCAAAAGAAACAGGCCTGACTGAAGCTGATGTTGTCCCTCTTATCAAAGCCTACCGTAAAGAGCAGGGTCTTAACAAACGTGTCCGCTAACCCGTATGCTACGGGTTGTCTTGGATACAAATATCTATATTTCTGCTCTGATTTTTGGTGGGCTACCACGACAGCTTATTTTTCTTGCCAAACAAGGTGCCTTTGAAAATTTTACTTCTCCCGCTATTACAAAAGAAATTCGTTCAGTCCTGGTCAGACAAAAATTCGCTTGGTCCAAAGCAGAAGCTCAAACAGCTATTGATGAAATCTTGAGCTTTAGTATCGAAGTGAGGCCAAAGAAACGAATCAAAGATGTTATCGTTGATGATGCAGACCACCGAATTTTGGAATGCGCTGAAGCAGCGGATGCCGATTACATAATTTCTGGTGATAACGATCTGCTTCGAGTAAAACGATTTGGCAGAACATTTATCGTTTCTCCCAGTGATTTCTGGTCCGACGTACTAGACCTTCCCAAGGCAGCATGAGTACGAAAATATTCAATTAGTTGGCATAATAAAGCAGAAATGGTTCGAGGTACGTCACGTTGTGGGCTACCAAAAAAACTACCACCTAAAGGTGGTAGTTTTTTCTTGGTAAGTAGTGCTAACCAATATATAAAGAGCTGGTCAGGCTCTTAAAGTTTTACGACCGATTTAGCTACTCCCATGGAGTAAAGTTATCTAGCAATAGCTCTAGCTCCCCTATGCAGTTCTTTTCATAAACGGTAACTGATGCGTTTTTATACCCATTGTGCAGGTAACGATGCTCGGCTTCTGCTGGTAGGCAGTTAAGCACTACCCTCCAGAACAAGATACCTAGGTTACCATGCGTGCATACCAGCACTTTTTTATCGCAGTACACCTCTCGCAAGTAGGCACAGAAGGAGTGGACTCGCAGCTCTACATCCTGGCAACTATGTCCACCTAATGGCTGATAATGATACCAGCCTTCTCTTTTCTGAATTTGCTCTTCTGCTGGATACAAATTTCGCAGCTCAGTGTGTGGCATTGCGTGCCATATTCCTCGCCACATTTCGTTAATGCGAGAATCAATAGCGGGTTGTGCTTCTGGGTACATGCACTTGAGTGTTTCTTGGGTTCTGCGAAAAGTTGATACAAAATATGCATCAAACTCTCCATACTCTTTCCTAAGATACGCTCCAGTGAGTGTGGCTTGATGTTTACCCTTGGCAGTTAATGCAAAAGCGTGGTTTGCAGGAATATCCCAAGACAGATCTTCGGTTGCAAGCACATTTCCTTCTGACTGCGCATGTCTAACAACTACAATTTGCTTTGGCCAGTTCATAGTATTCTCCTTAAAATTGTTGTTCTGGCCCAAGCATATCCAGGTTTATACATTCTTGCTGACTATATAGCTTCTTTTGTACATATTTTTTACACTATCTTGTTTTTGTTAACAACAGAGGTATTTTCAGAATAAAATAAATGTACTAATATAAGTACACTTATGAGTAAAAACTCGACGCTCCAACTACTTGGGTTAAGTAATACTGCCAGCAAAGTTTATGCAACTTTATTGCATCGTCCGCCTTTAGCCATTGCTGATATTGCTCGCTTAACAGGAAAACACCGACCAATAATCTACCAAGCTATTTCGGAATTATTAAAAAAAGGTTTGATTACAACCACCAGCTCTGGTAAGCGTCTGGTATATAAAGCAGAATCCCCTGCGCTACTGACTAATCTTTTAAAATCGAGCACTTCTATACTAGAGGGAAAAATACAAGAATATACCAAACTCTATGAAAATAAAGACAGTACTCCTAAGGTTTCAAGTTTTCAGGGTAAAACGGGTATTGCAACTGCATATGAACAATTTATTAACAATATTGAAAAACGAGGCAAAATCTACCGGTACGAATCTCCACGGGACCACCAGGTTAATAAAAAACTATACCCTTCGCTCTACTGGAAGCGAGCAGGTGCTACTGGTGACGTAGATAAATTTGTTATTACAAATCAAAAGACAGATTTAAAAAGACGGAAAAGCTTAAATCGTTTTTCAAAAAGCTTTCCAAGCGCAAAAGACGCATTTGAGTACAATATTACACAGCTTATTGGAAACGATCGCGTTCTTTTTATTGACTTTGATACTCAAACTGCAATTATTATTGAAAATAAACGTTTAGCCGACTATCAAAAATCTTTGTTTAAAATATTCTTTGATCGACTATAATATATGTATGCGAAAAACAAAAACCAACTTCAAAGCAGAAAAGCGCGAACAAAAAAATCGCAAACGTATGCACATGTCCGGGGCAAGTCTACGCAAGCCAAGCAAGTACGGCGGCATGTCTTTGATAAAAGTAAAAATAAAAATTTAGACCCAGCGTGCAAAAATGTCCTTTCAGTTTATTATTATCTGAAAAGAATACTATATTTACAACTAAACTAGCGTGCCACACTTTGGCATAGTATAAGGAGTAATCTATGAACGAACAAATTACCTTAGGGCAAATCTATTTAAAAGAGCTCGAAGCGGAAAGCGCTGCTAGCCGTAAATGCTTAGAGCGAGTGCCAGAAAATGTATTTGAGTGGAAGCCACACGAAAAATCAATGAAGATGAAAAGCCTGGCTTTAATTGTTGCGGACATCCCCAGGTGGATTACGCACATGATCACCCAAGGCGACATTGATTTTGCCACATATACGCAAGCAAGCTTTGAGACCACCGCTGAACTGGTAGCGCTGTTTGATAAAAACTTAGAAGAAGCCAAAAAAGCTTTAGACGCAGTTTCTGAAGAAGCCCTTGAAGAATCTTTTTCGCTAAAAAATAATGGGCAAGTGTTATTTACCTCGCCAAAAAAAGATACTGTTGGCTCTTCTATTAACCACTTAGTCCACCACCGCGGGCAGCTAACGGTATACCTACGTCTTAATAACCTTCCCGTTCCAGTAATTTACGGCCCCTCTGCTGATGAACAAGGCTTCTAAAACACATCGGTATACTATTTACATATCCTTGGAGACAATAAGTAAAAACCAACCCCAACAAATCTTGTTGGGGTTGGTTTTTTTACTGTGCATGAAGGCTATGTTAGTTATACACAGGCATTGGATTATATTTTCATTTCTTTTGATAGGATAAGGGTGTAGAAAAAATTAACTTTAGAAAGGAAAACAATGCCTAAGTTTCTGCGTACATTTGGAGGCTTAGCTGTGTGTATGTTAGCTCTAGGATTGGGCTTTTATATAAATAATACCGCTTCTGCTGATTTGGGCGATGCCTGGTTACAAGGTGGAAATAGCAATGTGACCAGCGAACAAACCTTGGGTCCGACCACAGCTTTTGGCTTGCCTTTTATTACTAATGGCACGGAGCGAGGCAGATTTACTACTGCTGGTAATTTTGGCCTGGGCACTGCAGCACCAAGCGGCCAGCTGCATGTCGTAAGCACGGATGCGACCACTAAAACCATAGTGGTGCAAGGCGCGAGCTCGCAATCTGCCAACTTAACGGAGTGGCAAAATAGCAGTGGCACTGTGCTTTCAAACGTCTTGCCGAGCGGAGCGTTCGTAGCTCCGGATGGCGCAGCTTCCCTACCTGGCTTACGCTTTCGAGGCAGCACCAACAGCGGCTTTTATTTACCAAGCACGCTTAACGGAGTTGGCATCACCTATGCAGGCACATTAACAGCGGTGATTGGCCAACTGACGAGTGTAACTGGTATAGCCCTTCGAAGCGACGGGCAACTGTTGTTTGGCACTACTGCACCGCTTACCTCTAACACTACAGATACGGGGATTGCTCGGGACTCTGCTGGAGTGATTCGTATTTCTAATGGGTCGAGCGGACGCGGTTCGTTAGTTGCTGCGAGTGGCGACTTTAGCAGCACCTCACCGTTTCCCCTAACCACAACCAACACTACGGGCGCTGCGGTCTTAACCGTACAATCGTACCGAAACAGTCCTTGGACCCACGCGCAATTCTATGGTAAAGCTGCCCGCGGTACTGCAGCTGAACCTGCTGGACTCTTAGCTGGTGACCATATGGCCTACTTTATGGCGAGTGGGCTAGACAGTGGCTTGGGTAATGGTAACGGCGACGACGCCCAAATCACCATGGCTGCTGCCGAAGACCTGACTCCAACTGCCCATGGTTCCAACATCATGTTTGATACCACACCAATTGGTACCATTCACCGAGTTGAACGGCTCAGAATTAGTTCAGAAGGTTTTGTCGGTGTTAACAACCCTGCACCGCAGTCAACCTTGCATGTTGGCATTACCAATAGCGCCAGCAACCAATACCTACAAATTGATTCAGAGCCAGGCACACCACCTGCCAGTGATTGCAATTCAGACACCCAGCGCGGTCGAATGATTCACGATTTCAGTAGCAACAAAATCTATGTTTGTGGTGGTGCCGTTAGAGGTTGGGACCATCTGGATTTAGCTGATTAGATAATACTTTTACGGATTCAGTCAGTCTGATTAAAAAATGACACTACATTAGGTAGTGTCATTTTTTAGCCTGAATCAAAGCCAAGGTAGCACCAATAAACAAATCACCCGTCCTGAGCAATTAGCTCAGGCGGATGAAGTTTATTAAGCCTCCAAGGAGCTAGAAAGTTCTTATCCTTTATTAGCTTCTACAGGCTTTGTATCAGCGACTACAGGAGTCGGTTTTGTCTGTGTTTCATTCGATTTAATTGGATCAATCATTTTTTTCCTTTCTCTGCTATATCTACTCTCCAAAGCATAACAGTGTTACTTACTCAGTATGTCACCCTTCTACAATGGGTACATGATAGTACGCTTAGAACATTTATCAAGATAAGTTTGTGTCTCCTATTACAATTGGGCTAACCGCCCGGGTTCATTACCTTAAATAAATGAGAGTTAAAAGCGCGCTGATAAAGCCCCCATGTACTAAAGGCTTTCTCCTTGTACCTTAACTATACTCCTCAGATATGATATCTATATCCTTATTATCATTGATAGTTGCTGTCATCTGTAATAAGTAAGCTATTTCATTTACATTCGATAACAAATAGTGTATACTAAATGTAGCTACACGCAAAAGCTTAACTTGGAAACGTACCAGCAATTCTTTCCTCATAGGCACGAAAGGTAACTCATGTTTATTAAATCCCAGCAATTCTATATTTTAGAATTGTCTTTTTTTATACGTGCGTACAGTCATGATAAGAGATCGTAGAAAACACCCGCTTGAAATAGAAAAAAGCTACCGTTCCTTGATTGAAAATATCAAAGATTACGCTATTTTCATGTTAGATAAAAAAGGCCGTATCCAGAGCTGGGACCAAGGTGCGCGAAGGCAATTAGGATACAAACGTACAGAAATTATGGGTAAGTCATTTTCTATGTTTTTTACGGCAAGCGACAGACGCAAAGGTATGCCTCAAGCCGATATGGTAACCGCTTTGCATAAAGGACGCTGCCTTGATGAAAGACAGTATGTTCGCAAAGATGGTAGCACCTATTGGAGCAGCGGAGTACTTACTTCAACTATAGACAAAACCGGAACACACCAAGGATTTTCAAAAATAATGCGAGATGTAACTGAGCAAAAAGATTTGCAAAAAATTATCATGCACCGGTCCACACACGACTACCTTACTGCCCTACCCAATCGAAGATTTTTTGAAGAAAACTTGATAAAAGCTTTAAATAGCGCTTCGGAAAAAAGTATTGTTGCAATCCTTTTTCTAGATTTCAATAACTTTAAAAAGATTAACGACAACCAAGGTCACAAATTTGGCGATTTGGTACTTATAGAGATAGCGAGTAGGCTCACCAAAAATCTTCGAGTATCTGATATGGTTGCCAGACTCGGCGGAGATGAATTTGTAATTTTACTACGGGATTTTGATACCCAGAAACAGGTTATTGATTTTGCTAAAAAAATACTAGGCATATTTCGAGCTGAACTAAAAATTGGTAAGAAAAAACTGGTTACCTCAGTAAGTATTGGTATTGCCATGTACCCGCTACATGCGAAAAAGCCTAGTGATCTTCTACATTATTCTGATATGGCCTTGTACCGAGCAAAAAAAGCAGGGGGAAATCAATATGTACTATACAGTAAATAAAAGTTTGGGGATAAAACAAGAAAGAACGCTTACTAACCTAATTACTTACCATGACCCAACCCGATTACATTAACGCAATTGAACTGCTTAAATCTGAATCAGATTTAAAAACATTACAGGAAGGAATGGATACGTACAGCCAAAAAGTAAACGTTACTACTGATTCAGAATTTACAAAAATACAGGAAATCTTACACAACTATTTTACTGAAATTAAAAACAACAGGTCCGTAAAACCGGAAGATATTCAACTGCTTCGAAAAAGATGGAGAAAATTTATGGTTAGCCACGCCGGAACGAGCCTATGGAAAGCAAGAGCTACTGGCTTCATTGTTGGAGTACTCATATTCACACCACTCTATTACCTTACAACCCATACTACTCCAGGCTATGAACTCTTAGTAGTAATTCCTCTAACCACTCTGTGCATATATGTAATTACTCGACCCAGAAAATACGACTAAAAACCATACCAAAATATGTATGAACTTAAAAAACATCTCAACTACCTTTGCGAGGTGAGCAAGATGTTTTTTTGCTTAGAAAAACTACTGTGCAGGAATATCCTGAGGAGATACATCTAAAGAACTAGCTCGATTCTCTCTTACATCCCACTGGCTAGTAACTGGGCTACCCAGTTTTCCATTTGATAAAATCGGAAATACGGTAAATTCAATTTTAGCAAAGTTTAAACTAAACTGGTCTGTTGGCACATCTCCGCTCTGCCCACCCACGTGATACGAACTAATTAACACATCGGTTAAGGTGATCTTCACAAAGGTAGGACTACTACCTCCGGACTTGCGAACAGAAAGCACTACTTTAGGGATATGTTTACCACTCGCACACGCAAGCATTAGTTGTGGTGAGGCTTTGCTGGTTCGAGCGTCGAAAAAAACGTCGAAAAAACTTGACCTACCAGCTCCCGCCCCTCCACCACTCACTTGTATTTCTTGCTTTACACCTGGACTATCTTTGCTCCAACTAAAACTGTTAAGCTCAATCTCCCCTTTATGTTGATTATCGGTTGATTCGCCATCTATACCATCAATCTTTAAAAAGTAATCTACTGTGGCTGCTTCTGCGGTTGGAACTTTACCCAGTTGCTGCACAGCAGTAGAGCCTGCAGTAAAAGAGTACCCAGCAGCAGTGAGGGCCAAGGCTAACGTAAGCACACCAACTACTGGATGCTTTGCCCATGATATATACTTTGACATAGATTTGTATACATTATTTGTTTGCTCATTGCTCGTCGACCTTTATGTTCGAGCATTAATTACTACTATACATAAGTTCAACACAACACTCTTTCTTTACATCCTTGTTTACAAATAAATCCTTGTCCAGCTTGCCCCTCGCAGGGAACGCACGCAATTACTTGTCTGTGGCAATTATTGTTTATGCAATTGGTATATCTTTCGCATAGGCCACCACATACCACACACCTGCCTACTACTACGTGTTTAGGGTCATCGGTAAACATACCCAGTACAATACGGTTATCAAAAACATAGAGCTTGCCAACAAAGTCTTCGTTTGGGTATTTTTCCATGTACGAAACAATGCCACCACTCAGCTGATACACATCGACAAATCCGTTTGCAAGCAAATATCCAGATGCTTTTTCGCATCGTACCCCTCCTGTACAAACCGTGACTACAGTTTTATTTTTTAAATGTTCAATGGTATGCAAAAACTTAGGTAAATCTCTGAAGTTATCCATGGGTGGTAATAGAGAATGTTTAAAATACCCAAGCTGGTGTTCATAGGCATTGCGCATGTCTACTATATAGAACTCTTTATCTGAACTAATCCACGTATGTAGATCTTCTGGAGACAAACATTTGCCACTTATAACATTTGGGTCAATATCACAAACACCTAAACCGAGTGTAACAATTTCGCTTCTTACTTTTACTGAGCACTTGGGAAAGGCAAAGCCTGTGCCACTGCTTCTTTTAATATGCGTGTTTGCAAAACGTGGATCTGATAGAAAAAAATGTAAGTACTCACTTATATTTTCTCTGGTACCTTCCAGCGTTGCATTAATTCCCTCTGTGGCAATAATAGTCCTGCCCGTAAGCTTTAGTTTTTCTTGCAACACGCGTTGCTCACGCGCATACTTTTCCGGTTCTGGAATATGTACGTATTTATAGAAAAGAATAATTTCAAATTCAGACATAATAGAAACTCTTATATATTTAGTATTTTAACAAAAAGTGTTCATGCGAACCATACTCCAAACTATGTAATACTGCATAAAAAGTTAGTGGTATTTGTTCTTCAAAATAAATATCCTATACTAGAAGTAGTGTAGAGACCAACTAACATTTTATATATGGGTTTTGGAGAACGTTTTAGTGGATACTTTAATAGTATTAAAGAAAATCTTCCTGGTAAAAAGAAGGAAGAGAAACCACCGCTAGACTCTTTGATTAATGCTTTTGTGTTTAGCAGGCAACTAGGTGAATCGCAGCTACTTTCGAATATTGAGGAGTCAGACATACCTGGGTTTCAGCAACTTGTGGAGAGGCTTAACCAACGGGTTAAGAGTGGAGAAATTAGCGAGAGAGGAGCAATTTTTAAGGTTAACCAACTTAACAGCATGATAGAACGAGGTTTGGAAACTGCAATTGGCAAATCTAAAGGCCAACCTATTATTGAACGCTGGAACTAAAAAAGCCCTGTTCTGAATATGTCAGAACAGGGCTTGATCTATAATTACTAAACTACGTTAACTCCACAACCCGCACCGTAAGATTAATGCCATCGCCTTCTTCTGCTACTACAAAAAAACCTTTATCGTCTAGTTTAAATGGTGCGTATAAATCGCGTTCAAAAGTAGCCAAATCTTTAACTATTGTATCTGCAGGTCCCGAATGATAGTAGCTGTAGATACCTGCTGATTCTAAATCCTTGACCACATTCACTACCTCTTCTGGAGTCTTACCTTTTCGGCTATATATGCAGAGAATAGTTGGGCATTCCATTTTATAAACTGCTGCTTCTTGGTCCATTTTGTGTGAAAACTGAACCACCTCTTCTAAAATAAAATCGCTTAGAAAAACTAACAACAAGTCATCTGGTTCCCAGTCTGGACTAAAATTAGCTCCTAAATTTTTCACTATATAATAAGTAGTAGTTTCTTCTTGTCTAGCCATAGTCCCTCCCTTTGTGTGACTTAAGAAGATCTGTTAGTTTGGCACGTGTTTCAATGCGGCAAAAATAATTTTTCCCAGCTCTGCTTTTGGTAAACCTGTATCAAGTAATACCAAACGGGGAGCAATGCGACTATACGAAATAAGTACGCATTCGCGTGGCTCAAAGTTTTCCTTGGCAGCTTCTAGTCCCATATTAAACATAGTCAGCGCTTCTGCAACTTTATGACTTACTTCCGCTTCTGTTGCGGGCAAAGAAGATGCATTAATTTGTGTAAGCAGTTGGTTAAAACATTCAGCACCAATCAGAGATTTTTCGTATTCGTAAAGGACACCTTCTGTAACTGCTTCCTTTGATCCAAGCTCATAACTTTGAGAGAGCTCACCATCGGTATCCGGACTAAAAAACCTGCCGTGCCTGCCACACGCACATATCTTAAAAATAGCTTCCATAGTATCCTCCATATGGTTAACCTAAAAAACAGGGTTGATCATAGATAGTGATTATACACCTAGCTTCAAATGATTTAAAGTAGTACCATATTTCTTCTCAATTGAGAAGAAATATGGTACTTACATAAAAAAAATCGGGAAAATTTTCGTAAGAGAAAATCTTCCCGGGTCAGGCCAGATTCAAAAAGAACTGGCTTCCGCAATTGCTGTTATAGTTTCTGCACCAAGCGGTATTTTGAGCGTGTTGGCATGAATACCAACTTGCTGCATACAGATTTTGAGGTGAGTGACATCAGACTCATCTCTTGCCCTATTGGACGGTGCAGCAAGTACGAACTGCCCATTATCATCAACAAAGCCAGTTGCATGCCAGTACCCTGTGCAAGCCTCTATTAAAGGTCTGCCTGCATCATCTTTTTCTGTAAGTTCTGCAACGAGCTTTACTTTCATGCCACCTAGACCTTGCGCTTCTGCATGTTTTGCAGCTTGGAGTAAAACCGCCAGCGGAATAATAGTATACCGCTCTGGCAGTGTAGTAATACCTTGGACACAGTGGCATGGAGCCATGGTGTCTTCACCTGTCTCCATAGGTCTTACGAACCTGTAAGAGTGTATCTCGTGCTTGATTACCACTTCAAAGTGGTAACCGCCGAAGCAAACAACTGCAGGACGCAAACTTGCGCTAAACTTTAGTCCGAGCTTGCGAATTGCGACCATTATACCTTTCATAAATCACCTCCGTTTATAAAGTACTGATAACAACACTCTAGAAAAAGTGTTTCAATTTTCAAACAGAAAATAGTCTTTATCCTCTGCCAGTTGCCTTTCTGAGTAAACAAGTTCCCTGAGATCAACAACTTCCCCAGCTTTTGTACGAACAATGGCTTGAACTGCCATGTCCCTGACCTTTACAATGCCAGGATGCAACTCAGGAATTCGTGCCATGGTAGAATTCTGCTGAGCAATAACGTAGGTACCACCGTTGCTCAAGTCCAGAACTACTTGATTATTTCCATAGTCTTTAACCATCTCTCTTCTTAGCCTGCAACCTATGCAAAAAACCAAATCTCCGCTTGGAGTGATGACTTGGAAACCATATATTTGTTGCTCCACATTTTCTCCTTTGCTAAATTCCAGACACTAAAAAGCGCCTAGAAGCTTTGTTATTCCTCAGGGCTTACTACATTGCGTATATAAACCCTGCTAAAATCAAGAAAGCGAATAAAAAAGACCAGAACAAGAATTGCAACATTGGGTCCAGATCATTCATATGCTTTATAAGTCCCCTTTCAAATTAAAATTCCAAAAAAATTCAGTCATAAAATGACTGAATATTATACATAATTATATAAATTTTGTCAAGTAAATAAGCCGGTACCCAGCGCTTGTCACCCTTTGCCAAAGCAACTATACTACTACATTCCTTCGGATAAGATTCTAGTAAAACTGTAAACAACAAAGGAGAAGCTATACATGAACTTTTGGCAAGCTCACGGAACAACTGCAATGGGAGTTTTATTTCTCATTTGCATTGCAATTTTCCCTCGCATTACTATGCTTTTTGCAGTAGCTACGCCATTTGGCTGGCTTGCGTGGGTAGGGTGGGTATTTGCTCCTCACTTAACTGTAGCAATCCTGGCAACCACGATGTACTGGCATACTAACCCTGTGCTGTGTGTAATTGCCTGGATCGTAGCCCTCACTGGTACCAGCGCAGAAGGTGCGACTGTAAAAAAAGCTTCGAGCTAAAAGCTTAGACACAAAAATCGTACAATTTTTGTGTCCTCTTTCTTTTTTGTGTACGGATATGCTTTACTATATTTACAGGAGCAACTAAATAACTATGACAAATAGCCTAGAGACACTTGGAGACAAAGAAAGAAATGTAGAAATACACTACCCAGACGGGTTAACCCAAACAGATATTGGGTTAATTAAAAAACAGTGTGAACTGCAACATGCCACGAGCAAAGAACAATTAGAAGGATTTGCGCGAGCCTACAAAAAAGCAAAGGACCTGGCATCAAACCCAGAACAACTTAGTTCTTTAAGCGCAGAGCAACTAGAAAATCTTATTCTGGAGCTAGCGGAACTGACAGAAACCAGGAACCAAAAAGGATACCGGAGAGTGCCAGTTACTTTTGCCAGTGGTGGCAGCGCACTTAATCCTGATGTAATTCCTCGAGCAATAGAAAGTTTTTGCGCCGCGTATGCCGAAAAACTAATGGATCCAGTTGAAGCGTATACTGAGTTTGAAAGAATTCACCCGTTTGAAGATGGCAATGGACGTGTTGGAGATTTGCTATGGAAACTAGCAATTGCCAGAGAAACAGGCACCTGGCCAGAGGAATTACCTCCAGATGTGTTTGGGGTTCATCAAGACCAAACCTAAAAAATTCCCACACTAAAAAGAACTCTAAATCTACTTAGAGTTCTTTTTTATATCTATGCTTTTGAACCAAGTTTTTTCAACTCATTTGCCTTGCGAGTGAGTGCTTCCACATATGCGGTTACATCTGCTTGGTAGGTGCTATCTGTCTCAACCCATTCAAACTCTATGCCTGTTTCTGCTAACGCAGTAGTAATTTCGCTTGAAAAAATAGAATCAAACTTACTCTGCCACGAAGCATCTGAGTGATAAATAGCAAGTACTTCTTCGCATATAACCAAAAATCTTCTTGTGTTTAACATGTTGCCTCCTATTGAAAAACTCTGAACTTAAAGCCTCTTGCCAAGAATTTCTTCCAACGCAGCTATTTTAGGACGTATTTCATAAGATTGACTACTTATACTTGCTCATAGTATATCACTCGGCACAGCGTAAAGATATCCACCAAGGCACTGAGTAATTTTGATATACTGGTAGTATCAATTAAGTAAAGTGTGGGTAAGAACACTTTAGAAACAAATATATGATATGAACACTCTTACTCGACTGGTACTAGGGGTTCTGCTGTTCACTGCTGTTCCTATAGGCTCAGCACAAGCAGCTGCATTTCCCGGCGACCCAGCTATCGCTATTAGCGGACTGATTAATACTTGTCAGCGCTGTCTGTTTCAAAACCCTACAGAACAAGCAGTGCTAAAATTTAATCTCACTAACACAAGCACAGTAAGTGTAAATATTACACAGCTGGCAGTGCATTTTAGTGGTACTGCAACAAATACAGATATTGGTACTGCGCTGTGGTACGATGATCCACATTCTGCGCTCATCGGCCAAGCCAGTTTTGACCTAACTAAAACAGCTACCATTAATGGCGCTTCCCTTTTGCTTATCCCTGCAGGTGAAATGCGAGAAGTTACTATATACGTAACCGTATTGCCTGGAGCAGTACTTAATAATACTGCTAAGTTTTCTGTAGTTGCAGGAGATATTCAATATACTGGCACTATAAATACCGACGTTGTGGGCAAGCTCCCCTTTGTAGGTAATATATTAAGTATTTGCAGCAACCCTGTTATAGTGGGTCCAGCAAGTATTACCGTACTTAGCCCTAATGGCGGCGAAGTATTTACGCGAGGTGGTAGCTATGGTATTGGCTGGAAAACTATTAACGAACCACTTGGGGCTTACGTACGGAACATAGAACTGTACAAAGGCGGGGTCTTAATTAAAAATATAGACGAAGACTTACAAGCAGTACCGCGCATTCCCGTTGGTGGTAAATATAAAACCAGCCAAATCGTACGCTTTATTGTACCAGCCTCACTCACCCCAGGCACAGACTACACGATTAGAGTTGTCTTGTATCAAGGCCCAACCACTGGATTTAGTCCTGTAACCAGCGACTTTAGCAACGCACCGTTTGAAATAAATTAACCACTAGTAAAACAAAAGCGCCCATTATTGCTGGGCGCTTTTTATGTTACCATGATTTTATGCATATCTTAGGCTTTCTAAAAAAGTTTTTTAAATCTTTATTTGTTGGCTTTGTCACAACCATTTGCATACTCATACTAGTATGTTTAGTAGGTGGAGTTTTATTTTACTATTTCGCAGTACCCAATGTAGATTCATTGCTCGAAGTAGAACCCCCTGCATCGAGCAAAGTGTTTGCTAAAGATGGATCTATTTTGTATGAATTTTATGGAGAAGTAAAACGCTCCCCCATACCTCTGGCTCGTATTCCACAAAATCTGCTGCACGCAACTATTGCAGTAGAAGACAAAAACTTTTATACACACGGAGCTGTTTCTACCAAAGATCTGCTACGAGCAATTATTAAAAATCGACAAGCTGGAGAATTAAAACAAGGCGCTTCTACCATTACTCAACAGTATGTAAAAAACGCATGGCTCTCTCGAGAGAAAAGTTTTTATCGCAAACTAGTAGAAGCAATACTGGCGCAGCAGTTGGAACAACGGGTAAGCAAAGAACGGATTTTGGAAATGTATGTAAACTCTATCCCGTACGGCCGAAACACCTATGGTATAGAAGCGGCAAGCCAAAGTTATTTTGGCAAAAAAGCCTCAGATCTGAGTCTTCCTGAATGTGCCTACTTAGCTGCATTACCCCAAGCACCAAGTTTTTTAAACCCGCTTGGCCCTAATCGTGCTGCACTTGAAGAGCGAAAAAATTTTGTTTTGCAAAAAATGCGCGAACAAGGATACATAACAACAGAGCAAGAACAGGCTGCCAAAATAGTTCAGGTTACATTTCTAGAACAAAACATACAGATTCGATATCCCCAATTTGTATTCTGGGTACAAAATTATATTCACCAAAAATATGGAGAGGATGCGCTAGAAAACGAAGGCCTACAAATTTATACAAGCCTAGAACCAGACACGCAAAACGAATTAGAACAACTGGTAAAAGCAGCGTTTCCTAAGCTTGCCAAAACCTATAACGCACATAATGCTGCTGCAGTAATTGTAGATCCAAAAACTGGACTACTGCGCGCAATGGTAGGCGGCAAAGATTATTACGCAGAACCAGAACCGCGGGGGTGCAAGCCAGGACGAAATTGTTTAT
>OBEQ010737677.1_pt1 | contig 15210 bp, 2 predicted proteins | sample 1670901 | NCBI WGS metagenome assembly OBEQ01 (sample SAMEA104232315, study PRJEB22302) | groundwater metagenome | biome: forest; feature: aquifer; material: groundwater | place: USA | collected 2011-08-07 | depth 5.4 m | reverse complement strand
TCGCGGCCGCGCGCGTCGCGCAGCGTTTGCAAGCAGGGGGCGTACCGGCAGGGGCTGCTTTCGTGGCGGTGCACCCTTCGGCGAGCTGCGTGTCCAAGCGATGGATGCCGGAACGCTTTGCCGCCGTGGCCGACAAGCTGGCCGAGCAGGGGCTGCGCATTGTTCTCGTAGCTGGAAAGGAAGACAAGCCGCACGCGGACGCGGTCGAGCGAGCCATGCGCGCGCCGTCGATCAACCTGGCAGGTGAGCTTTCGCTCGCTGAGCTTGTCGCGCTGCTGGCACGCGCCAAGCTCTTGATCTCAAACGATTCCGGCCCGGTTCACTTGGCCGCGGCGGTCGGCACAAAAGTCGTGGCTATCTTCGGCCGAAACCAAGCCGGCCTATCGCCCAAGCGCTGGGGACCTGTAGGGCAGGGGCATGTGATCTTGCACAAAGAGGTGGGCTGCGAGGTCTGCTTGGCGCACAACTGCGACATCGCCTTCAAGTGCCTGACCGAGCTGTCGATCGAAGAAGTAGCCGCCGCGGTCGGCCGAACGCTTAACCGCTCGTAGCGGTAGCGTCTTCGTCCCGTTTCCTATCCATTTCCGCTTGCCCCTCCCGCTCTAGCGCTTGCAATTCTTCGTCCGGGCGATCGATCCCCGCGTTCAGGTCATTCATCATTTGAGTGAGCGTTGCCTGCATGTCGGCGGTCGCCGTATCCGCCGTCGGCTGGGCCGGTTCCGCGACGGAAAATTGGGGTGCATTGTCTTTGGCATCCACATTAATCGTGACCGTAACGCTTTCCTCCGGCTCTCCCAGAGGCACTTCCCACCAAAATCCGCCTTCGCGGAAGACCAGGCGCCTGGGCCGCGCATGGAGCATATGGAGCTTGCCGAGTCGTCTCACAAGACTTGGTTGAATCATGTCGTCGATCTGAGGCACATATTGCGCAAGATTCAGCGTGAGAATCTCCGAAGCGGCTGGCAAGTAAGCGCTTCTGCGGCCTTCCTCGCGCAGTTTTTCCAGCCAGAGATCCAGCATAGTTTCCTCGAGATCTTGCGCCACCGTCCGGAGTGATGGGGGGAGATCGGCAGCCCGGAGCATAGCTTGAAGATCATTGATAAATGCGACACCGTCGGCTTCATCGGCGGGCGAACTGCGGTAGAGACAACCAGCAAGCGGCAGAGGCATATTGCCATTGTTTGGGATACCGAGATAGGACGCAATGCTTCTTCGGTGTTCCTGCAGGAGTTCCCGCATGCCCGGGATAGAAAGGATTTGCTTCAGGCGTCCTGCATCATTGGCGGTATCAGTGTCCTGCAGCCAGAGGATGCTTAGCCGCCACTGCGGTTCGTTGCGTCGCAGTGAAATGGCATCTGTCATGAAAAGTTGGGAATCTGAGGTTTGCTTGCTGTATTCGGCCACAATCCCTCCATCCGTAGCTTGTAACACATAGAAAAGCACCGGTTCGATGTAGGCGCGCTCCAAACGGTCCGGATCGGTCTTGTGGAGTCCATCGTCGTGCTTCTTGAGAGCGGCCAATGTTTTTTCGACTTTGGTGACAGGGTCGGCTCCTGTTTGATCTTGTTCGCTTGCACTTGCTTCGATGATCGACCGCAATTGAGCGCCTCGGGTTGTCTTGAGGTGTTTTTCGCGTAATACGGCCAGTTGGCGGGGTTCGTCTGCTACGCTGACGAAAGTAGAGTAAAGTACCCACGCATCCGTGAGGTTGCGAGCCGTTAAATTGAAGCGCCGCTTTCCAGCTGACTGAAAGACGAAGGCCTGGAAATCAGGTGGGAAACTGCTTAAATCCAGCGAGAACGTGTCAGATCCGACGACGGCTCTCTCTTGATAAAGAAGCAGAATTGCCAGATCTTCCAGCTGAATCTCGGGATTTGCCTCGAGCGCCAACCGGATGAGTTGGTAGTTGCGCAGACTGCTCTTTTGATCAATGAGCAGGCCGCCTAAGATCGATAAAGCCTCCATCCACCGGTCGCCGAATTGCTGTTTCACGAATGCCTCGGCTTCTTCCACGCGCTCTCGCTGGTTCGGCGACACATCATCGCTGATCGCGAACTCAAGCGCGAGAGCGGCCGGTTCATCCTCTCCGCCGCCTGATATCAGAATGACCGTGGGCTCCGTCGAGGCTTGCTTGGTTGTTACATCGAGGGAGGACAATTGCTCCATGCCGGCCGCCCGGCGCAATAGATTGAGCAGATAGATTTCACGGGACCGAGCGCTCGCCGCCAACTGGCGCGCGTCGATTTGGGCCGCTTTGCGGTAGTCTTCTTCCGATAGCTCGCCGAGGGCTGCCAGCACTTTTTGGACGATAGCCGCCCAATCATCGCTCGACAAATCCGGCCGCGACTCGCTGAACTCGGCGAAGACCCGGCCGATTACCCTGCGTCTCCTCAAGTTGTACTCCGGCTTGCCGCTCTCCATCATTTTGCGGATCTCGATGTACGCGTCGGATAAGGAAAGCTCGCCGGGACTAAAACGCCGGCTGACATACATGCCCATGAGCTCGCTGACAAACAGCTGCAAGGTGGAATTCATGTGATCGCTGTAAGAGGTGGAATCGCCGGGAACGATGGGGAAGCGGTAGGTTTCTCCATAAAAGCTGTGACCAAAAAACGTTGCCACATGAACGAGAAATTGCCGCCCGCTCAGCTTGTTCGATTTCCTGATAAGAAATTCCGTGTACCAAGAGACGAAGTCGGACCCCTGCAGATGCAGCAGTTTGGCGGTGCGCTCGGCGGAGCCCATCTCGCCAAACACATCGATAAGCAAGATTTTCATGGCAACCTCAAGCGCCGGCACAACAAGGGCCAGGGGCGCGCCGCGTCGGTCCCCAATCTCGATCAGCGATCGCTCATCCTTTACCGCATCCATCAAGAGCAATTTGGCATCGTCCATGAGATCAACGCGCAGATCGTCTATATCTTGCGGATCGACGGCGTGGAGACCGCACAGTTTGCCGAATGCGATCAGCCGGACCATCACGTCGAGATCAAGGTCTTCGGTTTGCCGCCGCAGCCACGCGGCTTGGTCGACCTCATCGCCGAGCAGGCTGACGATGGTCGCCTTTGTCTGCGCATGGGCCATGTACGGGTACGCGTCCAGGAGCGCCTGCTTTCCCTCCGCTAGATTTCCCAGCTGATTTTGTTTGAAAAGATCGATCGCATCCTCATCGTTCACGTTGAGGAAGTCTTCCGTCAGGGTCGTTCCCGCGTCCAACGGCAGCGAGTCGATGGCGTCAATGAATGCTCGGGTGCTTTCAGCGGAATGCATGGCCTGGCCGAGCAAGTCGACCCATATGCGGGTCGGCACCATGCCGGAGGCGTGATGCAAGGCTACCATTAGATCGACGCTGAGCGCTTCCAAACCGGCCAAATGATTTTTTAGACCGCTCACGTGCTCAATAAAAGCATCCGCGACAATAAGCATTTGGCTCCGCCTGATCGACCCGGCCGGCGTCCGATCCGCCTTGGACTCTTCGATCAGATCGAGCATGCTCTCGATCAGCTCGTCACGGGAGGTTATTTGCTGGAGGGATGTGAAAATGCGCTCGCGCTCCGCGGTCGCGCGCTCTACTTCCGCGGCTAAGTCCTCCCGAGAAGGAGTGTCTCCTCCGTGAAGCATGGACGCCAAGGCTTGAACCGCCTTGTCGCGGAGGCTCAGGTCCCTCAGGCCGGCTTCGACCTGCTCCCCGGCCTCATGCGTTTCAGCCAGCAAGCTGTCAATGACCCGCTGGCGCTCGGCACGCTTTTCGGTGGAAACATCGGGATTGTTCATCCAGCTTTCGATCAGCGTGCCATACGGCAGGCGTCCGAACCCCCATTGGAAAGCGTGGTAGTCCGCTTCCGAAATAAGGCTTCGTTGACGGGCTTCGCTCAGGACCCCTTCCGGCTCATCGCCGTGGTTTTTGAGCCAGGTGACGATCTGCGCCATTTCGATTCTTTCATGGGCGATTTCCGGTTCGTCGGCGGCTTGGGCCTGCCACTCGTTCAGTCCCGCGTGCCCTTCGGTGATAATCGGGTTCACCATCGTAATGGCATCGTCCGTTTCCACGCGAAAGTACCGGCCGTCTCCGAAATTCACTTCCAACTCTTCATCTGTTTCGAAGGTTTCCAGGGTAATCGTGGCGCCGGCGACTGTGTAGGTGACCGTAGCATCGTCCGAAGTTTCTCCCTTCCGGAAGTAAACCCAAGCTCGGATATTTTCCAGGGCTTCCCGGATGTTTTTCCACCCCAGTTCCGCCTCTTCAGCCTCCGGGTGGGGCTCAAGCGGAATGCCGAGCTCAGCCAGGACCGGCTCAAGGCGCTCGATCAGCTCTTTGACGCCTTCGCTGATGCGGTATCTTTCGTGGTAAGCCATGTGTGCCTCTTTCGTGACCACGCGCGATCCTTTGCCGGAAATTCCGATGGTGCCATCTGACTCGGAGTCCGATTGCCTTCTTGCCCGGATCGCGGCCAAAAGCAACGCAGAATCTGCTCTGGGCCATTTGTCCGTCATCTTATTAAGCATATCCTCAAGCGCGTCCTCAGGCGCACGCAGCAGAACTCCCAGACGGAGCTGATCATTTTTTATCCGGGAGCGGATGCGATCAATGGCGGCCACACTGCTTTCCTGTGGGAAAGGTAATGAATCATAAAGCGCGATGTCTTCAGGATCGACTGTCCGCTGGAGGCCGTGTCGAGTGAGTTCCGTATCAATCTGATTAACGGATTTCGGCCCAAAGCCTCCTAGTTGAATGAGCTCATAATTTCTTGAGCCAAGCAGGTCAGCTACTTTGGAAAAGCCACCTCTGGCAAGCGCGTTGACAAGTCGGTTGTCTGGAATGAGGCTTTTCAGTTGATCGCTGGAATGGATTTTTTCCTTAAAAACATATCCTTTTTCTACGACCGCCTGGTGAACAGCTTGCCGATCGTCGGCGGAGAGCCAAAATATATAGGGAGCATAATCAAGAAGCTTTTGAATGGTTGTGATGTCTTTTGCCCTGAGCATTTCTGGGTAAGGACTGCCCTTGGGAAAAAGATCTTCAATTGGAAGGTCGATTAAAGCGGATGGGGCAGGAGATGCTATAAATTCTTTTACCCAGGCGATGTCTTCCGGCAATAGCCGATCCAATAGTCGTTGAAGAAGTGGTTCCGGTAGTATGCGAAGATCATCGACCGCATCCATTCCTTGAGCCCACAAGGCATGTCCGAGCCGAGCCGCTTGAACCGGGCTCTGGACGCCGGCTTCCCGCAATCGTTCGATAATTCCAGGAAAGCATGAGATTCCTGCGTTTTCGAGCGCAAACTCAAGGTCTCGGTAGAACTTCCAGTTAAGGGAATTTCGTTGGATTCCTTCGGGGGTCATTTGAAGAAGCTCATCGCGTTTGAGGCTAATGAGTTGGCTCAGTTTGGTAACTCCTTGCTGTTCTAAAATTTGCACGGCTTCGGCTCGACCGGCTTCGTTGGAGAATGGGAGCGCTGAAACGGGGGTGTCATCCGTGAACGCGGTCTGCAGCGTTTGGACGGAAGCCATCTCCTGCGGGACTGTCTCCGCTGGTTCCGGAATTGCATTTGTGAGAATTGGGCTGCCGTCTTCCCAAAGCAGACTTGTGCCGATCTCTTCCCAACTCACAATGTTCTGCGGAGCGCTGTTCTTGCCTTTCGGTTTTGCGGAATCGCGCTGCACCAAGAGCATGCGTCCTTCGACTTTGCCCATCACAGTACCGGTTTCATTGAATTTTGTGAGAAAGACCCGATCGCCTTCTTGGGGCAAGCGTATGGGCGCAGCGGGCTCGACCGTAGGCGATAGTTTTTCCTCAGCAGGTCGAGCTGCAATGCGGTTGAGTTTGCCTTCCGAGAAGGCAAATGCGGCTACCGGTCTGTCCAGACGCGCAGAATTCGTGGCTTCGTCAAAGGCATAGAGCGCCAGCACCGTTCCGTACTCGCTGTCCGCCTCAAGCCGGCTGAAAACCATCTTGCCTGCTTGATCTATGCCCGCAAACGCCGCGTGAGGTTCCTCGTGGGTCGGGGCGGTAATGTAAAAGAAGCCATCCGGAGAAAGCGTGACCAGCGCATAACTTCGCTCAAGGGCGGAAACCGCATTTCCTCGAAGCCATTGGTCGATATCGGCTTGGCCGAGCTGTTCCGACTTGAACCGGTACAGCCGCATGGTTCGGCCTTGACGGATAGCCAGCGCGATCGGATGGGAGGTTGAAAGCTCAGGGAGATCGGATGGATCGTATAGCTCCAACACCATGCCGAAGTTCGGGTCTTTCCTGCGGACAATCGCCACCAGGGGCTGATAAGAGTGGTCGAGATAAAAGAGCCCGACCGAGTTTCCAGGAGCAAGCACCGGGGATGCGCTCTCGGATTCCTCAGGGGACATCTTGCCGCGCAGCCATCTCTGGACATTCCATATTTCGAGCAGAGACCCCACCATCTTGGAGTCACTAAAGTCTTCAACAACCAGCGCCGTTTTTGGCGCGGGCCGGTAGATAATCGCCTGCTCCGCTCCGGTTTGATCGCGCACAATCGCATAGGGGCCGCGATGGAGATCGGCCTCACAAACAACCGACATGCCTCTATAAGCTTTCAACAACCTGACTCCCGGCTCGACAACATAGCGCGCGCCCGGGACGATAGTCCACCAGCCGCCGCGCGCATATTCCTCCCACATGAGTTGCGTAACTGGTTGGTCAGGATTCGGCCTATAAGTGATCTGCCAGTCATTTTTAATGCTCTCACGCTTTTTGGTAGGTATGTAACCATTTGGGGCCAGCCAATCAAGAACTTGGCGCTTGCTGTGCCCAAACTGCAGAGTTACGGCTTCGCCCAGCCCATAGAGCCGCAGGTGGCCGAGGGTGATCTTGCTGACGTCAAAACCGTTCTCCCAAAAGTGGGCCATGTAATAGCGCAGCGCCTCTTCGGCCCGGATACGCCCAAAAACGCCGGCAAAATAGTCTTCGGGAAATACCAGGTCCTCATCCTGATAACCGGCTGATTCACTGAGCCACGAGTACAGAACGCGTGTCTGAAATCTCTGCCGATCCTCTTGCGATAATGGTTGGGGAATTACCTGAATCTGTCGGGCCAATGTATCAAGCAGCAGCACATCTTCTTCCATGGGCGGAATGTGGAGCTGCACCAATCGGATAGCACGCCGGTATTGAGATCTCATTTCAGGAGTCAGTACCTGAAGGGGCTCTTCGCGGAGGAGTTCATTCTCAAGTTTGCTGAGCTTTTCTATCATGGCGGATGCTTCCTGTAGACGGGCTGATTCTTCGTTGGTAAGCCTCTTTACGTAGCGTTGATTTGCCAGCCCAATCCATGCGCTTGCTGAACCAGTCATGAGGCGAAGGTTAGCGGGATAGCGCGGCAAGTCCTCATAGGCGCCGGCGACCTGCGCGCGGACGGAATGCGATTCGGACAATCCCGCGAGCGTCTTCTCATTTGAATCCACAAGAATGGCATGGAAAGAAATAGGAAGCTTGGCGAAGGTGGCCACCATGCTCTCGACCCACTCAACTGCGTCCAGGGAAGCATCCTGGGCCATGCGCGGTTGGATTTTTCGAATGAGCAGGCTGCGCTGGCCGCTTTCATCCTGGACCCAAGCTAGGATCGTCAATCCGACAACCCTGCCTAATCGACTATCATAAAGATCAAATAACATCACGCCGGGATCGTCGAGGTGTTCCAGGTCCTGATGCGAGAGGCTGTATTCTTGGGCCACCCAATCTGGAAGCCGACTGAGTCGTCTGATTTCCACCAGGGGGGAAAGGTGGATGTCTCGGGGCAGATCCTCGTCACGTTGGTTTATGCGTGCGTTCGTGATTTCCGACAGAGAAGGGGAAATGTCCTGTCGAGTAAGGGCGCTTTCTTCATACGGGTTCAACCGCATGCTGTGGCGTTTATTCGACGCTTGATAGGCTTGATTGAAGGCGTCCATGCGTTCTGTGGCGGCCTGTATGGTCTTGGCTCCGCGCATTACTTTGACCGGTGGTCGCTGGAATGGGCTCCGGCTTCGAACTCCACGGAGGGTTGTATTTCTTTCCCATGGCGTCACCACCACGACAGCCGGATTCTGCCTCCACCAAGTGAACTCCTGCCCAGGGAGCATAAAAGTAGACATGGATGGGAAAGGATAGTGGCGCCGATAACCGAATGGCGAGAGACCGACGATTCCTCGAGCGCCCCAGACATCTTGGAAAAGCGTCTCTAGCATCACCATGGTTTCTCCGGTCGTGATGTTGTCGTCAAGGATAACGACTGTTTGATCTCGAATCCCCTCCGGGTTAATCCCAGAAAACAATGCCTTGTAGGCGTCCTCGTTGCTGGTAAGCCAAAGCTTGAGCTCATAAAGCGTATCGTGAGCGGCGTTCCGGCTAATCGGGAATACCAGCAATTGGCAAGGGAACCCTTCTGCATCGATCACTGACTTGAGCAGATCGTAGAAAGGACGCGCGCCCGTGTCCGGCAGAACGATCAGTGGAGGTCGGTTAACGCGTATGTAATGAATGAGCGGCTCAAGGAACAGGAAAAGGTTTTCAGGAGTCATATGAAGATAGTAATTGGCTTCAGGCATATTCCGCGGGTCTTGCTGACGAACGACTTCGATTGGCAACTGGCCAGCCATGTAGGCTTGCACGAACCCGCTCACGTTGGAATAGTTCTCAGGAACCAGCATGTCGAGAGCGGTTAAACAGAGAAACTCTGTCTCCGATATGCCTCTGGCCCGATCCTCGCCTCCGAGTGCTTGGATGAGCCGCTCCGGACCGAGCGAAAGCATGTCCGTGGCCGACTCAAGGTACGCCATGAGCAAGCGGTCGGCTGTCTCAGCTTCCACGCTCTGCTCCTGGCTGTTTGCTTGTCGCCATCGGAAGGCAGGTTCGATGACGGCAGAAAAAATGTGCTCACACGCTTCAACGCGATCATGGATGTCCCCCGCATATTCTTCAGCGCTATATTGGATAAGCTGTAGGGTATCAATCGCGTGACGCCAAGCCAGCAGCGTATTCTGATCTTCATACGCTTCTTCCATCTTCTGAAGTGATTCCTTCCAGCGGTAGTCAACCGGCGGGTCATACGCGATGGCCGCGATTCGCTCATCGCGCCACTTGCCTTGCCGGATTGGCGCTTTGCCTAGCCGGTCAACGCCGTCATCGAACACCACCCACCACCGTTTTTGCTCCGGGGGGATTAGAGCGGCGGACGCCTGCGCCTCATCCTCGGCTTGCTCTGGTCCCGGAGTTCGGCCGGCGGTAGACATTTCCTGTTGGAACAGCCGGCGTTTCCCAGCGGAATTACCGCCATAAAGCACGCGTATGGGCAGCCCGAGCTGATTCAGGATTTCCTCTGTTTGAGCTTGCTCTTCCGTTCCTCGCGCCGTTAGGCCGATAAGCTGGATATGGGGATACCGCGTTCGCAACTCGCGCAGCCGGTTGATGACGCCGGCTTCCAATTCGGGGAATTGCGCGCCGACAGCCAGTTGCCAGCGCTCGATGCGCTGTTTGTCCGCGCGGAGGTGGCCCCACTGTCTGCCATGGGCGATCCGTTGGGTTCGCAGCCAGGTTTCGCTGCCGACGAATCCCGGTGCGGTAAAGAGCGTATCGTCCATGTCGATGTAGAGGCGTTCAAATTGGTCGGGATAGAGCTCGACGATGGCCAATATCTGAGTCCAGGATGCGGCGCCGGTCTGAAGCAGATCTTCCAGTTTTTGTTGCGCCCCGGCTGGACCGGCGTCATAAACTTCCTCCAGCCACTCCGCATCGACTAATCCTTCCTCGATCGCCGCTCGGTTCCGCCGGATAAGGGCCGCGAGGCCTCGCACGTGAAATATAACCGGAGGTTCTTGCCGATTAGCCTCGTTGTACTCCTGGATATGGTCTTCAATGTCTTCGACTAACATCCACACGGCGTTATCGGTAATCTGCAGCGCGGCGGCGATGTCTTTCACATAAATCGTTTTACCTCTCCAAGCCGGAAGAAAATTATCCAGCTGGCTCATGGCTTCTCCGATCAGGATTTTCTGCTCCGGCTGCTGCGCTGCGTTGTAATCGGCAATGATTTGTTTCAGAGCGGCCATATGGTAATGCCGGGTGCTCTCCGCCATGCCAAGCATGTGACCGATTTGCAGCCAAGTCCATCGGCGGCCGCTGAGGGAAGGCAGGAGAGGCAGAAGGTCTTCCGTTCGGCTGAATTCCAATCGAATGCGGTTATGGGGTCTTTCCGTGTTTCTTTTGGAGATTGCTTCTTCCACAAGATGCCAATTACGCTTGATGCTCGATAGGCTGATGCCGAGGGCATTTGCGAGTGCGCGCCGGGTATAAAATCGAGAAGGCACTTGCTCTATCCCTTGCTGGATTATTTCCTCAACTGATAGCTTGGGTGTCGGCGAAGAGGTGTTCTTTCGTCCGATCACCATTCCCGCAGAACGAGAAAAAAGCTGAATCAGAAGATAGGGCTCGCTGGCATGTTGAGCGTTCCAGGCATCCAGGAGTTTCTGCACCGGCCCGCCGTAAATGAAGCTTGTGTACTTTGGTAGCCCGGCCTGATCGGAAATAGCCCGCAGGGTAGTAGATTGGCCACCCATCTGCGGGAGGATGTCCCAAATCCGTTGCAGGTGGTTAATCGCTGTATTTTTCAAGTGCACATATTCGGGAGCAAGGATTTGAAGGATCTCGGAGTCGTCCGCGTTGGATTTCCCGGCAAACATAACGACAACTAGGTCTTCAGCCGGCCAAAGGGAATTCGGCGCAACTCCCAGCGCCTCACAAATCCGGACAAATATGATCGGATCTGTTTCGTACGCGTAATTCTCATCGAGCAAGTTGAAGAGAGTGCTATTGCTGATGCCTGTTCGATTGGCAAGGTCGATCAAGCTGGGGTTGCGTTCCTGAACCAGGCGCCTGAATGCAGCGCGCGCCGCGTTCCGCTGCTTGGCAAGCTCTGCTTCCAGTTGGGTGGCATCACGGCTCGCGTTGATTGCCTGCTCCATTGCTTCCCTCGCGAGTGAGATCGCTGCTGAGCGAGTACGCTCCCCTGCCGCAAGCCGCTCGACCGATGCAGTCACCTTGGGCATGGATGCGGTACCCAGATCGGGGCGGCCAAGCACCGCATGCGAAAGCGTGCCGGCCATCATGCTGGCTTCCTCTGCTATCTTTTTGAGAGACAGGTCATAAGATTGGCTGGTGATGCCCAGAAGAATTCCGTACAGCCTTCGAGCGCGGAGCGCCGCTTCCTCTGGCGCCGGCATGTCGGCCAGAGGCAAGTCAAGCGGGCCCAAGTCGTGAATAGGTATGCCCAGTGCTTGAGAAATACGTTGCCGGTGATCGAGCGAGGGCACAGCCTTGTAGGTCCCCGTGCGCATTTGCGAAAGCGTTGACAAGGGAATGCCTGTTTCATTGTGCAATCGAGTGAGTGTCCAAGTGCCGCCGGAGAGGTACTGACTCAGAACAGCGCTCGTTGCTTCGGACGTTTGCCGCCTCCAGAGTAATGTCTGCTCATCAAAATGGGCAGCCAGCTCTCCGGCTGTTCGAAGCAGTTCTTCCGGGCGCTCGGGTAGTTCGAGTGTCCCGGGTCGAGATAAATCCAGCGATTCCTGCAATTCCTTGAGACGTTGAAGGGCTTGCTCGTAGTTTTGCGTTGGAGGGGAAGGGGCAGGCGGTAAGCTCCAATCGGGATTCTCCTGTATTTGTTTCTCGCTGAGTCCTGGGTTTTCAATGTGCGCCAGCTCATGCTTGGCAAGCTGTGCGAGCCAGGCTAATGGCTGGCGCGCAAGATCGGGGTACCATTTGGGGTCCAAAATAAGCGTTCGATGGTGGCGGGCAGGGTGGACCGCCAGGTCAATCGGGTTGTCCACGCCTTCCTCTTGGCACCGCTGCGCAATACGCTCGGCCAATCCTTCAAGGAAAATGATGCGGATGCCGGCGGCTGCAAGTACGCCTTCCGGATCAAGTGTCAGGTACTCCGGCGCGTCGGGAAGCAATTCTGTTGTTGCGTCATTTGCCTGCCCATCGGGAAAATAGGTGCCAATCACTTCATCTACAATGCGGTGTTGATCCAGAGCAAGTTCTTGACCCGACCAACGCATCGCCGGCCCGCCGACAATTGCTGGCCCTATTTCTTCCAACGCATACCAGCTTGCCTTGCCTGCCGCTGACGGAAACAAAGGTAGGAGCGTTTCATCCAGTTTTCTTTGTAGGGCGGCGGTTTGATCGGGCGTGGTGCCGGCGGGCAGTTGAAGCACGCAGTGGAATTGGTCGGAGCCGATCACCTGCTCACTGAGAATCTCGAAGATCCGCCGCTCGCCGAGCTGCAGCGGGCTGCGGATGTCGGCAAGGAAATTCTCTCGTTCTTTATCCTTCAGGCCTTTCTGGTCCGCAAGAGCGGTGAGCGCCTCGGTGAAATGGCCCTGGTGCCACGCGTACTGGTACGCGATCGAAAGAACAGTGCTAGTGATTCCCAAGCGGGCTATGCCCGAGGCTTCGCCGTCGGCGAGAAACGCTTCAACCGCTTCCGCCGTGAGTTTAAGTTGCAGGGTTGTTTTCTGGGTAGCTGTTTCCGATGAAAGCTGGTACTTCCAGAAGCCCAGGTTCTCGTCGAGTGCGTCGAGCATGAATCCGAGCCGCGTGGCTTCCGACAGGGCAGCGGACCGGACCGCAACCGATTCTGAAGGCGCCGGGGAATACGCGGCAATGGCCGGCGCCGGCCAACCCAGCGCAGCGGCCAGCAACAAAGCAAGCAGCCTGTTCTCGCGCAGCGACCCCATCATGGCTCTGCTCTGAGTTTCAGCCAGAAGTGATACTTGTCCTCGGCTGAATCCTTGCCCACGCCGGGCGTGATCACCGCGACCTGAATGCCTTCCTTCACGAAAAGTTCAGCCACCGCGTCGGTGTGAAACCCGCCGAGGATCAGCGCCGCGATCGGCTGGTTTTCCACGTCCATCTTTGCAATGCTGTTGCGGACGAGTACGGCGTTGCGCGCCTCCACGCTTTCGTAGAAAGGGGCGGCGTCTGTCACCGCTTTATTGAGCCGGGCTGCCTGATCCGCGGGCAGAAGACCGTCCAGTTCGACCGGCTGAAAGCCGGCGCTTGCGGGGTCCTGTTTGTAAGCGGCAAAGTCTCCGGGCAGCCACTTGAGCGAGAGAAGCTGCTCAAAGCGCTCGATCCGCCGGGCGAGGTCGTCCACCGCGGCCGCCTCCGGAGTTTCCGCGAGCTTCGGCCGCAGCATTTCCTGCAACGCGATCAATTCCTTCCATATCTCAGCGGCTTGCACGTTCGCTCGCGCATTCAGCCGGGCCGCGTACGCCGCCAATGCCGGGTAGGCCTGGATGTCGATCGCATTCGCTTTCAGCATCTCGGCAAACTGCCGATAGAAGACGATGGGTTGCGCTTCTTTTGCCTTGAGCTGCTTGGCTGTTTCCAGCAGCGCGGTCATCTGGGCCGGATCGGCCACGGCGCGCAGTTGCGCGACCGCGGCTTGCTGCTCTTTGCTCACCGTCTCCGGGTCAGATTCCTCCCCGGTTGGCGTCACGGTCTTGAGTTGGGGGAAGCCCTGCAGATCCACGCCGGCTCGCTGCGCCGCATCCGTTAAGAACCGCGCATACTCGCTCAATTTGAGTTCGCCGGCTTCGAAGCGCGCCGATTTCCGGAGGAGTTCTTCAAGCGCAGGGCTGGGATAGGCTTCGCGCGCCCGGTCGATGCGGCTCTTGATTTCCCGCAGCTCGTCGGCCATGGATAGCCTGTTCTTCTCCACGGTGAGAAAATACCGGACATTCGCGTCATAAAGCGTCTGGTCTTCGATGCCCCACAGGATCAGCGGATAATCTTTGGCAACATCGAGGTATTCGTGGCCCGCGAACTCGCCGCTGCGCAGCCGCTCTTCGGCCAATTTCTGCCGCGTCGCCGGACCGGTCCATTTACGGAGGTCCGATAAGCCGACGTCGCCGACGCCCCCTTCCACCAAGATGAGCCGCAGTTTGTAGTCGTCGGCAAAGTGCTCGAGTATTTCCGCGATGTGTTTCTGCGCTTCGTAGTTCGCGTGGGCGTCTTGGATCAGCAGGACCATTCGATTCCGAACCGGAGCATCCGCGACCGCAAAGCGTTTGGTGACTTGCCCCGCGGATGCGGGAGGCATGACATCGGACAGCGCCGGAAGCAGAGGAGCGTCAGCTTGCTTCGCTGCGCCTGCGCACACAGAAAGGGTCAGCAGTGATTGCAATATTAAGGAAGATCGTTTCATGCGAGATTGCATCTCCGCGGTCTCATAAAAAAGGCTGCCGGAGTGATCGGCAGCCTGGCTGTCCCGGCAAATTCCTTCGCAAACACCGTTCGCCTGGACCCTGGACTTTGCGTCCCTGCGTTACCGCAGGTTTGCCTTTATCGGGACTTATATATTCATTATAAAAGATACCATATAAATAGGTTTCGGGGAGCGCTTTCAGGCACGTCGAGTGTGCAATTGACACTCCTGGAAGCCTCTGCTAGAATTTGCCGTGCCTACGCCCGACCTGGCAAAACTCAAGACTTACCCGGTCGCCTCCAGGAAGAGCAAGGTCAGTTTTGATAGCTTTGCAAGGCCTTGCCGTAAGGGTGGAACCTTCCGCGAATTCTACGAATCCCTGCCGAACATTCTTGCCGCGAAAGACTTGCGGTACCTCGTCGAAGCCATCGCGGCCGCGCATAAGCAGAAAAAGCCGGTCCTTTTCATGTTCGGCGCGCATGTCATCAAAGTCGGACTGAGCCCGCTCCTGACAGACTTGATCAAGCGCAAGATCGTGACCGGCATCGCGCTCAACGGGGCAGGCGTTATCCATGACTTCGAGCTGGCGTTCATGGGGAGCACGTCCGAGGACGTGGCGTCGGCGCTCGCCGATGGCTCTTTCGGCATGGCCGAAGAAACGCACGCCACGCTCAACGCCGCGATCCGCGAGGGCGCAAAAAAAGGTTGGGGGCTTGGCCGCAGCGTCGGGCACATGATCATCAAGAAAAAGCTCCCGTATCGCCGGTTGAGCCTGCTCGCGACCTGCGTGGAACTCGATGTTCCCGCGACGGTGCACGTGGCGATCGGTACCGACATCATCCACCAGCAATCTTCCGCTGACGGCGCGGCCATCGGCCAAACATCGCTGCATGACTTCCGCACCTTGATCGGCGTGGTTTCGCAATTGGGCCAGGGCGGCGTGGTGGGCAACCTGGGCTCGGCCGTGATTCTGCCGGAGGTATTCCTAAAGGCC
>OBEQ010099669.1_pt1 | contig 15210 bp, 11 predicted proteins | sample 1670901 | NCBI WGS metagenome assembly OBEQ01 (sample SAMEA104232315, study PRJEB22302) | groundwater metagenome | biome: forest; feature: aquifer; material: groundwater | place: USA | collected 2011-08-07 | depth 5.4 m | reverse complement strand
TGCTTTTTCACGGGTTGTTTTGTCGGCATGATTTACTGTAATCAAATGCACCTGATACGGTGCAACAGACACGGGCCAACATATTCCTTTAGCATCATTATGTTGTTCAACAATAGCAGCAACAATTCGATTTAAGCCAAGGCCATAACAGCCCATGATCACGGGTTTTTCTTTCCCGTCACTTGCGCTATAAAAAGCACTGAAAGGTTGAGTATAACGCGTTCCCAATTTGAATACATGCCCCACTTCCATGGTCGTAACTAAGGAAAGTTTTCCTTTGCATTTAATGCACGTATCGCCATCTTGTGCATATCGAATATCGGCAATATGGTCTGCTTTAAAGTCCCGATTTAGATTCACATTTTTATAATGTTTGTCTTTCTGATTTGCACCCGTTACAAAATCTTTTAATGACGCGACATCTCCATCAACTATTATTATGAAGCTCTTTAAACTCACGGGACCTGAAAAACCAATCGGCGCTCCCGTTAGGCGTTCGATTTCATCTTTACTGGCTAATCGTAATTGTTTGGCACCCAACAGTTTTCTTACTTTGCCTTCATGGACTTCATGATCTCCACGCACGCAAGCAGCAATGGGCTTCTCGTCTGCGAGATAAATAATGGTTTTTACAAGCTGCTCGGGTTTGAACTTAAAACGGTGCGTAATCTCTTCAATGGTTCTGAGGTTAGGCGTATCAAACAATTCTAATTTGCTTGAAGAGGATCCGCCGACTACATTTATAATTGCCCGAGCAGCAATATCACGACTGGCAAGGTATCCGCAACCGCTACAGGTAGCAATCCTATCTTCACCATAAGGGGAACGGACCATAAATTCGTGCGATACATTCCCGCCCATAATTCCCGGATCTGCCGCGACTGGGTCAACGGCAAGATTTAGGCGTTTAAAAATTCGCTCATAGGCCTGATACATTAATAGGTAGCTCCGGTCCAAACCCTCTTCATCCAAGTCAAAGCTATAGGCGTCCTTCATAATAAACTCTTTTGTTCGGATAATGCCAAAACGTGGTCTGATTTCATCCCGAAACTTAGTCTGAATTTGGTAAAAAATCTTAGGCATCATCTGGTAAGTTTTAAGGTAGGCGCTTGCGAGCTCTGTAATGACTTCTTCATGGGTTGGCCCCAAAACAAATTCCTGATCTGACCTATTCTTAAATGCAATCTTATCATCTCCAAGAGCGTCGTATCGCCCGCTTTGCTTCCAAAGTTCTGCAGGATGAAGCGCGGGAAGAAGGAGCTCAATTGCACCCGCTTGATTCATCTCACTCCGGATAATTTTAGAAACATTTTGTAAGACACGGAAACCTAAAGGGAGATAACTATAAACGCCGGATGAAAGTTTCCGAATGAAGCCACCCTTAAGTAAAAGTTGATGGCTGGTAGCTTCCGCTTCTTTTGAAACTTCCCTCAAGGTAGGAATTAAGGTCTGTGTCCAACGCATAGAATATCGTTAACCGGATCTAAAAAATAAAGCCTTCAATTTATCAATGGCCCCGATATTAACTAAATCGTTATAAACCACCAAAACCATTAAAGTCATTAAAAAATAAAATCCGATTTGAGTCACTCGTTCTTGAAAAGCAAGGCTAACTTTCTTCCTGCGGATTGTCTCAATCATCAGGAAAAAAAGATGTCCGCCATCAAGCGCCGGAACCGGAAGTAAATTGATAACGCCTAAGGAGACGCTCAAAATTGCTGTGAATTGAAGAAGCGCAACAATACCCATTTTAGCAGCGTGTCCTGCCATGGAAACAATTCCAATGGGACCGCTGATTGTTTTCAAAGAAAGCTGTCCCGTCACTAAATGCCAAAGCGCTCCATAGGTTAACGCGGTAAGCTGCCATTCAAATTGACCCGCCTTAACTAAAGCATCCTTCAACCCATATCGCTCCGTTGAAAAAATTTCACCTGGCTTAATACCGATACGCGGAACTTGCCTGAGTTTTCCGAAAATATCGTGTCCCGCTTCGAATTGAGGAATCACACGGATCGTTTCCTGTTTGCCGCTCCGCAGAACAACAAACTCAAGCGGTTCTCCTTTAGTTTCTAAAATTTGGAGAGTTAAATCTTGCCAATTCGTAACCTGTGTACCATTCAGTTGAGTAACTTGGTCGCCAATTTTCAATCCGCTTGCCTCGGCTGGATATCCTTTGACGAAACCGCCAATCACAGGCGAAAGTACAGGACGGCCGATTAACATAACCGAAACAAAAAGGATGTAGGCAAAAAGGAAATTCATGGCAACCCCTGCAACCAAAATTAAGAAACGATTCCATATAGAAGCAGCTAAAAAATCATGAGGATCAGGTTTGCCGCGTTTCTCAATTTCTTCTTGAGTTTCTCCGCTTGGCTTCACAAACCCTCCAAACGGAACAAGAGAAATAGAATAACGTGTTTCCTTCCCTTGCCAGCTCAAGAGCTCAGGGCCAAAACCAATCGAAAATTTCTCTACGCCAACGCCTGCAAAGCGACAAGCTAAAAAATGTCCTAATTCGTGAATGAAAATAAGCACTCCGAGGGTAAGACCGGTAGCTCCTAATTGAATTAAAAGATTACTCATAATTCTCCGCTTGCAAACGTGCCCACTCGTCTGCTTCTAAAATTTGTGTTAAGGTTGGATTTTGAATGGATCGATGATGCTTCATCGCTTTTTCGATGATTTTTGGAATCTTTGAAAAAATAAGATCCCCTTTTAAAAATTTTTGTACCACAACTTCATTTGCTGCATTTAAAACAACGGGCATTGTTCCGCCGCGTCGAGCTGCTTCATACCCCAATGCGAGACAAGGAAAACGTTTTAAATCGGGCTTAAAAAAATGAAACCTTCTCACATCGGTTAAACTCAAGCTTGGAATTGAATTAACAAAACGTGTCGGATAACTTAAAGCGTATTGAATCGGAAGCCGCATGTCGGTAATTCCGAGTTGCGCAAGTTGAGATCCGTCCACAAATTCTATTAAAGCGTGCACCACTGCCTCAGGATGAATCAACACATCCACTTGATCCACAGAAACATTAAATAAATTTGTAGCTTCAATAACTTCAAGGCCCTTATTCATTAAGGTTGCTGAATCAATGGTAATCTTGGGTCCCATCTTCCATCTGGGATGCTTGAGAGCCTGCTGACTTGTCACTTTTTTAAAATCAATTTTTCGACCAAAAAAAGGTCCTCCGGAAGAAGTAAGAATTAATTTTTTTACCGTTTGTTTCGCTCTACCCTCCAAACACTGCCACAAACCTGAATGTTCACTATCAATCGGAATCAGTTGAGTGTGTTTCTGCTGAGCTTCGCGGCGAAGCAGCTCACCCGCCATTACCAAAGGTTCTTTATTGGCAATCGCAACTGTTTTCCCGGCGCGAATCGCAGCTAAAATCGGCTTCAAACCCACTGCACCCACAATGGCAAACACAATTTTATCGGCATCTGAAATTGTACTTGCCGCCACCAACCCTTCCTCGCCAACGACCACACGAATCTTCAAAGGTTTCAAGCGTTGCTCAAGCCATGCAGCTTGTTCGCTTTCAAATAAGCACACGAGTTTCGGGCGAAATTTTTTAGCCTGTTCGAGCAGGAGATGCGCGTTTCGTCTTGCGGCGAGAGCTACCACACACAATTCTTTTGAATGAGCTTCCACCACTCGAAGTGTATTTACTCCAATTGATCCTGTTGAACCAATGATGGCAATTTTTTTCATAAAATGTTGTCTTACTAAAACAATCCCTGTACGGTTGTCAGATAATAATAAAGAACCGGAATGGTTAATAAAAGACTATCGATTACATCCAAAACGCCGCCAAGTCCGGGAATGTTACCGGAGTCTTTGACACCAGCATCTCGTTTAAGTAAACTTTCCGCCAAATCTCCCAGCTGGCCTAAAATACCAAAGACAACTCCCAAAATAGCGAGATGCAAAATGGGCACGTGAATTAAATAAAACTTTGAAAGCACAGATGAAGCCACCGTAACTAAAAAACCGGCCACAGCCCCTTCCACAGACTTATTTGGGCTAACATGAACAATGTATTTATGAGTTCCAAAACTTTTTCCAATAAAATAAGCTCCTGCGTCACCTGCTTTTATAATTAAAATGAGGTAAAAAATCCAAAGTGCTCCATGTTCTAAAGCCCGAATTTTTGTCAAAAATGAAAAAAACCATGCCACATAAACCAAACCAAACAAAGTAAGTGCGCTACTAACAATCGCATGATGTTTCAAATGTCTATGAAAATTAAAAACGAACAAACACAAAACAGCGGCAGTTAAAATCACAACTTCGCCGGGGAAATAAAATGGAAGCGGGAGTAGAGCCCCAAAGGTTAAACCCAAATAACGATTGGTAAAAAAATCCTTCTTTTGCGCCAGATTGAAATACTCAATGAGGCCTAAAATCACAAATGCTTCAACAACAATTAAAAAAACCCACCATGGCGACAGAAAAATAGTATAGATCGAAATAGCAATTAAAATAGCGGACCAACCCAACCGTTTCAAAAGTTGTTTTGTATCATTCATTTTGTCAGCTTGCTTGTTTCCGCTCGCCCAAAGCGGCGTTCGCGTTTTTGATAATCTTTGATGGCTTCGATAAAATCTTCTTTTCGAAAATCAGGCCAATATTTATCGCTAACATAAATCTCGGTATAAGAAATCTGCCAAAGAAGAAAATTGCTAACCCGAAGTTCCCCGCTGGTCCGAATCAAAAGATCAGGATCAGGTATACCGGCGGTATAAAGCTCCTTAGAGATATGATCTTCCGTTATCTCTTCTATTTTTAGGTGGCCTAATTTCACTTGTTCACACAATCGCTTAATGGCATCTGTAATTTCAACGCGGCTTGAATAACTCAAAGCTAAGGTAAGGAGGAGACCTTCATTTTTTTGGGTAAGGGTCATATTGCGTTTTATTTTTTCGCGAACTTCTCTCGGGAGATCTTCGAGCTTGCCAATTGCGTTGAAACGAACTTGATTGGTTTCCAGTTCTTTTAATTCGGAATCCAGATATTGGGAAAGAAGACTCATTAAGAAATCAATTTCCCTTTTAGGGCGTGCCCAATTTTCTTTTGAAAAAGCATACAAGGTAAGATGTTTGATTTTAAGTTCCCGTGCCGTGCGCACAATTTCACGGATGGTATCCACCCCTCTTTGATGGCCTAAGATTCTCGCAAAACCCTTCGCTTCGGCCCAACGGCCGTTCCCATCCATGATGATTGCGACATGCTGCGGAAGATTACTTGTATTTTCCATCGATAAAGATAGTTTGAGAACGATCTGAACCAACCGAAACAATGGAAATAGGAATCTTTAGCAGGGATTCAAGACGTTTCAAATATTTCCGGGCATTGAGGGGAAGGTCTTCCCAACTGCGAGCTGATTCTGTTGATTCCTGCCAGCCCGGATGGTCCTCATAAATAGGTTTAGCTCCTTCCAAAATTTCTATATCAGAAGGAAAATGATTATAACGTTTTCCCCGAAAACGGTAGGCGACGCAAATTTTTACTTTTGGAAGTTCATCTAAAACATCTAATTTCATCACCACGATTTTGCCCAGCCCATTTACCAGAACAGAATGCTTTGCCACCAGGAGGTCAAACCATCCGCACCGCCTAGGCCTTCCTGTTGTGGCTCCATATTCTTCGCCTCGCTCCCGGATGTGAGTCATCAGCTGAGGTGGAAATTCCGTTGGGAAAGGACCTTCGCCTACTCTTGTCGTGTAAGCCTTCACCACACCGATCACTTCATTAATCCGTGCAGGACTCATTCCCGTTCCAACAATAGCCCCGCCCGCCGAAGCATTCGAAGAAGTGACGTAAGGATAAGTTCCGTAGTCAACATCGAGAAGCGTGCCTTGAGCACCTTCAAATAAAATACGTTTTCTTTTTTTAACTGCCTCATCTAAGAGAAGGCTCGTATTCTTCACAAATGGAGCAATTTGTTTTCGATAACGAACGTACGCGCGATGCATTTCCTCAAATGAAAATGGCGAATGGTTAAAAATTTTCTTAAGCATTGAATTTTTTTCGGTGAGAACCATTTTTAAACGGTCTCTGAAAAGGCGCGGATTCATGAGATCAACTACACGTATCCCTGTTCGGTTTACTTTATCTCCATAACAAGGGCCGATTCCTTTTTTTGTGGTTCCGATCGTTTCCGTTCCTTTTCCATCCTCACGTAGTTGATCAATCAGACGATGATACGGAAAAATCAGATGGGCGCGGTCGCTTACAAAAAGGCGCCCTTTGACTTGAACGTTATGTTCCGACAGCATTTGGATTTCTTTAAAAAAAGCTTCCAAATCAATCACAACCCCGTTCCCAATCACGCATACTTTTTTAGGATGTAAAATTCCTGAAGGAATTAAGTGGAGAATGACCTTTTCATCCCCAAAGCAAACGGTATGACCTGCATTGTTTCCGCCTTGGTAGCGGACAATATAGTCACTTTGACGGGCCAAAAGGTCGATGATTTTCCCTTTTCCTTCATCACCCCACTGCGCCCCCACCAAGATGACATTTTGACCTGATTGTTTTTTCATCTGGCGTAATTTATTCCTTCCTACGGATCTTTTTTCCATAAGCTCTAGTTCTGTCATCACTAGAACTTAATTACCTTTGCATCAATGATAGGCGAGAAAGTTTTTAATTCTTTTAAAACATCAGCGGGAACGGTTTGGTCTGTATTAATGACTGTCATCGCAAATGTTTTTTTACCCTTTACAACGCGACCCAAAGTCATTTCGGCGATGTTGACCTTATTTTTTCCCAAAATAGTTCCAATGCCACCCACGACTCCTGGTTGATCTTCATTATGAATAACCAGAACGTCTCCTTTTGGAATCACTTCAAGGAAAAATTCGTTAATTCGAACAATTCGAGGATCTTGATTGCCAAAAAGCGTCCCCATGATCAAATTTTTTTGATGATCCATTGTCACTTCAACAGTGATGAAAGTGGTAAAGTCTTCAGCTTGAGTTGTCTTGCTTTCACTCACAGCGATTCCGCGTTCTTTTGCAATCGCAGGAGCATTAACGAAATTTACGGTTTCGCCGCAAATAGGCGTCAGCAACCCTTTGATGATGGCGATGGTCAAAGGAGCAATATTAAAATTTGTAACTTCTCCGCCATAACGGATTGAAACTTCTCTAAAACTTCCGCCAAAAAGTTGAGCATGCATTGAACCAACGCGCTCTGCTAAAATGAGCCAGGGTTTCAAAATGCGCATCGTTTCAAAATCAATCGAAGGAAGATTAACGGCATTTCGAATTCCTCGTTCCAAAAGTGCATCAACCACTTGTTGCGCTACAGAAACTCCTACATTTTCTTGAGCCTCTTGAGTGGCAGCGCCTAAATGAGGCGTCGCAATGACTTGGTCTAATGTAAGCAAAGAATTTTTCTCAGGCGGTTCCGTTTCAAATACGTCTAGCGCTGCCCCGCGAACTTTCCCTGATTTTATAGCCTGATACAACGCTTCTTCGTTCACCAATCCGCCGCGAGCACAATTGATAATTGAAACTCCCTGCTTCATCATTTGAAATGTTTTCTCATTAATCATGTTTTTGGTAGTATCAGTGAGCGGAACATGAAGCGTGATAAAATTAGATGTCTTCAAAAGTGTTTCAAAATCCGAAAATTCAACACCAATCTGCCGAATGTTTTCCTTAGCGATAAACGGATCGAACGTCAGTACACGCATTCCAAACGCGTTTGCCCTTACTGCGACTTCACGGCCAATGCGGCCAAATCCGATAATTCCCAGCACCTTCCCGTTTAATTCTGTGCCTACAAATTTCCCCCGCTTCCACTCTCCCTGACGCACACTAGCACCTGCTTGAGGAATATTTCGCGCCAACGCAAGCAGCATTGACATGGTATGTTCGCAGGTCGAAATTGTATTTCCTTCGGGTGTGTTCATTACAATAACGCCTTGCTTCGTCGCTGCGTCCAAATCGACATTGTCGACACCGACTCCTGCCCGTCCAATGACTTTGAGACGTTTTGCTTCTTGAATAATCTCTTTTGTCAGATGTGTTCCGGAACGAACGATAATTGCATCATAGTCGTGTACCAGTTTTTTAAGTTCCTCCGGAGGAAGGCCTGTGCGGACGTCTACTGCGATTTGCGGTTCTTTTTTAAAAACATCAAGCCCGCCGTTTCCTAAAGGATCACTGATCAAAACTTTGAAGTTTGCCTTCATGTCTGAACCTTGGTCAAACCTTTCTTTTTAATTTCTTCTAAAGTCTCTTTTAAAACGGACAAACCAACCCGAATGTCTGATTCCGTAATAAAACCCATATGGGAAATTCTAAACACTTTTCCCTTCATTTCGCCTTGCCCGCCCGCCATGGTCACTCCCTTTTCATCCCGCATAATGGAAACTAGCTTTTCACCATCAATTCCAATAGGAACTTTGACCGCCGTTAATGTATTCGCCGGACGTTTTGAAAAAAGTTCAAGGCCCAATTGTTTAACCGCCTCTCGGGTTTCTACGGCAAGTTTTGTTGTCCGAGACCAAACTTTTTCGATTCCTTCTTTCTTGATCCGAATCAAAGCTTCTCTAAGCGCCAATACAAGCGTAATCGCAGGCGTAAATGGCGTGTCCCAATCCTTAAGCGATTTCTCACACTGAGCAAGATCCGTGTAGTATCTCGGAAGTTTGGCATTCTTATTCAATGCCCAAGCTTTCGGGCTTGCTGCTAAAAACGCAAGCCCCGGCGGAATCATTAATCCTTTTTGAGAACCGCTCACGACAATGTCTACGTTCCATCCGTCCATTTCCAATCGATCAGCAGCGAGGCCACTAATGGCATCGACCACAAAAATAGCCTGAGTCTTGGCTATTAATTTCGCAATCGCTTCAATTTCAAGCAAAACACCTGTAGAAGTTTCGCAAAGTGTCCCGTAAACAGCCTTCACACCAGGATGAAGCTTCAAAATCTTTTCAACTTCACTCGGCAAAATAGTTTCACCGTACGGAACTTTAATTTGAATCGTATTTAACTGATACCGCTTGGTGATCTCTCCCCATCGCTCGCCAAATTTTCCGGCTTCAAGCGTGATCACTTTATCTCCGGGCGAGAGAAAATTAACAATGCTCGCTTCCATCGCAAGCGTTCCTGAACCTGTAAACGTATAAACATTTTGGGTCGTCCGGAACACCGTCTTAAGATCTTCAGACACTTCGCGGAAGAGCTCCCGGTAACGAGGCGTCCTATGATGAAAAATAGGCTCCGCCATTACTTTCAGAACCTCTGGCGGAACAGGGGTTGGCCCTGGTGTAAGCAAAATGTTTCGTTTGGTCATGAATACTTATTTCTTAGGGTTCGGAACGTCAGATTTTGATTCAATCACCTGATCAATAATCCCGTAAGTCTTAGCTTCTGCAGCCGACATAAAAAAATCGCGGTCCGTATCTTTCTCAATACGTTCAAGAGATTGTCCTGTATGTTTCGCTAAAATATGATTGAGATCGTCCTTAAGTTTTAAGATCTCTTTTGCGTGGATACTGATATCTGAAGCCGTACCTTGCGCACCGCCCCAAGGTTGATGAATCATCACGCGCGCATGCGGCAACGCATACCGTTTTCCTTTTGTTCCCGCCGTCAATAAAAGCGCGCCCATGCTTGCAGCTTGTCCCACACAATAAGTGGATACATCACATTTCACAAATTGCATCGTATCGTAAATGGCGAGTCCTGCTGTTACGCTTCCGCCTGGACTATTAATATAAATATTAATGTCCTTTGCTGGATCCTCCATTTGAAGAAACAAAATTTGGGCGATGATTAAATTAGCAATCGTATCATCAATAGGAGTTCCAACAAATACGATTCGATCTTTCAACAGCCGAGAATAAATATCATAAGCCCGTTCGCCGCGGCCCGTTTGCTCGATTACCATAGGTACCAAATAACCACTCATCGCCTGCCTCCTATTTTTTGTTCTTCAATCGTTGCTTTATCTTTAATCCACTGGATTGTTTTTTCGGTTACGATCTGCTGCAAGAGCGACTCTTTCCGTTCTTCTTCCTGTATATAATAACTTTTTACTTCTTCCGCTGAACGGCGCACCCGCTCTGCAATCACCTGATATTTTAGATTTAGATCTTCCTCGGTAGCTTTAATATGCTCGCGGGTTGCAATTTCATCTAAAATAAAGGAAAGTCGGATCTGTTTTTGAGCTTCAGGTAAAAGATTTTTCTGAAACGTTTCTTTTTCACGGGCCGCATCTTCTTCTTTCATCCCTCGGTGTATAAGATTTTGTATGCTTTCTTCAACTAGTGCGCTCAATCTTCTTTCCACCATTCCTGAAGGAATTTCAAACTTTGATTTTTTAAGGAGCTCATCCAAAAGTGCGCTTTCTACTTTTTTTTCAACTTCATGTTTTCTGTGATTTTCAAAATCTTGTTCAATCGCCTTTTTTAAATCTGCCAAAGTTTCATAATCACCCGCTCCTTTGGCAAGTTCATCATCCAGAGCAGGTAGTTTCTTCTCTTTGATTTCTCGGATCGTTAAAGAAAATACACCTTCTTTACCAGCAAATTCTTTTTTGCCGTATTCCAAAGGAAAAGTAATCTTTACTTCGCGCACTTCGCCCGGTTTTGCGTTGACAAGTTGCTTTGAGAACCCTTCCAAATAATCTTTTTCGCGCAATTCAATCCATTCCCCATCACGCTTTTCAACTTCCTTTTGATCCACCTGTAACCGATAATCGCAAACAACAAAATCACCTAGCTTGGCATCACGCCCTGCAACCGCCTGGAACTTCGCATGCGACTCTTGAATTCGTTTAAGCGCCTCTTCAATTTCTGATTCATTCACTTGGACAGGTTCTCGTTTTGCCGAAAGCCCGATATATTTGTCGATTTTAATTTTAGGCCTCATTTCAACATGGGCTTTGAATTTGAGACGCGTTTCATCAAACTCAACATTTTCAATTCTCGGATAACCAATCACCGGAATTTCTTCTTGCTTCACTGCATCACGAAAAGTACGGGAAACCAGCTGCTTCCACACTTCCTGGCGTGCTTCATCACGAAAATGAAGCGCTAAGACATGCTTTGGAGCATGCCCCGGCCGGAAACCGGGAATCTTGGCTTGCTTTGCAACTGATTCATAAAAGTGAGAAAATTCCTCGGCCACCAATTCAGATGGGACATCAATGGTCAGAATTTTTTCGCATGAATTTACGTCTTTGACATTGATCTTCAATTTCATAACCTCATTAATACCTTTTGGAGCGGGAGACGGGATTTGAACCCGCAACATCAACCTTGGCAAGGTTGCGCTCTACCATTGAGCTACTCCCGCCTATGAGCCAAAATATGATCTAAGTTATTGATAAATCAAATCTTATAAAAGCCAAACCTAATTATTATAGTTATTCTTCAGGATTCTTCAAGGGGAAACACAGGCGATCCAATAGCAAGTTCGTCCTAAAAGATGGTGCAGCATCGGACACGTCACTCCTTAGAAGTGCCGATGCAGTACCAAATCATCAGATTTGGTGCGCCCTGAAGGGATCGAACCTTCGACCCACTGATTAAGAGTCAGTTGCTCTACCGACTGAGCTAAGGGCGCAATTGCGAGAAATTGGGTCTGATTTTCAGCCCTCTGACGATGGCCTCTTTCGCGAAAAAACGTGGGCAGAATAACCGTAAAACATTTCCGCACTTTCCATTAGCGTTTCAGATAAAGTTGGGTGAGGATGAATGGATTCTGCAAGATCTTTTGCGGTTGCACCCATTTCGATCGCTAAAACACCTTCGCCAATCAATTCTCCTGCACCAGCACCTACAATGCCGACGCCTAAAATTCGTTCTGTCTCAGGCTCAATGACTAACTTCGTAAGACCATCTGTCCGGTCAAAGCTCAAAGCCCTTCCCGAGGCTGACCAGGGAAATCTCGCCACTTGCACTTGAATTCCCTTCTCTCGGGCTTCGGATTCCGTTAAACCACACCAGGCAATTTCAGGATCGGTAAACACAACAGCCGGAACAACGCTCTCGAAATTAACCGGCTCTCCAAGAATTACTTCAACCGCAACCCTTGCTTCTTTTGCTGCTTTATGAGCCAAAAGAACTCCTCCCGCTACATCACCGATTGCGTAGATACCAGGATCTGTAGTTTGCTGCTTTGAATTAACCTTGATAAATCCTTTATCATCTTTGGCTACTTTTGTATTTTCAAGACCAAGATCCTCACAATTAGGAATACGTCCTACTGAAACGAGCACGCGGTCATATAACTCTTCTCTCTTCTTTCCTTCACCTTCCATGGCCACTTTAATCTGCTTCCCATTCGTTGACATTTTCAGCACTTTTGTGTTGAGACGGATTTCTTTAAATGCTTTATCGGCATAATTTTTGACAGGTCGAACCAAATCAGGATCTGCTCCCATTAAAATCGAACTGAGCGCTTCAACCAAAACGATTCTACTTCCAAGTGTGGCATAGACTGTTCCTAACTCCATTCCGATATAACCGCCTCCCACAATGAGAAAATCCTTCGGAATATCTTCAAGCTCCAAAGCTTCTGTGGACGTCATGATTTTCTTATTTCCAAGATCAAAAGCCGATGGAAGCGCAGGTTTTGATCCGACCGCAATAATCGCCTGATCATAATTAATAAAAGTTTGCCCTTTGTCTGTCTCCACCCTTAAAGTTTTAGAATCTTCAAAATAACCTCTGGCATTCAAAATTTGTACATTTCTTGTCTTGGCCAAAGCAGCGATTCCTTGAGATAATTTATCCAAGATAGACTCTTTCCAAGCTCGCATTTTGTTCAAATCAATTTTGGGTTGATTGAAACTGATCCCTCTGATCTTTGATTCCTCTGCTTCACCAATCAATTTCGTAACATGTAGCAAAGCCTTGGAAGGAATACAGCCGCGGTTGAGACAAACTCCACCTAGACGCTTATCTTGTTCCACAATAACCACTTTTTTACCTTGGGCAGCAGCATAAAACGCGGCGGTATAACCACCGATACCTGCTCCTACAACAACAATATCTGTCTTAAGCGCAGTCATTTCTTGCCTTTCTTTGAAGCTTCCTTAGTTGTTTGTTCGCGAATAATAAATTCTTCTTCTTTAACCATTTCCAACAATTGAACCAATTCCTGAATAAAACGCGCGCCGTCAGCACCGTCAATAACACGATGATCGTAAGAAAGACAAAGCGGCAACATCGTACGTGTTTGGATTTTACCGTCCTTTACAACCGGCTTTAAAGCGCCTTGCCCTAACCCAAGAATGGCCACTTCCGGTTTATTCACAATCGGTGTAAAGTGAGCTCCTCCAATGCTTCCCAAATTTGAAATCGTAAATGTCGCTCCCTGCACTTCTTCCAAAGAAATTTTTTTCTGGCGTGTCTTTTCAGCTAACTGTGCTAACTCGATTGAAAGGCTAAGCAAATCCTTTTTATCAACATCTTTGAGTACAGGGACTAATAAACCTTGCTCCGTATCAACGGCAACTCCTAAATGGTAGTATTCTTTATAGACAACTTCATTTTTAACTTCATCCAAACTTGAATTAAACGCAGGATATTTTTTTAAAGCATGAACTACAAGTTTTAACACAACGCCTGTAACCGTTAGCTTAGCGCCTTTACCTTCATATAAAGGGGCATATTTTTTTCTAAATTCTAATAAAGCAGTAATATCCGCTTCCGCAAATTGGGTCACATGAGGAACGCTTGTCCATGACTCCTGCATTTTCTGGCCGATCGTGCGGCGGATCGATGAAAGAGGCTTCCGTGTAACAGTGCCCCATTTTGAAAAATCTATGCTTACAACAGGCTTTTGCGTTACTCCTTGCGTTTTTTGATGCAAAGCAGCTGCTTGAAGATTTTGAATATATGATCTAAGGTCTTCTGCTGTAATTCTTCCGCCATGTTCGCTACCCCGGACTCGGGTTAAGTCAATTCCCAACTCCTGAGCCATCCTTCTAATCGACGGTGAAGCAGGCGGCGGCAAACCACTCTTAGACTTGTAGATATAATTTTCTGATTGGGCTGATTCAAGTTTTGAGAAATCTTGTTTCGATAAACTTGAAATGGATTTTTCAGTTGTGGCTCGAGATGACTCTGCCGGTTTCCCACTTTCCTCTTTTTGAGGTTCGGCTTTCCCTGCTCCGCTTTCAGAAAGCGTGATGACAGCTTGCCCCACGGAAACTTCTTGGCCTTCTTTCACAAGAATTTTTGTCACAACGCCAGCTTCGGGTGAAGGAATCGGGGCCGTTGCTTTATTGGTTTCAAGCTCTAGAACAGTCTGATCTTTCTTAACCTGGGCACCTTCTTTAACCAAAATGCTAACCACAGTGCCGGATTCAACGCCCTCAGCTAAGAAAGGAATTTTAATTTGCATGAAATTTCCTTACGAATGGTTCAAAATTAAACGCAAATGGGATAGGTTTTTTCTGGATCTACTTTTAAATCTTTAATTGCTTTTTCAACTATCTCGGGCTTAATTAACCCTTTTTGCGAAAGCGCATAAAGAGTAGCAATCACGGTCAATTCAGTATCCACTTCAAAAAAGCGCCTCAAATTTTCACGTGTATCGCTTCTTCCAAAACCATCTGTTCCTAAAGACATCAGCCCTCCGGGAACCCATGGTGCAATTTGTTCTGAGACAATCTTCATATAATCCGACACCGCAACGAAAACACCTTTTTCGTTTTGCAGGACTGTTTCCACATAGGACTTCTTAGGTTCTGCTGTTGGATGAAGCATATTCCATCGTTTTGCTCCAAGCGCATCGGTTCTCAACTGTTTATAACTTGTAACACTCCAAACATCGGCTGAAACGTCATAATCTTTTGCTAAAATCGCCTGAGCTTTTAATGCTTCGCGTAAAATAGGGCCGCTTCCCAAAATATGTGCTTTGTGCTTTTTTCCATCCACACCCTTTTGGAACTTATAAATACCTTTGAGAATTCCCTCTTCCACGCCTTTGGGCATCGTGGGCATTTCATAATTTTCATTATAAAGGGTAAGGTAATAAAAAATTTCTTCTCCTTCTTGATACATCCGCCGCATGCCATCTTGAACAATGACGGCAATTTCATAACCAAAAGCTGGATCATAAGTCACTAAATTTGGAATTGTGCTGGCTAAAAGGTGGCTGTGGCCATCTTCGTGCTGAAGCCCTTCTCCATTTAAAGTCGTTCGTCCTGCTGTAGCGCCCAGCAAAAATCCT
>OBEQ011614136.1_pt1 | contig 15213 bp, 15 predicted proteins | sample 1670901 | NCBI WGS metagenome assembly OBEQ01 (sample SAMEA104232315, study PRJEB22302) | groundwater metagenome | biome: forest; feature: aquifer; material: groundwater | place: USA | collected 2011-08-07 | depth 5.4 m | reverse complement strand
CCAGACAGTGCCGCGCAAATGCGTGTGCTTGTGTACGGAGCGCTTCTTGTTGGTATGATGATGTATCGACCACAGGGACTGGTGGGGGAATACAAATTATAAATTTTGAATGATGAATTTTGAATTTCGAATCAAGCACGAATGAAAGAAGTTTGAAACATTCAGATATTCATAATTGATTCAAAATTCGAGTTTCAGAATTAAAAATTAATGGTATGGAGTCAGCACTTATAATAAAAAATCTTTCGAAGTCCTTTGGTGGTGTTCACGCCGTTGTGGGGATGTCTGCTGAAATTGAGAAAGGAACAATCACAAGCATCATCGGGCCAAACGGATCCGGGAAAACAACGCTGACCAATCTCGTAACAGGGATGATGCCATTTGATTCCGGTACGCTTTGCGTAAGTGGCGTAGAGCTGACTCGCATTGCTCCGCACGATGTGCCGGTGTATGGCATGACACGCACGTTTCAGAATATCCGACTTTTTGAGCAGATGACCGTGTCTGATAATCTCTTGGTGGTGTTGACCGAGCGTGCTCCTCTTGCCGCACTGTTTGAGCGCCACTCACCTTTGCATGAAAAACAGGCAGAAGAGTTATTGAGGCGCGTTGGGTTGTGGGAGAAAAAGAACACTCTTGCAAGTCGTCTCTCGTATGGCCAGCGGAAGCTACTTGAAATTGCGCGAGCTCTTGCCATGCGCCCGAAGATTATTTTTTTCGACGAGCCATTCGCCGGTCTTTTTCCCGAAATGGTAAAAATCGTTGTTGGCATTATGAAGGAATTTCGTGTTCAAGGAGGTACTATTATTCTTATCGAACACGCGATGGATCTGATTCGCGAGCTGTCTGATCATCTCATTGTGATGGATGCGGGAACTGTATTGGCGCAAGGAAAACCTGAGGAAGTGCTTGCTCAACGGGAGGTGATGGAGGCATATCTCGGCACACAGTAATTAATTATGAATTTTGAAACTCGAATTTTGAATCAATAGCGAATGATAGAATTTCGAAATTAAGACATTCATAATTGCTTCAAAATTAAAAATTCTTCATTCAAAATTACTTTTTATGAAAGAGCAACTCCTAGAACTAATAGATGTCAGTGTGAGTTATGGTGGTGTCACAGCACTCGATAGCGTGAACATTGCTATCGATGAGGGCGAGATCGTTGCGTTGATGGGTCCAAATGGGGCAGGGAAGTCGACCGTATTGAAGGCAGTATTTGGTCTGATACCTCATACCGGTACCATTCTTTTTCATGGAAAAAAATTTCAGCCCTTGCCACACGAGGTGGTAGGTGCGGGCATCTCGTATGTACCGCAAGGGCGGCGGGTGTTTTCTGATCTCACCGTGCAAGAAAATCTTGAGATCGGCGGGTGGTTTATAAAAAACACCCAAGAACGTCGGAGAAGAATTGACGAGGTGATGGATATTTTTCCGATACTGAAAACAAAAAAGCATGAACGCTCCGGGACGCTGTCCGGAGGCCAGCAACAGATGCTTGCCCTTGGGCGTGGGCTTATGGCCGATCCGAAATTACTCCTTCTTGACGAACCGTCTTTGGGTCTCTCACCGAAAATGGTAAAGGAGGTATTTGCAAAAGTTCGCGAGATTAACGAACGGCACAAGACCGCGATTATGATTGTGGAACACAATCTCGCCTCACTCTTTACCATAGCGCATCGGGCCTATCTCCTCGATAAAGGCGCGGTCGTGATGGAGGGCGAGCCGAAAACAATCGTCGACAGCGGTATGCTTGAAAAGGTCTTTTTAGGAAAAGCATAACAGTATGGTATACTTGAATGGTACTTTTAATCGAAAAAAACACTATGAAGCGTTCTTGTAGAGCAATCATTTTCGTTATCGCAATCCTTGGAATGGGCATGGTTCTGCCAGCGAGCGCCGCCGTTAAAAAAAAATCTTCTCCGCCGATGCAGACCCATACCGATGCACGAGCGGGTTTGAGTTTTTCATTTTCAAAGGACTGGAGTTTGGGAGATCCCAACGACTTTACTACAAATGATCCAGATACGGTTGCTCAAGTATATGCCATCAAAGATCCATATTTTCCAGAAGTTGATGTGTTTCGCAGTGAAAGTGATAGTTCAGAAAAGGGAGCAAAGGATTTTGTCAAAGGAACCAACGATGCCAAGAAAAAGAATAAGCGTTTTATCAAAACATATCCGTTGACGATTCAAAACAAAAAAGTCGAAGGATATCTCGCGTATTCTGACGATGATAAGAAAAAAACAAAGCAGCTCTACGCGGTCATTCCGGCGCAAGGGGCCTACTATGAAGTAGTGTATCTGGTGAATCATGAGAGCGGAACGGCAAAAAAAGCATATACGCTTTTTGACCAATCACTTTCTGATGCTCAAAAAATTATTCAGTCGATGAAATTCTCGCCTCCCGTCGAAGATGCGACAACCGTCTATACCAATAAAGATAGTGGATTTACCTTTACCTATCCGGGAAAATGGACGATAAAAGAGTCTGCCGATTTTGCTCGTTCCACGAACGGGTCATTATCACTGGTTACCGTTGACTTGCCAACGGGAAGTGTTGAAGTAAAAGATATTGGAACAGCAAACGGCTCACTCGATAGTTATTATGAGAATATTCTCGCACAGTATAAATCAGATTCCAGCATTGCCGTCGTGCAGGCAGGACCCATTATGCACGGAAAAGAACAAGGATATCAGCTGGAGTTTACTATTGTGACCGATACGTTGAAGTATCATTATTTTGACACACTCCTCTCTCACAATGGCTCTAATTATAGAATCGGGTATGAGGCCAAGGAAGCAGGGTATAATCGGTATTTGAATCAGGTAAAAAAAATCGTCCGTTCATTTCAGTTTATCGAACCCGACTATACGCTCGATACAACATACAATAAGAAAACAGTCGGTACGACATTTCGATATCCTTCAGCCTTAAAATTGATAGAAAATCCGTCGGGCTACACCACCTTTTCGTCGCCTACAACATTGATAAATGTTCTTTATTGGGGGGGATTTGAACCAATCGGGAAGCCGGCGACACTCGATGAGTATATTCAGGGGAGCGTTAAGCGATTTGCAGATCAGGGGTTTACTGACATACACCATTTTCCGACAACACTCGGCGGTCTTCCTGCCGAACGATTTACGGGTCTCTATGGGGGTGATCGTATTATAGCGATCATTGCACTGAAAGATGGTAAAGCACAGTACTTTTATTATGATGCTCCCGACGACGCGATGCGCGATAAATCTTTGCCAATGTTCGATCAAATGGTTGCATCGTTTAGCTTCTCCCAATAGGCGACTATGTGAGGGAGCGATCGCATATAGCGCGTATCTACTCGATAAAGGCGCGGTCGTAATGGAGGGCGAGCCGAAAACAATCGTCGACAGCGGTATGCTTGAAAAAGTATTCTTGGGTAAAGCACAATGATGTGGTATACTGGCATCGTACCAATTTTATTTTTTAGTGAGGCAAGAATATGAAAAAATTTATCACGTTTTTTTTGTCCATCACTTTTCTTATGAATACGACGATGGTAAGTAACGCGCAGGAGCAGGCCGATGAGCTTGACCTTCAGTTTTATGTCACCCCCATTCAAATTGTGAAGGGTGATAGCATACGGCTTGAATGGGAAAGCGATGGCGCTGACTACTGTACCGCGTCGGGTGCGTGGTCTGGACGAAAACAAGGTGCTGGCTCTACCACGATGAAACCAAAAAAGACCGGAACCTATGCGATCCAGTGTTTCGATGAGGATGGCACGGCATCAAAAAAAATAACTCAGAGTAATGCGGTAGTGGCTACTAAGAAGCAACTCAAAAGAAAAAACTTAGCAAAGCCAACCCCCGTAGTCACTACTCCAACGCACGCGGGGAACGATGAGGATGTGGTGATATCGTGGAAAACACCCGTCGGAACCATCGCATGTCGAGCACAAGGGCCACAAGAGTGGGATGGATTGAAAATGCCAAATGGAAGCGAAACAATCACGGCAGACATTGGGAAAGAATACGCCCTTTCCTGTTGGAACCAAAATGGCGAGACGGGCGCAAAAAGCACGTGGGTATTTAAACAAAAACCAAACAAGTATACGGCTCCTGACGTTGGGCTGAACTCTGATTACCTGCCCCTCTATCCAGATGACGCTTTTCTTTCGGACGGGACGGAAGTGTACTTTATTGATTTCATAAAGAAAGAAGAACGATCTCCCGATACCGATGACGACGACATTAATTATTGGGGGAAGCGTATTGTCATCGATCCAAAAACAAATCTCCGCATCGAAAAAGCCGATATCCTTAAACAACTCAACGCGTTTCCCGGACAAGTTCCTCCCGATGTTGACCAATCGACAAAACGTATCAGCACCGTCGAGAACTTGTCGTATGTTCCCGTCTATAATATGTATGAGAATGCAAACGATGATCTGTCAAGATTTACCAATGACGGGGAATACAGCATGAATGGAGAAATTCCCGTACTTTCGCCCGATGCATTTGGTGATTTAGCTATTGAGTATGTGCTGGATTATCTCAAGCTCCCCAAGACGCAAGTAAACAAGGATCTCTATCATAGGAGTGCGATCGCGATATGGTTTAATGGATTGGTCGCGGGTGTTCCGATGTACATTGCTCTCGATGTGTATAACTGGAGAGATGAAAAAATTCGTACCGTTGTTATGGATCCCTCTACGGGGGACGATCTCACCAGTAGAGGGTCGTTTGATGACGGTGTGTATTGGGATCGAGCGGTGTTAAAAAAGAGAGATGTCGCAACTCAAACACAGCCACCACTCTCGATAAAGGGAGAGCCGGTGGGCAACCCACCGACGCAAATCCCGGTGACGCCGCCCGTTGAGACGAAAAAAGAAGAACCGAAACAGGAGGTCAAGCAGGAGGTCAAGAAAGAGGAGCCAAAAAAAGAAGAAACAACCACGAAATGTTCGACTGGTTTTATATGGAGTCCGACACTCGGGCAGTGTTATGAAGACACGAGCGCGAAGCAGAACACCGAAACCCAGCCAACGTGCGCAGCGGGGTACTCATATAGTATTACATTAAAGCAATGTGTTCGCTAAGTAGTTAATTATTTTCTAATTCTCCCTATCTATGCCGTTAAATAAATGGTTTCAAGGAATGCTCACGGCACTCGGGTGCCTGTTGATTGTGTTGGTGATTTTGGTTATTGTGGTAAAAGTCCACGATGTGCAAGATATCGCACGGGATAATATTTATCCAACAAAATCGATAAACACAACCGGCGAGGCGAAGATTATGGCAAAGCCAGACCAAGTATACCTCTCATATGATATTATCGCGGAGGGGAAGGACGAGAAAAGCACGCGAGAGAGCTATCTTAAAAAACATCAGGATTTTCTCGGTGGATTAAAAATAATGGGTGTCGATACGTCTAGCGTAACGACCACCGCATTTACCATGAATGAAGATGAAGACGCGGTAAAAGAAAAGCGATACAAGGCGACCGTGACGGTGCAGATAAAGGTGGAAGATAAAAAAACGATAGACGATACGATTAAGGCCGTGTACGACTTGGCACTAAAACAAGAATTGAAGCCGTCAGCGGCCTCCTCGTACGGTCAATGTGCTGGGTTTAAAGACCAAACAGAGTACTTTACACCCGCCCTGCGTCAGCAAGCGATAGAGAATGCGGAAAAGAAAGCCGGTGACCAGGTTGGATCGGCCGGGTTAACGCTTGGAAAGATTGTCGGTGTCAGCAGTTACGACACGCCGAGTTACTATTCCTCATCAGGATCGTGTCCATACCCTGTTCCTGGCGTTCCCCTTGCGCCCGTTGAGCTGACGACGCAAATTAATCTCACCTTTGAAGTGCGTTAAAGTTTATCGCTGTCACTTGATAGTGTTATAAAGCTAGATCCCCGATCGAGTCGGGGATGACAGCCAAAAATACCCCCGATTATTTGGGGGTATTTTTTTTGTTCACATTCTTTTCTTTGGGATGCTCCGGGCAGTGATCCCAAATAAACCAAAACCATTTGCGGTAGCTTTCGGCTAATTCCTTATTGACCATGACAAAGATGGTGCCGTCTTCACCGAAGTTTGCAATATCGACACTCGTAAAGGTGACAACGTAATCGCCAAAAATATCGACAACGCCCGGTGTTGAATATTTTGGCGGGAGTATTTTATAATTTCCACCAACGTCGGGAATAGCGTTGGGAAACTGCTCTTGCACGCGATGGTCAAAGATGGTGTAGTACTGAAATTTTTTTCGCCTGGCTGTTTGTATAAATTCCGACAAGAACGTTTGATCGACTTGCGGGCTGAACCAGAGTGCTTTTGCGCCCAAGAAAAGTGTTTCCTCCCCGACACGCACGAGATCACGCATATAGTTTTTAAAACCCTCAACGCCGCGATAGATGAATGCCGCTTCATCGCTGGGAATAGTTTCGTAGAGATGGGTGAGCTGGGGGAGTACGTTTTTGAGCTTTTGTTCTTTTGCGTGAATAACCTCAAAGAGCTTTTGTGGATGCACGGCCTGAAAGGTTTGCTCACCCTTTTGAAACACCCGGAATACCAATCCTTTTTCGATAAGGCGGTTGAGCGCGTCGTAGATATTTCTGCGATGGATGTTTGCTTTGACCGAAATTTTGCTCACGCCGCACTCTCCCAGAGATAGAAGGGTTTCGTAGATTTTTGCCTCGTTCGGTGAGAGGCCGACGTCTTCGAATAGTTCGGTGTACATAGTGAGGGAAATTATAAATTCAAAATCTTAAGTTCCAAAGAGACGATACGCACTTATTTGTCATTCCCGAGAAGTCGGGAATCCAGCCCACTCGAGATTATAAGTCTTTTACTGGATCCCGGATCGAGCATGCCTGCGGTAGGCAGGTCCGGGATGACACTCGGTTGAAAATTTACTTATGGTGGTAATAATCACCATAAGGTGGTATTGGCCACTCATTTACAATACCATACGGTGCGCCTGTCGTCAAGTTCGCGCTCTTTGAAAGGAGCTAGCAAATGGTTTGGTACATCGTCATGTACGGCATCGGCATTGTCGTGGCCGTGCTCTCTCCGTTGGCGAATCTCGAACGGGTGCTCAACGTGATCGGCCCGATCAGCATCACGGCCCTCGTGGCCTCACTTCTCGTCCCCTTTGCCGGATTTTCGGTGAAGGAGAACGTTCAGAAGTGGTGCGTCCAGTATGGTATCGTCCCGCTCTTCGGAGCGTATACTATCTTGGTCTGGGAACAGGGATCGGTTGTTGGCATGGTAATGCTCGCAGGATCATCAGCGGTCCACCTCGGGTATTGGATGTCATCCATCCATTCCCGACAGTATCGCATGGACCTGTTCCACAAAACGTTCGGTTCGAGCATGCCTAAAACCATGCAGCTGATAGCACGGCTGAGCGCAACAGGTCAGTCACACGTCGCTGACAAGATAGTGAGTTCGATCCTAGAATCGTCTGCTATCTATATCGAGCAGGTGGAGGGTGCAATTTCCGAGGCGCGGGACAACATGGCATCAGAAAATGGCGAGCTCCAAGTCGTGCTCATGACGATTTCAGGGTCGCATAGATAAATGTGCGGGGAGAACTCGAGGACCTCCCTGCAAAATGAAAGAGCCCCACCGTTTTGTTTGGGGCTCTTTGATCAATACACACACTTGCAGTATCAAGCAGTTTTAAGGTAGTATTGAATTAGAAGCAGTATGTTCGTATGGGTACAGTATCTATGGAAAATCAAAAATATCCAATGACCGTTGAAGGAGTACCGAATGAGGAAATTGTGCAAGAACACGATGTTCCGATCATCGATATCATTCGTCATGGAGAAACGAGGTATAAGGAGTGGAATCGGTTATGGAAAATGGATACGCATTCCCCGGGATTCACCCTGGACAGCGAACACCTTGATCTGACCGATGAGGGTATTGAAACGATAAGAAAAACAATTCGGCAACTTGCTACACACATCGATAAAGATCATGAAATTGTTTTATTGCTTTCTTCTCGGGCGCAACGCGCATATTCTTCATTGTTGGTCGCAGCAGATGAGTTCGCGAAACTCGGCATTCAAATGGTACGTGAAACGAGTGATCCAAAATCGAGTGCCGCAATCGCCACTAATGAAGATGTGTTCAATAAAATTATAGATACATGGTTTGATGAGGAAGGAATGCCTCTGGTTTCCAGGCAAAAAGCAAGGACGACCACCGATGGTTATAGCACCTACAAAAAAATTATTGCGGATAAAAAGAGTTACAAGACGGGTGGAGATATGGGGATACCCGCTGTACCCGCCGTGTTTGAGACGATCGACAAGAATTTCCAAAGATTTTTGAGACACATGAATAATATCTACGAGTGGTTCAAACCCGAGACGCTCAAGGTACTCGAAGGTAAAAGATTGAGGATTGTTTGTTTTTCGCACGTGGAGGTCCCACAAGATTTTTTAACGTCGGTATTTGATTTTTCTAATAGGGGAATATTGACCCGTGGGCAGATAGTGGAGATTGTCCCAGAGTCGCAACTCAAAAGCGGTAAAGACGTGTCGACTAAAGTAACTCTCTATCCAATACCTCACGGACGATCAAGACGCCCAATCGAAGAGGGTGAAGCTGTAGTGAGGCGGGGCTATCGGCCACTTGAGGGTACACCCGATTCGGTGTTGAGGGCCCAAGAAGCGATCGCCTATGAACAAACAGGATATCCCTACGAAGACATTAGCCCCGAGCTCTCGCACGGAAGTGTCTATGGTTCGATCTATGACATACGTAAAACAAATGAGCAGCTTGCTCAATTGGTGTCGGAGGGCGCAATTACTGAAGATGAGAAAAAAGATTTTTTTTCTTTTTTTAATCAGAGAGCAGACGCCGATATGGAGAGAGTAGAGGAGCCGCTTCTTAAGTTGCTCAAACGGCACGGCCCAGAAAAGGAATTTGCACTTGCGTATTTCAAACACAATCTCAATACTGTGTTTAACAATGAGAAGAGAAGTGATGTTCTTGCCAAAGAGGCAATACATGCCGTTATCGCGGACCATAGGAACGAGGATGATCAGATAATGTTCTGGACATTTGCCCCGTATCTTTTCGAAGAACTTAAAGGAAGGGGGCTTAATGAAGGGCGGGCGATGCGACTTATTTTAACGTGGGCGCGAACGGGTAGGGGCTACAAATCGTCAGAAAAAGAGAAAAAGGGTAAAACATCATTTGGAGTAAACCTTAAGGGTCTCGAGGAGTTTAAAGCATACATTCTCGCTGAATCAAAAGACGACATATCTCATATATTCACCAAACAAGAAGCTCGGCGTGTTGCAGATATGTTTTTGCCGAGAAAAAAAATAGTTAAAAAATAGTTTCAAGATAAAGATATGACACCAAAAAAGAAAATTCTCTTCCTCTACAACGGAGGCACCATCGGGCAGGTTCCCACAGAGGTGAATGGTATTATCGTATCGGCGCCGCCAAAGGATCCGATTGTTTTTGAGCATGCCGTCAATCCGATTATTGAAAAGTTTGCCGATACATTTGATATTACCTATGAAGTCGTCACAACCAAGGAATCATCCAGCATGACGCCTCAGGACTGGGAAAAACTTATTTTTCGTATCAAAAAAGCTCAAGATGAAGAAGGGTTCGATGCCGTTGGAATTGCGCATGGGACCGACACCCTTGCGTATACGGCAACGGCTTTGTCCTTTGCCCTTCATGGGCCAACCCCCGGACAAAGCGGTTTGCGTATCCCGGTATGCATTACCGGAGCTCAAAATCCGATATACCAGGAAGGCGGCGATGGCCGATTTAATTTTGAGAATATGTTTCGAATGCTGGAACAAGGTATCGCTATGGGCATTGGCGATGTGCTTATTAATTTCTGGAACCGTATTCTCCTTGGCTGTCGCACCATCAAGGTGAGTGAGCGGGCCTTTGATGCTATGAAAACACCCGCAATCCCAGATGCCGGCGTCATCAACTCACGTGGTATTATTATTTCCTCTGATAGAGTTCGATTAAAAAAGAACGCTCAGGAAAAAATCCAGCTCGCACCAAAATTTGCGCGGGGTGTTATTTCCTTTGAACTTACTCCAGGCCTCGATCCAAACCTCCTCCTTTCCTTTATTACTGGCGGCGGCGTATCGGCGATGATTCTAAAATCACTTGGTGAAGGCAATGTATGCTCTGAAGGCGCCTACAACCTCATTCCGGTTATTCAACAAGCTACCAAGGAGTATATGACGCCGATTTTTATGGCATCACGATTTATCGGCGGCACTGCCGACGCCGCAATTGATGCCAGTGGTATGGCGGCCATACAAGCCGGGGCTATCGCGTGTCTTGATTCGACGGATATCGCTATTGATATAAAAGTGCGGTGGCTCGCGGGAAATGGCATTTGTTCAACCATTGCCGACTATGCCAAGGCAATGCAGACCAGCTACTGCGGTGAAGTGACCGAACCAGTTGGGTAGAGTGTAATTATTCAATCCGAATTCCTGTTTTTCTTATTTCGTAGGCGAGGGGATCGGCATTGTTCGCAAACTCTTTTACCGTAAATCCATGCGGCTCTATTCTCGTGTCAACGGCGCGCCTCATTTTCCAGAGTAAAAAACTATTCTCTTCCCTGTTCCTTTTTAATGCATCGCTTATAACTGCAACATCGATGTCACTCCATTGATGTGCTTTCCCTTTTGCGTATGAGCCAAATAAGTACAGTGCCGAAAAAGGGTAGTCGGCATCTTTTAATGCTTTGGCGTATTTTTTTATGATTTTTTTTGCTTCAACTTTCGACATAATTTTTTATAGAGAGCGATAATGTGCGGGAAGTATGTATTCGTATATTCCTTTGTACAGGTTTTATAGAACAAAAATTTGTGTTCTGGATACCGAGAACGGATATTAAAATTGTTGACGGTGTCTAACAGGTCAACTTCTTCTGGAGATAGTATAAGAGTTGCGAGCTCTTGAAGTCGAACAAGATCGTGAATATATGGCGCTTGCTCTTTTGTATGACGCACGACATGCCCTTTCAGTATTTTTTCAAGAACGATATGACCAAAGAATAAGCTATCCGAATAGCGCTTGGTCTTAAACAAAACAAGCATGGTATCAAAATCATGTTCGGCTGTCTTGATCCAGTAATCAATGATGTCCCGCACTATTTGAGGTTTCATATATTCTATAGTACCACATCTTCGGCAAAACAAAACCCCCTCCAATAATTATCGAAGGGGGTATCGCCTATTCTACGAGTGTTACTTCTTGAGGGCGTCTTTCAATCCTTTACCCGCTTTAAAGCGAGGAACGATACTTGCAGGAATCTGAATCTTCTCCGTTGGATTCTTTGGGTTGATACCCACGCGTCCTTTGCGCTCCTTGGCAAGAAAGGTGCCAAATCCGGTGAGGGTCAGCTCATCACCCTTTTGTAAAAGGCCGGTGATATAGGAAAGCAGTCCTTCGACCATATCTTCGACCTGGCGTTTTGAGAGATCGCATTTCTCTGCGATGTGCTCGACGAGATCACTTTTTTTGTACTTTGTCATATGTACAATAGATTTAAAAATAAAAAATTAAAAATCTCAAATAACAAATAAATCACAATACTCAAAATCCAAAATAATAACAATGTGCACCTTTTGAATTTGAGATTTGGAATTTATTTGGAGCTTGGAATTTTGAATTTGTAATTTGCATATGTGATTTAATACTTAAACATGAAGTTCTCTCTGGATCCGCTCGATACGCACAGTTTTCTTTGTAGCGGTGTCGATCTCTAACAGCGTGCTATTAAACACCGTGAGACCGGACTCCGCTACCTCAAAATGGGTTGGCCGGCTGGTCAGAAAACGCTGGATACCGCTTTCATAGGTAATCCCAATCAGGGTATCACGCACTCCGCACATGCCGATGTCGCTTTGGAACCCCGTACCGTTTGGCAAGATGCGTTCGTCTGCTGTCGGCACATGGGTGTGGGTGCCGAGTACTGCCGAGAGGCGTCCGTCGCCATACAAGGCGATTGCGGCCTTTTCACTCGTTACCTCTCCATGGAAATCCACAATAATTCCATTGAGGGGGGTTGTGGCGTACTTGGCAAAAATCGCATCCAGGGCCCGAAAGGGACAATCCACACCCGAGGGCATGAAATCCCGACCCATTAAGTTTACCACAAGTATTGATTTTGTTGCAATAGTGAGGACTTTTTCTCCGTGTCCAGGGTTTTGCGGTGGATAGTTTGCCGGGCGTAGGAGAATACTGTCTTTCTCAGAGACAATCGCGACACCCTCCGGCTTTGCCCAGATGTGATTGCCCGATGTGAACATATCGACGCCGGCCTCTGTCATCTCGCGCAGTGTTGCGCGCGTTACGCCTTTGCCGTGCGCAAGGTTTTCGGCATTCGCGATGACGGCATCGATACTATGCTCTTCCCGTAAGGCGGGCAAAAAATGCGTAACAGCTTTCCTGCCCGCTTTTCCCATAATATCACCGATGCATAAGATTTTTAGCGTCATATTTCGTAGACAGTGTTTTGTCTCTATTCGTTTCTCAATCAGATCAACATGAAGCGGTTAGCGTATAGCGTTTAGGGTCCGCTCGACTATATTTCGTTGTTACTACACGCTATACGCTGTACCCTCTACCCTTGTTTAATGTGCAAATTCTATAATTCGTTTTTCGCGGATGAGCGTGACCTTTAAGTCACCGGGGTAGTTGAGGTCGTCTTCGATTTTTTTCGCGATACCTTTTGCCGTGTTATACGCCTTGAGATCGTCCACTTCGTCGGGCGAGACAAAGACGCGGATTTCACGTCCCGCTTGTATTGCGTAGGCCTTTTCCACACCCGGGAATGAGAGGGCGAGGTTTTCAAGTTCGCTAATACGCTGGAGATAGCGCTCCGCACTGTCGCTGCGAGCACCGGGACGACTTGCCGATATGGCATCGGCAATTTTCACGACGACACCCTCGAGTGTATGGGGCGCGTCTTCGTGGTGGGCGATACACTGGTACGCGATTTCCTCGGGCATATTGAATTTCTTGAGGATTTCATACCCGATTTGGGGATGCCCACCCTGTACTTCGTGGTCCACGGCTTTTCCAATATCGTGGAGAAGCCCACCTTTTTTACAGACGTTGACATCGGCGCCAAGCTCAGCTGCCAGGAACGATGCGAGATAGGCAACCTCCATCGAGTGGAGAAGCGCATTTTGGCCAAACGAGGTGCGGAATTTGAGGCGACCCAGGATTTGGACAAGTTTTGGATCCAGACCCGTAACACCGAGCGCAAAAATAGAATCCTCACCTGCTTTCTTAATCTCTCCGGCGAGCTCTTGCTTTGCCTGTTCAACATACTCTTCGACACGGCCTGGATGAATACGGCCGTCTTTGAGTAATTTTTCAATAGCGAGTTTTGCAACCTGGCGGCGAATGAGAGAAAATCCCGAGAGGGTGATCATCTGAGGAGTGTCGTCGATGATAATATCGACACCGGTCAACGATTCGATAGTGCGGATATTGCGGCCCTCTTTTCCAATGATACGCCCCTTCATCTCATCGGATGGGAGCGGGATAGAGGTGGTTGTGTTCTCAGATATGACAGACATCGCGCAGCGAGACATCGCATCGGCGACGATATTGCGGGCATAGACCGCGACGTCTTCCGCGCCGAGTTGCTGAACTTTCTTGATGCGCGCCATGATATCTTCTTGCGCTTCTTTTTCTACCTTTGTCAGCAAGAGTTCTCGAGCATCGTCACGGCTCAAGCCACTGAGACCCTCGAGTTTTTGCTCTTGCTCTTCTTTTATTTTTTGAATTTCCGTCTTAATCTGCTCTATTTGAGCTCCTTTGTCTTGGAGTTTTTGGTTCTTTTCCTGGAGCTCAAGGAGCTTCTGGTCGAAGAGCGTTTCACGTTTTTCGAGACGAATTTGATGCTCTTTGAGATCTCGTCGTCGGCTTTCCTCGTCTTTTTTTGCTTCGTCGAGCACTTTGACTGCCGCTTCTTTTGCCTTCAAAATAATGTCGCTCTCTTTTGTTTTTGCTTCAATCAGCATTTTTTCCGCTTTTTGCTCGGCGGAATTCGCGCGATTGGTACCGACTTGCTGACGGATAAGATACCCAATAAGGAGCCCACCAACGAGTGCGGCTATCCCAGTAATAATATAAAACATATGCTCATGTCGTGGAAAGAGAGCATACGATAGTGACCAGAGCAAGAACCCGGGGAGATTATGCCGATAGTGCCTTGCCGCAGTGGAGCAGAGGCGTAAACGCTGAAAAAACGTTTAAATTACGAGAAAAAGTCAGCGAAAGAGTCATAATCAGATGGGCGTACGCAAGGGAAATAAAGATGCCTTTTGCGTGCTGTGCGGACAAAACCGTACGATTTTCCGAAAATTAATAACTTAAATGCGGGGAATATGGCTCTATCCCTCTCTATTTATGGTAGCACGGTGATTCTTTTTGTAAAGAGTATGGTGTGAGGGGGTTGATCCAGCTCAAGGGCTCTGGGGCTGGGTTGACTTTACCGGGGGGGGTATAGAATTTTTCTCGACAACGGAACCATTTTTGAATAGGAGAATCAGGATGTTTTCCAGAACAACGTTCCTCGGATTCCTGTGCCAGACAATGGAGGTGCTCACCGCCGAGGACATGGTGAGGGCCATGTCGACCGTAAAAGCCCCCGATGAGGCCCAAATGTTGGGTCTCGCCAGCATCCATGTCCAAAAGCTCTGGGCGGTCAGAGACCAGTTGATTCGGGAAATCAACAGGCGCGAACAAGGGGATAGGGAGTTCAATGTCTTAAACGGCATAATCATGGTGGAGCTGCGTATGCAGTTTCCAAAGATCGATGTGGGGAAGGGGCCATGGGTTTACAGTGGCTGGCAGGTCGCCGCAACCCACTCCGATAAACCACCTCGTCCGGAAACCGTCAGCCGGCTGGTCGATATCGGCACCTATGGGTGCGCCGATCAGATGAGAATCTAGAGGAGGAAAAGCAAAAGGCCCCGGACGCATACGCGATTCCGGGGCCGAACTGTTTTTATGCGGGCTGACTATTTTTTTTCTTTTGTACACGGGTTCCAGCAGAACGCTTTTTTGGAGATTTTTTGAGTACAACCTTCACCGGTCGGAGGAGAATTCCTTTCTCGACTATTGAGAGTTCGAGATAGTCGCCCTCATCAAGATGGAAGTGCTCGCACGCATCAGAGGGGAGTGTGATCTGGCT
>OBEQ011125046.1_pt1 | contig 15216 bp, 8 predicted proteins | sample 1670901 | NCBI WGS metagenome assembly OBEQ01 (sample SAMEA104232315, study PRJEB22302) | groundwater metagenome | biome: forest; feature: aquifer; material: groundwater | place: USA | collected 2011-08-07 | depth 5.4 m | reverse complement strand
GCCGCAGGGGGGGGGCGTCGGCGAAGCGATCCTCGGCAGCGGCGGCGCGCGCGCGCGCCAGGAACGCGGCCAGGCGCCGCCCGGGTCGCTCGCCGACCATGGTGGCGAGCAGCGCACCCACCGCCCACAGATCGGCGCGTGCGTCGGGCAGCTCGCCGCGTTCCTGCTCGGGCGCCATGAAGCCGGGCGTGCCCGCGCCCAGGATGGTCAGTCCGGGCATCACCCGCACCGGTCGGCGCGACGCGACCGCGCGCAGGCTCGACATGCCGAAGTCGAGGATCTTGACCACACCGTCGGCGCGCACGAACACGTTGCCGGGCGACAGGTGACGATGGAGCACGCCCTTGCCGTGCGCGTGCTCGAGACCGGCCAGGATCTGCCCGACCACGCGCAGCGCCTCGGTGGGTGCGACGGGCGGCGCGCGCAAGAGCCGCGCCGCCAGCGTCTCGCCGGCGAGCAGCTCGAGCACCAGGAAGGGCCGCCCTTCCCACATGCCGTAGCGATGCACGGTGACGATGTGCGGATGGTTGAGCGACGCGGTCGCGCGCGCCTCGCGCTCGAGCATGGGCGGCAGCTCGCCCGCGGCCTCGGCGCTGGCCCACTCGCCGTGCAGGATCTTCACCGCCACCGGCCGGCACAGCTCGAGGTCGCGCGCGACGTAGACCGTGCCCAGCCCACCGCGACCGAGCTCGCGCTCGATCGCGTAGCCACCGCCCACCACGGTGCCCGGGTGCACGCACAGCTCGGGACCGTCGCTGCGCGCGAGCGCCTGCGCGAACGCGCCGATGCCGGTGGCGGCGGTCGCGCTCATGGTGTCTGCTCCGCGCCCAGCGGATGTCTCTCGTAGGTCTCGGGGCCGAAGCTCCACGCCTTGAGCGCGTCGCCGGCGGCGTCCCACCAGCCGTACAACGTGCTGGTCGCCGCGGCGGGCCCCTCGATGCGCCACTCGAACAGGTAGCCGTGCTTGCGCGCGCGCAGGTCACCGACCAGGTAGAGCACGCCGTCGACCCGCCACAGGCGAGCCTCGCCCACGAAGCCGTCGCCGTTGCGACTCTCGAAGTGGTAGCCGTGCGGGCTGCGCCGGGAGACCAGGCCGCCCGTGGTCGTCCCCTGTGAGCGCCACAGGCCCTCGAGGTCCCAGGCCTGCTCGGGCTCGACCGGCTGCGCCGACGCGGCGCGCGTCTTCATGAACGAGAGCGGATCCACGGCGGCGCGAGTGGCGCGGCCGCCGCGCAGCGCGAACCCGGCTACGGCCACGACCGCCACCAGCGCGGCGACCAGCGCGAGCACGCGCCGCGGCCCGAGCCGGCGTGAACGCAGACCGGGCAGCGCGGCCCGCATGACGCTCGCGTCGGCGAAGCGGGCCACGGGCGACTCCGCCCGCGCGCGCGTGAGGTATCGACGCAGGGCGCGCGCCGGACGCGGCCCGCTGGCCAGCATGTTGGCGAGCAGCGTGCCCGTCGCCCACAGGTCGGAGCGCGCGTCGGGGGTGTCGCCGCGCCGCTGCTCGGGCGACATGTAGCCCGGGGTTCCCGCGCCCAGCAAGGTGACGCCCGGACGCCCGGACGCCGCGGTGGTCGCCGCGCGCAGGCTGGACAGGCCGAAATCGAGGATCTTGACCACGCCGTCGTCGCGCACGAACACGTTGCCGGGCGCGAGGTCGCGGTGCAGCACACCGTGTGCGTGCGCATGCTCGAGGCCGGCGAGGATCTGCTCGGTGATGCGCAGGGCGTCGGCCGGACCGAGCGCGCCGCGCGCCATGCGCGCCGCCAGGGGCTCGCCGGTGAGTAGCTCGAGCACCATGTAAGGCAGGCCTTCCCAGGTGCCGTAGCGGTGCAGCGTGATGATGTTGGGGTGGTTCAACGACGCCGTGGCCAGGGCCTCGCGCTCGAGCAGGCGCCCCACTTCCTCGCGCCCGGCCAGTGCCAGCGTCTCGAGGCGGAGGACCTTCACCGCCACCGGCCGGTCCAGCTCACGATCGTGCGCGCGGTAGACCGTGCCCACGCCGCCCCGACCGAGCAGCGCCCCGATCTCGTAGGTGTCGGCGATGACGACGCCGCCGCCCTCGAGCCGGCGGTAGCGCTGGGTCAGCTCGTGGTCGAGCTCGGGCGCCGCGGCCAGCGCGCGCACGAAGGCGCCGAAGCCGGTCGCGGTATGCAGGGACGAGATCGATTCCAAGCGCCGCGAATCTAGCGAATGTCGCCCCCGGCTACAGCCGCATTAGTGCGGCACCCCAGTGCAGGCCCGAGCCGAGCGCCAGAAAGCACAGCAGTTGCCCTGGCTTCACCTTGCCGGACTCGCGCAGCTCGTCGAACAGGATGGGGATCGTACCGCCCGACGTATTGCCGTAGCGCGCGATGTTCGAGGGCACCTTGTCTTCGGGCAGGCCGAGCGCATCGCGCACCGCGCCGTTGATCCGATCGTTGGCCTGGTGGGCCAGGAACCAGTCGACCTGCTCGAGCGTGACGCCGTGCTTGGCGCAGACCTCGCGCACCACCTCGGGTAGACGGGTGACCGCGGTCTTGAACAGGTCGCGGCCCTCCATGCGCGGGATGTGCATCTCCTCGTCGAACATGGTGTTCGACCAGTAAGGCCGGCGGCGGAAACCGCCGCCCTCGATGTAGATGTGCTTGGCTTGCCGGCCGTCGGTCTTGACCACCGCGCCGAGCAAGCCGTGGCCGGTCGCGGCGTGCTCGTGCTTGCGCATCACCAGCGCGCCTGCGCCGTCGCCGAAGAGCACGGCCAGGCCGCGATGGCGCGTGGCCCGATCACGCGCCACCGCCGAGGGCGGATTGCCGTGGCTGCCGTCGCCGTTGAGGATCTCCCAGTCTTCCCAGGGCATGAAGCCGGCGTGCGCCTCGGCGCCCACCACCAGCACCGTGCTCGCGGCGCCCGACGCGACCAGGCCGTCGACGAGCTGGAAGGCGAAGGGCATGGCCGCGCACTGCTGGCGGATGTCGAGCGCGGGCACGCCGGGAATGCCCAGCTTGGCGCCGAGGAGGCCACCCGAGCCGGGGAACAGGTAATCGGGCGTCATGGTCGCGAACACGATGTAGTCGATGTCCGTCGCCGTCAGACCGGCCGACCAGATGGCGCGCTTGGCCGCCTCGAGCGCCAGGTCGCTCGCGCCCACACCCTCGGGCGCGAAGTGACGCTGCGCGATGCCCGTGCGCTGCTTGATCCACTCGTCGGTGGTGTCCATCACCCGCGCGAGTGCTTCGTTGGGGATGGGAACTCCCGGGGCGTACCGTCCACTGCCGATGATGGTGATCCCAGGCACGTGACCCTCCAGGTCGCGTGAGCCTACACCAGCCAGACGCGCGTGTCGGGGCAGCAGACGCGCTGGTCCATGGCGAATTCGTGTCGTGGACGCACACCGCGTGGCGGGAGCGCTCGCATGCGCACGCATGACAGGTTGCAACTCTGCGTCGCCGCGGCGTTCGCGTCGGGGCATGGCCGTTGCATTTCGCCTCTCTCGAGGAGGCAACCCGATGTCCATCAAGCATTCCGCGCTGCTCGCGGCCTTCACGCTCGCCACTCTCGCCGCCGCTCCCGCGTACGGCGCTCGCGCGCCGCGCCCGACGGTGACGCAGCAGACGCAGACGCAGGCACCGGCCGCCACGACGACACGCGCGCACCAGGGCGCCACGCTCGACAGCGAGGCCGCGCGCTACGCCAGGCGCGAGAGCAAGGCCAAGAAGCAGCAGGACTACCAGGGCGGCAGCGTGCTCGTCATCGGCATCTCGACGGGCGCCGCGATCGTCATACTCATCATCGTGCTGCTGCTCCTGTAGATGATGCGGAAGAGCCTCCTTCTGCTGGCGCTGCTGGCGTTCACGCCCGGCTGCGTCCACTACGCCGGCCCGAGCCGCGCCACCTCGCCCTCCGAGATCGCCGAAGGCGACGGCTGGCAACGCGTGCCGCAGATGATGCTCGTGCACCAGGACGGCGATGCCGACTGCGGCGTCGCGGCGGTGGCCATGGTGCTGGCGCGCTGGACCCGGCCGACCGGCCTGGCCGAGGTGCGCGCCAGCGTGCCGCCCGTGGGCGCCGGGCTGCGCGCGCGCCAGATGCGCGACGCGTTGCGGGCGCGCGGCCTGCGCGCCTTCGTCATCGAGGGCAGCCTCGCCGATCTCGAGCACGAGATCGCCGCGGGTCGCCCGGTCGTCGTGGGCACGCTCAAGCGTCTCTCGGATCGCCAGGCGCGCACCCACTTCGAGGTCGTGGTCGCCATCCACCCCGCGCGTCACCTGCTCGTGACCCTCGACCCATCTCTGGGCTGGCGCGAGTCCACCTACGCCGGCTTCGAGTCCGAATGGTCCCTCTCCGGCCACACCGCCATCGTCACCCTGCCGCCCCCCGAGTGGCGCGTGGGGACAGGATCTACCCCCTCAGATAGTCGGAATCATTGGGCTCCTGGCTCCGAACGCGCAATTCGCTGATGCGAACAAGAATGCGCGTTCGCCGCCAGAAGCGGAATGAAATCGGGCAGATAGGACCCTAGATCCTGTCCCCCGGGCCCGGGGCGCCGCTAGCGGCCCGGGTTGGTCTTCGGCGGCGGCACGTCGAGGTTGAACAGCTGGCCCTCGACGATGGTGACGTTGCTCTTGCGGCGCAGGTTCTCGTTGTCGACCAGCTCGATGGTGTGGCGTCCGGGCGCGAGCTGGATCTCTGCGGTGGGCGTCCACTCGCCGGTGTCCTGGCCGTCGATGATGACGCGACCGGAGTACTCGCTGTTGACGATGATCGAGCCGGCGTGCAGGAGCACCGGGTAGAGCGTCGCGCTCAGGTGAGTATCGTGCGCGTCGGGGGGCAGGAAGATCTCGCGCGTGCGGTAGCCGTCGTGGCGGAAGGCCAGCTGGTGGAACTCCAGCTCGGTCAGCGTGGCGTCGAGGGGCGTCTCGCCCAGCGGCTTGCCGTCGAGCGTCACGCTGGCGCCGGGCGGCACGCTGTCGATGCGCATGGTGTAGTGGGGTCGCTCGAGCTTGAGGTCGAGCTGCGTCAGCTGGCCGCCCGTGACCTCGGCGTCGGCCTGCTTGCTGCTCCAGCCGCGCTCGTGCACCTGCACGTGGTGCTTGCCTACGGGCAGGTCGCGCAGCACGAAGGGACTCTTGCCCGGCGGCGAACCGTCGACGGTGACCTCGACACCCGAGGGCACGGTGGTCACCAGCAGCACGCCGCGCGTGCTCGCCGGCGCCGTGGCTGGCGCTGGCAGCGCCGCTGCACTTCCGGCACGCGCCGCCCCCGCGTCGCGTGGCCGCACCGCGCGGTCGACGAGCACGCCGCCGAGGAGCCCCAGTACCAGCACCAGCGCCGCGATGAGCGCGACCTCGCCGCGCCGGTAACGCGACGACGGCGGCGTGCCCAGGGGCGGCGCGGTGCGCGACAGCTCGGGCAGGTAGTCGATGCCGCTGCGCGGCACGCGCAGATCCATGCGCGAGATGGACGCCTGGTCGGCGGCCTGCAGGAGCGCCTCGTACAGCTCGCGCGCGGTCTGGTAGCGGGCCTCGGGGTCCTTCTCCAGGCAGCGGTGGATCACCTTGGCCAGCGACGGCGGCACGGTCGGGCGCATCTGCACCAGGGGCGTGATGACCTCGTGCATGTGCTTGTACAGCGTGGCCACCTCCGCGCCGGTGAAGGGCGGATGTCCACAGGCCATCTCGTAGGCGGTGCAGCCGAAGCCGTAGATGTCGGCGCGGTGGTCGACGCCGTTGCCAGCCACTTGCTCGGGCGACATGTACTCGGGCGTGCCGACGATCGAGCCGGTGCGGGTCAGCCGGCCGGTGGCCTCGCGATCCGAGAGCACCTTGGCCAGGCCGAAATCGAGCATCTTGACCAGCTCGGCGTCGGGCCCGACCGCCAGGATCATGATGTTGGCCGGCTTGAGATCGCGGTGCACCACGCCGGCCTCGTGCACCGTCGCCAGCGCGCTGGCCACCTGCAGCGACAGGCGGATGACCCGCGTGGGCTCGAGCGCGCCGGTCGCGCGCAGGATCTGCGCCAGCGACAACCCATCGACGTACTCCATGGCGATGTAGGGATCGCCCGAATCGGTCTCGCCGATGTCGTAGATGTCGATGATGTGCTCGTTCTTGACCGAGGCGAGCAGGCGCGCTTCCTGCTGGAAGCGCGCGATGGTGTCGTACTTGGCGCCCAGCTCGTGGTTGATGATCTTGATGGCCACGCGCCGGCCCACCGAGACCTGCTCGGCCAGGAAGATGCGCCCCATGCTGCCCTCGCCGATGGGCTTGAGCAGCTGGTAACGCCCGGCGACCAGCTGGCCCTGGGGCGGGCGCACATCGTAGGGCAGGCGCAGCGCGGGATCGGTGCGACGGTTGGGATCGGCGGGCTGCACCATGGTGCGCGAGTCATCGCCCGCGGGCGCGCCGCTCACCGGGTTGCCGACGCCGCCGATGGGATTGCCCACGCCGCTGCGCCGGCGCATGCCCGACGACGGCAAGACCGGCGGCGCGGGCACGGGTGTGACGTGGTCGATGACCGTCGGGCCATCGGCGCTGACGGCCGGCGGCTTGCTGCCGGATCCAGGCTTGCGGTCGCGAGAGGACACGTGATTCCCAGCGAGCCTTGTATTTTACGCGAGAAAGCGCACCGCATGTGCGTGGTAAGATGGCGCCGGGGGTAGCCATGAAGCGGTTCTGGTGCAGGAGTGGGGTGGCCCTGGCAATGCTCCTGGCGCTCGCGACCGGCGCCCACGCCGAGACCTTGATCCGCATCGGCACGGTGGCCCCGGAAGGCAGCCGCTTCACCAAGGATCTCCGCGCGATGACGGCGGAAATCGAGCGGCTCAGCGGCCACCAGGTGGTCTTCAAGTGGTACACCGGCGCCCGTCTGGGCGGCGAGAAGAGCATGGCCGAGACGCTCATGGCGCCCGATGGCAAGCTCGAGGCGGTCGCCTTCTCGGGCATCGGCCTGCCCTACCTCGTGCCCGAGATGAAGGTGTGGATCTACCCGGGCCTCTTGCAGGGCTACGAGGAGGTCGACTACCTGGAGAGCCGCTACAAGGACGAGTTCGTGAAGTACTTCGACCGCTCCGGCCTGGTCATGCTGTCGTGGGCCGAGGCCGGCTTCAACTACGTCCACTCCGACCGGAAGTTCGACACCTTCGACGATCTCAAGAAGCAGCGCGTGTGGCTGTGGCTGGACGACGAGCACACGCTCGCCGCGGCCAAGGCCATGAACCTGACCACCGACGCGACCAGCCTGGGCGATCTGCAGGTGTGGCTGCAGCAGAAGAAGATCGGCGTGTGGATCTACCCGCCGCTCGCGGTCATCGCCTTCGGCCTGCAGAAGTACAGCCGCTACATGATCGATATGCCGGTGACGTTCCTGGTCGGCGCCGTGGTCATCCGCAAGGACGTCTTCGAGAAGCTGCCCGAGGACGCCCAGCGCGCCATCCGCGCCGTCAGCGACAAGTGGAGCATCCGCCTGACCCGCTCGTGGCGCGACGAATCGGGCCGCTCGATCGAGGCCATGAAGAAGCAGGGCACGGTGGTCGTGCACTGGAGCGACGCCGAGAAGCAGAAGTTCTTCTACGCCGCCGCCGCGCAGCGCGGACGCATCGCACGCGCCTGGGGCCTCGAGCCGCTCATGCGCCGATTCGCGGATGACCTGGACGTGTTGCGGCAGGCCCGGCAGCAGGCGCAGGCGAAGCCGTAGCCTAGAAGCCGTTGGCGCAGTGCACGCAATCCATGAGCCTGCCCATCTTGGCCGGGCCGTCGGCGTACCTGTCGTGCCCGAACGGGAGGTCGTCGTAAGCACCATCCCAGTGTCCGTCCAGCTGATGGATCGCCTCGTGAGTGACCTCCTGCCTCAAGCAGCAAGACGTCGTTGGCAGAGGGCCCATCGTGGGACGACAGTCGCCACCGTCAGGCTCGGGGGTATCGACGATGGTCCTCAAGAGATGAATGCCATCCCTCGTCGGGTCTTCATCGACATAACCACCAAGGTTCTGCGGCGCATCGCAGGTGTAGTCGGCGTAGTTCATCATTGCGATGAGCAAGTGCTTCTGGTCGTCGCTGCACTCCTTGTCCTTGCACGCGAGCAGGTCGGCGGTCGCCTTGGCGACGGCCGCCATGATTTTCGCGGTACCTTCGGCGCCGCCGCAGTTGGAATTCACGCTGAACATGCCGCTGGGATCGAGGTTCCGCTGCGGGTCGTTCCTCCCGTACACGTAACCCTCGGGATCCTCGCGTGGCACGCCATCCGCCGGATCCGGCTCGATGAAGCCACCGACCAGCGGGTCGTACTCGCGTGCGCCGTTGAGCGCGATGGCCGGCTTGAGCAGGTTCGCACCGACGCGCGCCGCGGTGCGCTCGAGGACGATCTGCCCGGGCAGCGCCTGCGGTAGCCAGGCGAAGTCAGCGCGCTGCGTGACCGTGCGCCAGCCGCCCGCCGTGATGTAGCCGGCCACCTGCGTGGTACCCGCCCCATCGACCAGGCGTAGCGGCACGCCGTTCTCGTCGCTCAGCAAGTAGAGGCGTTTGATCCTCGTGCTGTTGCCGACGTCGATCTCGCGCGTGACCAGCGCCGGCGCACCAGCAATCTCGTGGAACGACCAGCGCTGCGGCGAGCTCGGCCCGGGCGGGACGCCGCCCCATCTCATCGGCGGCCCTTGCACCAGCATCGAGGGCGAACCGGAGGCGGCCTGGCCGCCCACGAGCAGGGTCGTGCAGGTCGAGGCCGAGCTGAACCAGACGGCCAGCATGGCCTGCCCGGCCCACACCGGCGAAAACGGCGCGCTGGTGACGAACTGGCCCAGGTTCCTGGCGCTGCCCACGCTGTAGAGGCCGTCGCGGTACCAGGTGTAGAAGCGATGATCGCCCTGCGCGTTGTACGCGACCGCGACGATGTCGGCGGCCACGTGACCGGCTGGCACGAGGTACGAGAATCCCGATTCCACATCACCGAGGTCAGCCGCGTGGCCGAGCGAGCTCTTGCCGTCGCGGTAGAACGTCGCCACGACGCCATTGGGTCCCAACGCAGTGCCCACGATGTCACTCGCCTGCTCACCCGCGGGCAGACGGAACGGCCGGCGCGCCTGTACCGTGTCGAGGATCGCGAGCGAACCGACGGCGTACGTGCCGTCGCTGTACCAGCTGGTGAGCGTCGGCGAACCGGGCTCCTTGCTGGCACCGACCAGCTGAGCCTCGCCGCTAGCACTGCCGCCGCCGCGGCGGCGCGCCGCGACCAGGTGGCCGCGCAGATCGTAGAAGTACTCCTCCACGTCGCCCGAGATGGCATCAACGACCAGCACGACCCGCCCGTCGGCGTCGTGGTGCAGCTGCAGCTGGTACGGGTGACCGTCGACGTCGACGCCGCTGATGCCGCCCAGCCGGCCGCTCGGCAAGTAGGTGTAGCTGCGCAGGGAGCCGGGCAGCGAGGGCTCTTCCTCGCGCGTGCGCCGCCCGAGTGGGTCGCTCGTGTACACCGTGGCGGGAGCATTCGGGCCGCGATCGATACGCGCGAGACGCGTGGTGCCCGGCTCGAACACATACGTGTCGGCAGGCGCGTAGCCGGGCAGCGCGGTCTTGACCACGCGTCGCTGATCGGGCGGCAGGCTGGCCGACTCGCCGTCGCTGTAGGTGGCTCTCAGCAGGCCATTCGTGCAGCCGGGCGTGATCACCTGGGCCGACTCGCAGGCGATGCGGCCCAGCGCGTCGCGCTGCAGGTAGCGCGTACCGCCTGCCAGTCCGCTGGCGACCGCGTCGACGCGCGAGCGCAGCTTGCCCGCCTGGTCGTAAGCGTAGCTCAGCTCGAAGAGCGACTGCCACGGCGACGCCGCCGCCCAGGCGATGCCGAGCGGCTGGTAGTCGCTGCTCAGGATCTTCGACCGCTTGATGCCGCCCACGAGCGACAGCAGGCGCGCGGGTCCGAAGGGAGCGTAGCTGCCCAGCGAGGCGATGACCTGCGCGCTCGTGAAGCTGCTCGACGCCGACTCGGCGACGGTGACGAGGCGTCCGGTCGTGTCGTACTGGAAGGCGGTGCCGTACGCGGGCGCAAGCGGGTTACCCACGAACCTGGGCTGACCGCCAGCGGTCCACTCGTAGCTCGCGACGTACGCAGGCGCCAGCGTCGTGCCGCGGCGCTCGGCGATGGCCTGCTTGACGACGCGTCCGCGTGCGTCGTAGGCGAACCAGGTCGCGCGGCTCCACACCTGCCCGTCGACACAGCCGAGCAGCGCGCGCGCGACCGTGAGGCGACCTTGCCCGCTCGTGCACGTGAACCCGGCCGGCGTATCCGCCGGATCGCAGTCGTCGTGACGGTACTCGCTGTCGGCGATGGCCGTGCCGCTCGGCGCGCTCGCGCAGTCGACCGGGTGCTCGAGGTCCTCGTCGATGCGCGCCAGCCTGCCGCGCGCGTCGTAGTCGAGCGAGCGCGTGCGCTGCGCCGACGTGCCCACACCGACACGCTCGAGGCGCAGGTGTCCGGCCGCGTCGTATTCCTGGCGGGTGACGCCCGCTTCGGCGGTGCGCCACTCGACCACGTGGTCGAAGTCGTCGTAGACGAACGAGCTGGCCACGCTCTCGCCGTGCGCCCGGCCGCGTGCGAGGTGACCGGGCATGAACCGAAAGGCCTGCTCGTAGGCGAAGTCGGTGGTCGCGGCGCTGCCATCGGCGAGCATGCGCGAGATGCTCTGCCGACGTCCGAGGGCGTCGTAGTCGTGCACGGTGTCGGTGCACTCGGGCCCCGGGCACGCGCCTTCGAGGATCTCGTGCACGCGCGCGCCCTCGTAGATCCGGCTCACCATGGGCCGGCCCTCGACCAGCATGGCGGTCTGACGCCCCAGGCTGTCGTGCTGGAAGCCGCGCTCGTAGATCTTCGCCCCGTCCTGCCAGCGCTGCTCCGCGCTGACCTGCACATGCCCGGGCTCGTCGCGACGCGCGATACGGACCTCGCCGACGTGCTCGTCGATGGGCAGATGGCCACACGCGGGATCGTTCGACGCGGATCGCTTGACCAGGTCCTGGTCGGCGCGCCGCTCGTAGGTCGTGCACACGCCCTCGGCGTCGACCTGCGTACGCAGCGAGCCATCGGGGTTGTAGCTCATGATCGTGATCGCGTCGGGCGTACCGGGCGCTGACGTCGTGCTCGACCAGATGAGCCGGTTGTTGCTGAGCACCAGCGTCGTCACCACACCGTCGGCGTCGGTGACACGGTGCGCGACGCCATAGATGTCGTAGTCCTCGTAGGTCGTCACCCGTTGCACCGGCGCCGCCGTGGCGCCGACCAGGCGCGTCTTCTGGTACACGAGGCCGGCGCCCGCGCCGCTCGTCTGGTAGCTGAAGGAGACGCGGTCGAGCACGCCACCGCCATCGGCGGGCCCGATGTAGAGCTGCGGCCGGCCGTAGTCGTCGTACTGGGTGGACTCCGAGCTGGTGCGCATGACCAGCGCACCGTCGATGGTGCGGGTCGCGCCGGTGGTCGTGCTCGCCTGGGCGCGGCCGGCCGCGTCGAGGAGGCTGACCGTGGTGACGCCCGGGCTGCCCGGCAGGCTGCCGGCACGACGCCGGGTCTCCACGTTGCCGGAGCGGGAGATCGCCTGGAAGAACTTGCCCGGCGGCGCGTCGCACGCGGGCGGCTGCCCGGCATTCTCGTTGTCGTCGTCCATGACCATGCAGGCGACCCGGCCGTCGCCGTCGTACGAGTAGGTCGTGCGCACGCCGTCGTCGTCGAGCAGCCAGGCGACCCGGCCGAGCGCGTCGTAGCCGCGCTGCCCGGCGCCCAGGATGATGTGCCCGGACTTGGAGGTGACCTGCTGGGCCGCGCTGTCGTAGTCGATGTACGTCGCCGGGTAGCAGGCGGCCGTGCTCGCGGTCGCATCGGCCGACCAGCACTCGAAGCCAGCCGCGCAGCTGACGCCGTGCGCGGGATCGCAGGAGTTGCCGTCGGGGTGCAGGAGATCCATCTGCACCGTGCGGCAGGCCCCGGTGGTCAGGCAGGTCGGGCTGGAGTCGTAGCGGTAGCCCCATCTTCGGCTCGGGCCATAGCTACCGATGGCGATGGCGCGGTTGTTCGTGCCGCGCCAGATGTGGCCCTCGATGACCTGCTCGTCGGCCTGGGCAGGGGCATCCTCGGCGGGCAGGACCGTCGACGTGGTCGCGCGCATGACCTCCGCGACCAGGTTGCGACAGTCGCTGCAGGTGGCCGTGCCGATGACAGGATCGGCGAAGTAGCTGAAGCGCGTGTGACCGCGGCTGGCATCGGCGCCGTTCTCCACCGCGCTCAGCCGGGTACCATCGACGCCGTAGACCATGTGCGCGACGGTGATCGCGGGCGCGCCGCCCGGCGCCTGGTAGGTCACGTCGACGACGTGGGTGAAGCCGACGTTCTCCTGCACGTAGTCGAGGCGGCGGCCGAAGCTGTCGAGCGCAAAGATGAGCCGCCCGGCGGCGTCGCGGGTGAAATTCAGCCCGTAGCCGCCGGCGAAGGTCGCCGCGTCGGCCGGCACCGCCATGCGCGTGAGCACGGCAAAGCGGCCGTGGCGCACCTGCCCTGGCTCCTGGTAGTCGATGAGGCCGAACTCCCAGATCTTGCCATCGGAGCGGCGCACCACGCGGTAGCGCGGAACCGCCCCCACACCGTGGTCGCGCAGCTCGAACAAGGCGTCGGTGGTCTGGTAGCGCGCCACGCCGCCGCTGGTGCCGATGAGACTGAAGTCGCGTTGCGTGTCCCAGGACTGCCACTTCACGTGCGCGGGAGTCTCGGGAAGCGGCAGCGTGTGCGGCTGCGTGAGCAGCAGGCGGTCACCATAGGCATCGATGGTGCCGCGGCCGAAGAAGTCGGTGGCCGAGCGGTTGTTGAAGAGGGCGTAGTTCGGATCGTGGCCGAGCTCCGATCCCCAGCGCAGCGCCACGCCGAAGAAGACGTCGGCAGGCGTGGGCAGTGAAAACGGGACGATGGGCTTGGTCTCGACGCTGCCCGAGGAGAAGCGCACCGGATGGTCGTCCTGGTTCTCTTCCGGGCACTTGCCGCTCGGGCAACCTTCGTCCACCTGGCCGTCCTGGTCGTTGTCGTGGCCATCGCAGACGTCCGGCGTCTCGCCGCAGGTGGGCGCTTCGTAATTGCAGGCGCTGTACGGGACCAGGCCCAGGTCGACGGGCCCGCCGTCGCACGGGCCCAGCTCGTAGCCCGAGTTCGACTCGAACAGCTTGCGCCCGTCGCAACAGTAGAGGGTCGCACTCATGAGGTAGCGGAAGTGGCCGGGGAAGCAGCCAAAGCCGGTCTTCTGCGCGCGGTCGATGACGGTGTAGTCGCCACAGGTGCAGGCGGGCGTGGCGAAGCTCGAGGCCGGCGCGGCCAGGAGCACGGCAGCGGCGGTGGCAGCGGCGGTGGCGAAGAGGAGCGGAGCCCTCATCGGCCACGACCCGCGGCGGCGAAGCGTCCGGCCCAGTCGAAGTGCTCGTGGCGCTCGGTTTCGAGGGCGTTCGCGCGCTCGACCAGCTGCCGCTGCTCGGGGGTGAGCTCGGGCGGGAGCTCGGGCACAGCCAGGACAGGAGCCGCGTCGGGGCTGGCGGCCTCATCGGGCGGCGGCGCGGCGCACGCCGCGACCGCCAGGAGCAGCGCAAGCAGGAGCAAGGGGAGCAGAAAAGTGCGAAACAGCATGGCGCACTCGCATGCAAGATCCGCGACTGCGGCGAGGCCCTTGAAATCATTCGGGACCGGGCCGCGGGACCAGGCTGCTCGTGCGTATTGCCCGGGCAATCTGTCAGGACAGCCGGGACCCCGGCCGCGTGCGTATACTCCGCCGCCGAGGAGTACCCCATGGCGGCGATGGCAAGGATTCTCGAGCAGCTGGGAGTGGAGCAGGCGGGCCTGGACGCGGGCGCGTCGGCGGGCACGTGGATCGCGGGCGCGGGCGCCGTGAACGAGGTCGTCGATCCGACGCGCGGCAGCGTGCTGGCGCGCGTCGGCAGCGTGGACCGCGCCGCCTACGATGGCGTGGTCGACGAGGCGCTGCGTCGCTTCGGCGAGTGGCGCGAGCGGCCGGCGCCGCGGCGCGCCGAGCTGGTGCGCAAGCTGGCCGTGCTGCTGCGTGAGCACAAGCAGCCGCTGGGCGAGCTGATCTCGCTCGAGGCGGGCAAGATCCGCTCGGAAGGCCTGGGCGAGGTGCAGGAGATGATCGACGTGTGCGACTTCGCGGTCGGGCTGTCGCGCCAGCTGCAAGGGCTGACCGTGCCGTCGGAGCGGCCGCGTCCCCGCCTGATGGAGCAGTGGCATCCGCTCGGGCCGGTCGCGGTGGTGACCGCGTTCAACTTCCCCATGGCGGTGTGGTCGTGGAACGCGGCGCTGGCCGCGGTTTGTGGCGATCCGGTGGTGTGGAAGCCGTCGCCGCGCACGCCCCTGTGCGGCCTGGCGGTGCAGGCGCTCTGCCAGCGCGCCATGGCCGACGAGGACGCCGCCGGTGTGTGGTCGCTGGTGCAGGGCGGCGCCGAGGTCGGCGCGTGGATGGCCGACGACGAGCGCTTCCCGCTGGTCTCGTTCACCGGCTCGATCGCCGCCGGTCGCGCGGTGGCCGAACGGGTGGCGCGCCGGCTGGGCCGTAGCCTGCTCGAGCTGGGCGGCAACAACGGTGTCATCGTCCTCGACGACGCCAACCTGGAGCTGGCGGTACGCGCCATCACCTTCGGCGCCGTGGGCACCGCCGGGCAGCGCTGCACGTCGACGCGCCGGCTGTTCGTGCAGCGGGGCATCGCGCCGCGCCTGATCGAACGGCTGGTGGCCGCCTACCGCTCGGTGCGCATCGGCGATCCGCTCGAGCCCGGCGTGCTCATGGGTCCGCTCATCGGCGCCGACGCGGTCGAACGCTTCGAGGACGCCGTGGCCACGGCGCGCCGGCAGGGCGGCGAGGTGCTCACCGGTGGCGTGCGCCGCCCGGGCGCAGGCTTCTTCGTCGAGCCGACGCTGGTGCGGGCGCCCGCGCACGCCGACTTCCGCGTCGCCTGGGAAGAGACCTTCGCGCCCATCCTGTACGTCTTCGAGGTCGACGATCTCGAGCAGGCGCTGGCCGCGCACAACGCCGTGCCGCAGGGCCTGTCGAGCGCCATCTTCACCGAGAGCCTGGGCGCGGCCGAGCGCTTCCTCTCGCCCAGCGGTTCCGACTGCGGCCTGGCCAACGTCAACACCGGCACGAGCGGCGCGGAGATCGGCGGCGCCTTCGGCGGCGAGAAGGACACCGGCGGCGCTCGTGCCGGTGTT
>OBEQ012749659.1_pt1 | contig 15218 bp, 16 predicted proteins | sample 1670901 | NCBI WGS metagenome assembly OBEQ01 (sample SAMEA104232315, study PRJEB22302) | groundwater metagenome | biome: forest; feature: aquifer; material: groundwater | place: USA | collected 2011-08-07 | depth 5.4 m | reverse complement strand
GCCGATTATTAGTTGGTAAATTATACGATGAAACATTCCTCAATAAAGTCGAATCATCGTTGGCTGATTTCAGGAAGAAAAAGAAGTAATTACAGATTGCTTAGCGATGGGTTTTTGCATCTTTATCGCATCCGCCTCTGGTGGAATACCCATCGCAAATAGGTATAAAAAAATAACCCCGCGTAATCTAAAAGATGACGCGGGGTTTTTATTTGTACTAATGTTCTTTAAAAACGTAAACCTACGATTGCTTCTTCTCTTGCTCTCCCGGTTTTTTCAATAATCCTAAACGAGAGACAGCCTGACCGACAGCCCAAACCGTTCTATCAAGTTTTAAAGCTAATTCTTTATGAGTAAATGATTGATAGTTACCGTTAAGAAACGTTAACTCATCCGGTGTCCACGGTCGTTTGGGGACAGGCTTCGTAATACCTAATCGCTTGGCTTTAGATCGAATTGCAAACCTATCTCGGTGAAGTATATCAGCCAACTCAATCGAGTTCTTTTTGTGATAAAATTTCCGCAACGTTTGAATTTGTTGCGTTGACCAAAAACGATTGGCTAAGATACCCAGCTTTGATGCCCTGCCTGCAATTGCCGCTTCTGTTCGATTTAACTCTTGTGCTATATCAGTATAACTCTTTTTCCCGTAGTGCTCTCTGAGATGATTATCTTCCATATCCGTCCATGGACGTAATTGCTTTGTTAAACCGAGTTGACGAGCGCGTGTACTAACGCCTATAACAGTACGACCGAGTTTTTTAGCAATACTTTCTCGTTTAGACGTGCCGTACATATCACGTAAAATATGCTCTTCTTCTCTGTTCCAGGAACGGTGATGACGTGTAAGTTTTGATTTTGATTTCATGGCATCAATTGATATATAATGTTAAAATTGGTGATTGACACCCCTATTGACTTCTCCACAAAGCCAATATATATACATTCAAAAAAAAAAGCAACTAATTAATTTTTCGTTTACGATTAGCGATAATGTTGCTCAAATAGCGATAAAATGAACTATTTATTTTGTTTCTCTTTGTAAAGTTACAATAAAGTTAAATTCTCTCTTGTTAAGTCGTTTTTTGATATTCCCTGTATCTAAGGTTTAAACCGGGTCTATACTCATCGTTTACTCTTTTTATTTGCTCCAATGCTGAAGTTCAACAACATTCCCGTCGGGATCTTTTGCATAGACAAAGGTTAAAATACCAACTCCTTGTACTTCATGTGCAACTAATTCTCCCACCTGCGAACCGCCGTGTTCCAATAATTTCTTCAACATCCCGCTCACATCATCAACTAAAAACGCCAGATGACCAAACCCCTTGCGATTAAGAACAGAAGGTAATCGCTCTTCATTTTTCTCATACTGAAATATTTCGAGAGTTGGCAACCTGTCCTCATATCCCGGCAATGCAAGATGTATACCTTTAAAATGAGCGCCCTTCACCGCCGTTGCTTTTTCAATCCAATCTCCCGATAAATCTCGTTCAGGATAAACGGGTTTACAATCAAACACATCAATATAAAATTGTGCTAATTTTTTCCAATCATCGGAAATGATATTTGTATGAACGTATTTAGTCATGGGATGTTCTCAAGAATAATGATAATAACAATCTACTTACCTAAAGCTTTTTCTAAGGTTTCCGGTAATTTCTTCCCTCTGGTTTCATCACCAAGAGCAACAATCTTTCCATCCGTTCCAACAAGGATAATCTTGGGTAAAGCTAATACTTCAAATTGTTTTGCAAGATTACTCATAACGCTATTTTCAACAAATGTATTCAACCACGGCATTGGATTTTTACTCTTACGAAACGTAGTAACCTTCTCCACGGATTCATCAAGAGAAATACTCAAAACATTCAGCCCTTTTCCTTTATAGTTCTCATACACTTGACTGATATTATCAATTTCTTTAACTGATGCGGAATTCCATGTTGCCCAAAAATTTATAAGCCAATAACCACCGGCAAGCCGTTTATTATCAATAAGACTTGTATCATCTATCGAGGGAACAACAAACTCGGGTAATATTCCGCCTACTTTAATTATTGGATTCGGTTCAAATTTCGATTTTGCTTTTTCAAGCCATTCGGTATTATCAAACTCATCAACAAGTTTTTGATAATAAGAAATAATTATTTGAGTATCCTTTTGCGCATCTGCGATATCAAGTAATTGGCTGATCAACAATGGTTTAATTTCTTGGTCTGGATGTCCATTAATTATTTTTTCTACATAAGGAAGGTATTTACTCTTATTGCTCAACCTGTCATAACACTGCATAAGCAATTTCGGAAAATAAGACCAAAGTGGAGAAGTAGGTGAAACTGATGTTAACGCGGCAACTGCAAGCGAGGTGTCTTTCTTCATTCCTCCATATTCAATGGCGGCAAGTAACCATACATTCTTTAACGTAGCATCAACTTCAGTTTGTCTCGCCTTTTTAGCTGAAGATAAATCTTTCGACCAATCATAATTATAATCGCTCGCCGGTTTCCCGGTAGCGACAAAATCATTTAACGCTCTCTGGTATCTGTCCTGCCTTGCCAAGAGATTTTTATGAATTGCATAAAATTTTGCCTGAAGTGACTTATCATTCTGAAATTTTACAACTGCTTCAGAAGTAATCCGTAATACTCTGGATGGATCAAAGCTCACTTGCGTAGCTCCCCCCTGTGTTCGTATGACAGAACGATAGGTATTACTTCTATCATATACATACTTCTCTGCCTCATAACTTGTATAAGGCAATCCGTTTTTCTCCACTCCCATTATTTGGAAACCTAATGTATCATCGGCAACGGCATTCACTGATGCAGTAAATATCCCATCCTGTTGTTTGGTCATTATGTTTCCATCATCCGATACTTCAAAATTATTAAAGTCACCGATAACGTATGGATTATCTAACGGATCATTAATATCGTATGCCCGTAATTTGACTGAGAAATTAATCGTGTCGGTATTTTCACAAAGGAAAGGTATTTCCAATGAGTAATGATTCACTCCTGTAAATTTTAATCGAACTAAGGCAGGTGAGTTAAATCTTAACATAAAATTTCCCATCGCACTTAATTCGGTCTGTGAAATAACTTTGGTATCACCCGGTAGATTACTAACCATGTGAACATGTGCAGAAAGTAAAGGCTTTCCATCTGCCCCTAAGATAGTCCCTTTTATAACAACAGTTTGTGAAAATATCAATGAGGCAATTAGCATCAGCCCAAAAACTATAGTAATTCGATTCATACCGGCTTTCAAAATGGATAATAGTAAAGAAACGCTCAAATGACTTGATTATATAACAATTCATTTGAATAATCTGTTCAAAATTACTTATTATTTTTCAGGTAGGCAAAAGCAGAGAAAAGGAAGCGTTATAATCATAGATCAAACTTTCATAACTCGCTTATTTTATCTTCAAAATCCTTAATATCCATATCAAGCGTTTTTAAATTGTTTTTAATATGGGTAATTGGCACTTCTTTAAGATTTGTAACAAAAACGATCGGTCGTTCGAGTGAATCGTCTGGTTTGTCCCAAACCTCATGGCTTCCTTTTGTTCTTACACAGACTAAGCCAATGCTTTTAAGGAACTTACGAAATTTTTCTACTTTGATCGGCTTCAATCAAAACTCTTAGGCAGGAACAAGCATTGGAATTTTTTCGGTAATCACATTCTTAGACGACATATTTCCAAAAAGACTCAGCATTTCTTTTGTTGTGTATTGAGGTGGTTCATAACTTTTTTTGGAAATTGTCCATCCATACTTAACAAGAACTTTCTCAAGGGTACCTTTACGATTGGTTTCTTCAAAGAAAATATTCATTGCCTCGTTAAAGTTCTTCTTAGCCTCTTTTTCTGATTTGCCGTACGAGGAAATCTTAAGAGCCGGACAAGTTGCAACAATGTAATCATCTTCTCTAGTCAAGAATATTTCTACATTTGCATTAATTGTGGTATTTTTTTTCATTTTATATACTCTTGAAGTTCATTTAATGAGTATTATTCGTTAATGGTTAGTAAACCTTATATAAGATACAAAATTAGATTACTCGCGTCAAATTTCTGTTGATAATTGTTCATCATAAAATAACTGTAACTCAAAACATCACCCCAATCTCCCCCTTAATACACCCTCCACCGCCAAAATCCCAGCTTCTTAATACACCAACATAAATATCATGATACAATTGTGTTTGGATTCCAATACCAACACCATCCCAATCAAAAGCTACAATCGGCGCATGAAAATTATAGTTATGAATATTCCACTCTGCTAATGAAATAATCCCCATCGGCAATACTCGCAGAGCCGGACTCCGGGTAATTCCCAAACCCATACTGCACCCTACTCCAAACCTCAATCCGAAACTGAATACTTGCGGCTCAAATCGCGTCACGCTCACTAACGTAATTAGAGAATCCTTCGCAACAAATATTTCTCCCGCCTTAGTTTCAATAATATCAATCTTGTGTGGGAATTCACCATACGGCTTCTTTCCTTCAAGGCTTGAATCCTGATATAGATGATCAGTATCAAGCGTTATACTTACTACCTGCTTCACATTTTTCTCAGTTACCCCCTTCGGTAATTTCACTCCCGATGTTTTTTTCGAGAATGGCAAGGAAGAAGGTCTATAACTTTTCACTTGTACCGGAGTAAAATTAGAATCGCCGGGCACAGTGACAACTACATTCTCATTTTTTGCACTCTTACCACACCCAATAAATTTTATCACAAAACTGATAACAACCATAACAATAAATATCGGTACAATCCACCCTCTTTTCATCAAATCCTCCCTTGCGCATTTTATATTCCTTTTTTCGTACTTATTTCCTGGCTAAATTCTCACAGCTTAGTGCTCACATCTCACCGCTCACTGCTCAGCGCTCATATCTCACATCGCATATCACAAATCACATATCGCATCTCTCACTTCTCAGTTCTCACCTCAGAGACTTCGCTTCCCTTCTGCCAAACCTTAAAACCTAATGTACCTAACGCCAAACCAATAGTCTGCCAATCCGGGTGCCAGATTCCCACAGTCCAAATAGCATGTTGATAGTCAACAATAATTGATACAACGATTAAAAACATGAAAAGCCTTGTTGATGAAAGGCTCCCATTGCTTTCACTTAAAAACTCAAGTAATTTTTTCATTTTACTCCCTTTTACAATGTTTAAAATATTTCCGTCGCACCGAATCCCATCAACGAGAAATGGAATTGTTCTGTGTGTGTGTTCGTTATGGGATTCAGTTTGACGGATGGTAAATTCTAATTCAAATTCCGTATTTCATCTACGCGCTTCTCAATATTTGACTGCCGTTCCAACATAATCATCATGTTTCTATTAATTGATTCTAATTTATCGCCGCTCTTTACATTCACCTCTTTGATCTCTCTAAGCAGGTTAATCGTCTCCTTTGATGCTTCTCCATTTACATTCGTTTTCTTTGATAAAAAAGGTAAAATCAAATCCTTAAATATGATATAGGTAAATGCCCCGCCTCCGAGAAATTGTAAAATATTTGTTTCCATATCTACCTCCGCAGTTCTTCAATATTCCCTGCATCTCCAAAAATTCGATAATGCTTTCCGGTAAGTGCCACAGTATAATAAACGGTTATTCGGATATGATCTATCTTTGCGCTTGTTGCCGTCTCCCCTTGATAAGAAATCACAACACCAAAATTCGAGGCAGTAATATCAGAAGCAGTCCAAGTTAAACCCCATTTTTCAATCGTTGAGCCATACGTCACATAACTTTCTGTCAACGGCCATAAATCTGTTGTACCTAAATTATTCCCCTGTATAGTTCCATTCTTTACCAGAAGAACCTCACCATCATATCCTGTTCCTGTTATTCTTTTTTTCTCAACCTCTACTACAATTCCATCAACTGTTCCTGAAACAGAACTAAAATTAAAATTCGTCGCTTTAAGGTAATGGGAAAGCCCTGCAAAATTTTCAGTCACTGTTGCATAAACATCATCACTCGATCCGGCATTAGATGGATTTACCCATGCAAAATCGCCACTATTAGAACTATCATTACTGAATGTTCCACCGCTCTTAGGTCCCTCAGTCGCCGCAATAAAAACAAAGAGTAATAACAATGAAAGTACGATCACTTTGAGTAATTTCTTTAGTTTCATGTTCATCCCTATCTCGATTTTGTAAATGTTAATTGGACAAATACCTCCTGAGCAGAACTAACATTTGCCCCGCGAAGACATATTTTAACTAAATCACCCGCATTCAAGCTCGTATTCTGCACCGTACCCGCCGAACTCATTGTTGTTGTTGTTACATAATTAGCGCTTAATAAATCAACTGTCGAGCCGCTTCGTGTGCGAGTACAATTTATCGTATCCGCGCTTCCCCCAATTCTCACAGAACGTATTTCAGTTAACGTCAAATTATTATCCCTTGCTTCCCACACAATAAATGAATCCTTAGCCGTAACAGAATAAAAACTACCACCTTTGGTTAACGTATCAACTAATGCCGATGCACTCCACGTACCGCCTGTTACTCTGGCAATTCCCGTCCATGAACTTGAGTTTGCTCCCGTTCCACCAACTGTATTCGGTAATGTTGAATTCACAGACCATGTCCCAGATGATACAGTTGGAACACCCGACAAAGATGAGCTATTTAATCCTGTCCCTCCATTTGTTGATGAAAGGGGACTTCCCAACGAAAGCGCTCCCGCAAGTGTCGCACCGCCTCCATAGTTCAAGGTGAATATTATAGAACCTAATGAGTCCTTAAAGATCAAATTCTTTGTGCCTATCAATAGATTTACATCCCATAATGATTTAATCCCTGCTGTCCTATTCAATCGTATCCCCGCAGAAGATGATTGACCATAATTCATCGTATATGTCCCCGATGTAGTAATTGCACCAACATTGCTTAAATCCTGTCCGCCATTCGTCGTTGCTATGGTTGGAGTAGAGGTAATTGTATCTGTGTTTGGCAATAAATAAGTTGTGTTGGTTGTAAGCGAAGATGTTTGAAGTGTAGCCTTTTTCGTATTATCCCAAATATCAACAAACCCTTGTGTTCCGTTTCTGCCTGTTATCATTCTATTCCCATTAATGGTACTCCAAAGATTTGCACTGCTACCCAAATCATACGTAATATCACTACGCGGCAATACTGACTCAACATATTTTGTACCACCAAGAGTATCAATCCCCGTACTTATAACTCCCCGTCTTGTTACTCCTACAGTTGGAATATTAAACTGATGAGTCGTCCCTGAAGAATAGATATTAAAATCACTCCCGTAATTTCCGGCAGATAATGTTTGTGTTGTGCCTGTCAACCCATTTAAGGACGTGATATCGCTCGGAGTACTCCATGATAAAATTCCACTTCCATTCGTCTTGAGAAATTGTCCCGAACTACCATCAGCATTTGGCAGTGTCCAAATAATATTTGATGCAATATTATCCGCACCCTTAAATCCTACATAATTAATACCGTTGGCAAGAAGTTCATTAAAAACTAAAGCGCTGGTATTCCCTACTCCCACTCCATAAGGATAAAATATCTGTCCAATTGGTGTCGAAGGAACCATATATAAATATCCGTTGTAAAAATAAACTCCGTTATTGCTCGGTCCTGCATCTAAGTGTATTCCATTGTTAAATCGTATATAACTTACATTTCGCAACGAATCTTTCGAGCGATCAAACCACCTCGTCAGGTGTTTTTCTGTCCGTAATGAAAGTGAATTAAGCCCCGAATTCCCAACCGATGTATCTGTCGTACTGCCTGCCCTCAAAACGTCTCCCGCATTCCACAATGGCAAAGAAAAATTGCTTGTTCTGCTTTGCGCTTTAACCAAAACACAAGACATGATAATAAATAAAATCGTTGTCAATATATTTTTCATAGTTCCCTATCCTATAATAATATTAGTATCGTCAAGTTGATCTGTATCAAGTATAAATTCATGGTACGGCGATGGCACAGACGTGTATTCCTCAACTAAAGTTCTTAAAACCTTTTCTTTGAACTTCAACACCACAGTTTTAGCCTCCTGAATACCATGAGTAAATTTCCATTGTAAATATTCATCAGCATACACTACATTGAACACTCTCCCATTGTATGAATCAATTGCCGTTGTATCAATCTGCTTGTTTTTACATAAGCAAAAATCTCTAATCCAATTCCGTTCCTCCGCCGTTGTTATAGCCCCTGTATCTATCTCAAAAGCATGCCGGTAACCATAATCCCTCGTTTCTTGATTTCCATGAATAAATCGTATCGGGTACTTCTGTATCTCTATGCTACTCTGGTCAACAAGGTTCACATAACAAGTAAATGTGTTTCCGGTAATGCCGCCTCCAACCGGAGTATAAATTGGTTTGAATATCCTTACAGATTCATCATCTTCTATTTGTTGTAGATTTGATTCAATGAGTTCAAGTGAAAATCCATTGCCAAAATAAGCATTCTTCTCATGCTGAAATTGCACCTCATTCTTGATATAAGCTACTTCAATGGTCTGTACATCGCCTGATAATGGATTTCCATAAGAATCAAAGCCCGGATCAAAAATATGCCCTGAACTATTCGTGTAATAAACAACCTCTTTCTTGTTGGAAAGGCACCAGGCAAACAAAAAGAACAAAGCTTGTTTATCATCCTTTAACGGCGCAAAATCAATCGTCACCTTTCTCCGGTATCCTATTGGAGTTTCAACACAATTGCCTGCCAAACCCGTCTTCATACGCCTTTCAAACTCACAATCTTCTACATTTAATGTAAAGATTGTGAAGAGCCGCCAGGAAGTCACATCATTCGTATATTGTAACTTTATCGTCAAGAGATTAGCTCCACAATGAATCCCATGTTGTTCCACCGGTACTGACAAACGTTGTCCCGTTAAACACAAGCGCGCCTTCCGCATGAAGTTTTATTTTTCTGATTTTACCAACGTTCCCGCTAAAATCAACTTCAGGCAATACGCCAAGATTCGTATTGGGATAGGTAAGTATCATGCCATCCATGTGAGTCAACCGTAAGTCTATTTCGTTGCTAAGAATCGAATCCAAAAGGTCAAGTTCCGTATTTGAAGTCTGGTGCAATTCAACATCAAATGTAAATTTTATTCCAATCGTTCTGGGCAACGCTCTTCCACCGCCACCTTGTTCGCCTATACACTCAAAAATATACTTTGCATGAGCAAAATCTCCTGCATCGGCATACCCTGAATCTGTGGATGCCTTAAACTCCACTTTCGCCAATCCATTAGGAACTTCATTTGCTTTCACAATTGATTGAGCCAAAGTAAAAAGTTTATCTGTACCTGTCGGTGTTCCATCGCCTGCAGGCGATGTTGTCGTTAATGCATCCAATTCTCCCGACTTGAGATACCCTTTATACATATACTCTATTCGTCTAAAATCATTTGCATCGCCATCGCAAATCAATTTCCATTGAACCCCAAACAAACTTGCTGTTGCAAGTGTTATAGTATCAATCGTTCCTAATTTAACCGCCAACGGTTGATTGACAAGAATATCATCAAGTATCTTTATTTCAGTTGAAGAAACTTGAATTGAAGGCACAACAATATCCGCCTCAAACCCGAACCCTCTCTGACGTAAATACCCATCCGGCTTCTGCATCGGTTTAATATTAATTTTTGGATCTCGCGCAACCCCAAGATGATAATACGCCGCATCACCATTCACCTTAACCTTATGTGAAGAGATACCCGCCGCTCTTAAATTTGCTAGGTTATTCACCCAATTTGAAAATACATCTGGCATGTTTACTTCCCTTTCTCTCTTTTTTTTTGTTCACAATTGATAATTAATCACAATAATTTCAATAATCTCAAGTGAATATACTCCCTGTCTCTTGTGTCTCATTGGTTAAAACACTTTTCAATAATTTTCTACAACCTAATAGCCATGACAAATGACAAATAACTAAGTACCAAGTACCAAACTTAATACTCCACGCACCTAACCTTAATCTCATTCCTCACAAAATCCCTCTCAATATCAAATATCGGATAATCAGTTCCACCAATCGTCAACTTATCCAATAACTTCACAGAGTTTGCCCCAATGCCAACACCGCTATATCTCCTCTCAAACACTTTCGAACCGATTACTTCATTACGATTCGTTCTGTCACTCCCTTTTTGTGCCGCCCAATACCTCGCAAAATTATAAATCAACCAATGATTCCACGAACCCGTGTGCAGTATATTCGATTGTATATCTGTAAAATAATGAGTGAAATCATTATCCATGAAAAAGCATTGGTTATCTGCATTTCCCTTACTACCCACTACATTGGGATTTAATCCAAACACATTGATAAAATCAAATTTCTGTTGTACGATATCAAACTGAGCATCACTTATCCCGGTTTCGTATGCTCGTGTTTGATTCGGATAAATGCGCCTGTCAGAATAAACTCCACTGTTCGTAGAAACTCGTAAGGCTTCATACTCATAATAATTTTTCTCTACAGACTCAAGTAACATTCCGGGAGGATTCACAACCGTCCCGCTCTTCCGATGCTTTAATGTCACCCTAAAAGAATCATCAGCGTTATCATACTCAATCAGGCTATACACTAAAAGGCTACCACAAATCTTTTGCACAAAGGAATAAACGTCCCCCAACTGAATAAATGATTTAGAATTATTCTCATCAAAAAAAGGGAAAAATATATCATTGATGAGTATGTATTTGAAAAACATCAATACATCTCTTGGGTCTTTTATTACTTCAACGTTTGTTATCGGATTTGTATAAGAAAGTGAAAAAGGAAAATCAAATGCGACATACACAATTTTACTTTTATCTATGTAACTATATGCTAATGCCAACACATCTCTTAGATACACAAAATAGTTCGCCGGACTCACAGTATCTTGTTGTAACCATTGAGTTGTATTCAGTTCATCCCTGAAATCTGTCATTGCTGTTTGTTGAAGTCGCGAGAGCATAGAAACAATGACAAATTTTACTGTATGTTCCTCCCTGCCGGTTCCATCATCATAGATACTCGGGTATTCTACTGTACTCAGGTCAATCACTCCATAAAAAAGTGAGTATTCAATCCCGTCCACGCTTAATGAAATAGTTGCGTAACATCTCGTTATTACTGATCTGTTCAGTATCGCATCATGAAAAAGTCCATCCCTATCGAATAACTCGAATTCCATGTCAGAAAGTCTTGGTACTCCTCCTATTCCATTCTCCTCGATGGTTTCGCGTAAACTTGCCATTGTTACAAGATAATTTCCCGATGCGTGAACTGTTTGCGCGTTTCCATCATTATTCGTAAACGACATACTCAACACCCCGCTCGGTAAAGTCACCGGATCAAATACATATTTACTCATTTATAACGTCCCTCTATTTTTCCTCTTTGATTCCGTGAATCTCTTTCCAATAATTTCAATAATCACAAGTGAATCTATCACAACTTTCCCCCCAATTTCCTATCAATAATCCGCGCTTCCTTAAATGTACTTATCAAATCTCTCCCGCTTGATCGAAACGATCCCGTGATATGGATAACCAATGGCTCTCCCTGTTTGCCAAATGATGTCAATGGCTCTATCCGTTCCGGTCCCGCTTCAGACATCATATAACTCTGTCCGGTTGTCATACCAAATCCCAAAACAGGTTCGGTCAATATTCCCCCTGTCGCATGTTTGCTCGGATTTAATCCGGAGAGATTCCCAAAGAGTTCACCAAACAAACCACCCGTTACCAATGATAATATTCCTGCAAATATCGCCCTTGATGCCAACTTTTCTGCTATTTGTTCTATTCCCGAAAGAACACCCGTAACAAATTTTTGAAATTCCCCATCACTTTTTCTCAATTCCTCGGTAATCTTTTTCTGTATGGTAGCTCCAACCGTAGTAAACCCAGAATTGACAACATCAATAGATTGTTTCCATTGTTTTATCTCATCATAAGAGGATACTATCTCAGCATTACTATTTCCGTTGGTTATTCTTTGTTGAAATTGACTTCCCAAACGTAATGAACTATCAAACCCGGCTCCTAAAATATCATTGAGCGTCTGACCATGTTCCTTCGTTGCTATTCCATCAACAACTCCATTAAATGAATGTGTTACCCCGTTCAATGACTCAGTTAAATTTTTAACAGTATCCGGCATACCCTCAAATGCTTGATGGATTCTCTCCAGCTGATTATACACAGTATCAAATACAGGTAAGCGATTATCAATTTTCATTCCTCTCATATCAGTCATAATTCCCCTCAATTTATTTTCTGATGTTCTACTTGTTTCTCAATGCAATACTGTTTATAAGCCCCCATATCTGCATACCAATACAAATCCCAAATCGTCCAACGATCCATCAAATAATCTATTCTATCAGGGCATCCCTCTGCAACTGCGAAGATGGCAACGTCGAGTTCATATCCTTTAGGCGACTTAGGAGTGTATCGTAATCTGTGATACTCCTTAAAACATCCAGTTCGCCGGCTAATCTCACCGAAGCGATCTTTGCCCTGAAAAAAAAAGCGGTAACAATCAAATCGAAATCCGAAGGAGTAATAGTATCCAAAAACTCATCCGCTACTTTCTCCTGAAAACAAAGATTCACAATTTCCATCAACCTATTTTCGTTCTGAAGAATCGCCCCATAGCGAACATTCTTCAAACCCTCAGTAAATAAATCAACTTCCAACAATGCACTCAATTTCTTAATCTTCCTCAACGAAGGAAATCCAAGCACATATTGCTCACCGGTTACCAACGTTACAATATCCTTCACTTCTTCCATCTCTTCTCTCCAATTTTTATATTCATACATACTGGTGCATCTCAAATGTTTTTTACATAGTAGCCGCAGGCTTTACGCCTGCGTTTTTGTTTTGAAAACGTAATCATGAAGTTTCCGAGTACCGTTTTATTTTTCTGGGCTGTCATGGACCATTCCATGACAGTGCCACAATACTTAAGCAGTTTTCCATCCTCTATCAATCTCCACAACATTATGCCCTAACCCCACGATTTATCGTGGGGGAAAAACAAAGCTGACAGATGGCTTTAGCCATGAACATTACACCCAATTATTTTTACAACCATACCTCCGTAGGGACACGGCTTGCCGTGTCCTCACAGTCGCATCCCAATGCTGTCAGGTTAAGCATGACACTTAACAAAACAGACATTTTTAACCCGATTTATCGGGCTTTATTCGATGTAGCGTGACCATTTATGGTCATGCAGGATTTGTAAAAGACAAAGTAAGTTCTAGTCTAACCTTTCATTGACAATTGGCAATTAAAAATTAACCATTGACAATTCCTCGATCATTCTACGCCAACACCTTCACCCCATAATCCGTCTGATAAACCAAAATATCAGGGGTATCCACAACAATTCTCTGATCCATTCCATCACTCTCCACAAATCCACTCAAAGAATTAAACCCGTTACTCGTCATAGCGCCAATCATACTGCCGCCACTCATATAATTACCTGAACCAACCGAACCATTTAACGAAACATGATCATTATCCACCTTCGTCACTGTCCGGAATAAATTCTCACTGCTATTGTTAGCTCCCGTGTTCCCCAAAACATCACGGATATAAACCTTGTCTCCGGTTTTCTTTCCATGCAACGGAACATGTAACACTATCGGCGAAGCATTCGTGGCATCTTGAATCGGCAATCCTCCCAACCGACTCAAGTTTGTAGCCAGTGAATAAGAAGATGAACCCAACCACTTCCCCTGAATACTATCATAAATAATCGAAAGGTAATTGTACGCATCCTCACGGGCTAACGATAATTGAAACACATCAACCGAACCGACATAAAACCTAAACCCAAGTGTATGAATCGCCTCCGCTTTCGATGATGTAATCTTCTCAGACGTTTTCCCTTGATACTGAAGTAAAACAAACCTTCTCATGCCTATCAATGTTTGAAGCATCTCCGGTGAATTCAATTTCTCCTGGGTCAGTTCACCTGCATGAATTTTAATCGTTACACCATTCAATCCGGCAACTCCTTTAAGAGTATCAAGTAACTGTTGCTCAATTTCTAAAATCTTGTATCTCATATCTATCCAAATGGGTTATCGAAAAAATCGTATCGTTGCCGAATGTAACTCAGTACTCTCAGGGATATTATCGCCGTTCAAATCATAAACAAATGGGTAACTCTCAAATGAATTTTCAAACATCGCAAATGCATCTTGTGCTTTTCTCAGCCACGCGTCATCCACCCCTTTCGAAATCATCCTATAAATCAAAGAAAGCGATAACCATATAACCCATCTGTCTTGATACGTTTCATAAATTCCCGCCTGATAAGTAACTGAGCTGTCAGTTCCGGTTATGCTCAATACCAACCTGTAATACTTGAACTCATCTTGAAAAACAAAACAATGCTCTCCAATTGATGATACTGCAAGTGTCTGTATTGTCACCCAATTCTCTGGCTCTTCCGAATCCTTCACATCAACATCATTACTCCCCTGCAACGAAAAACTAAAACTCCCGCTCCCCGTCATCACACTAATATTGACAGCAAATCTCCTAAAGCCATCCATCCCCTTAACATGCACACCCGTATAAGAACCGGTCTTTGTTAATTCAACCAACAAATTCTCTCCGCTTTGCATCTCCGTACCGCGGTTCAAATCAATCGGCAATCCCATCAACCGACTCACAATATTCTTCTGTCGTAACCTATCCTTAATCTGCTCAAATGCTTCATCAATTTGAGCCGACCAATCCTCCTGACCTTCTGGTAAATAACTCCCAATCGCCACATCATACTTTGCAAGATCAGACGTACCCACAAAATTTCTAATCATATTATTCTCCTAAAATAAAAATAGACTCTGTCATTCCGACCTGTCAGCCTCTTACTGAACCCCAGTTCTATCGAAGTGAGGTGAGCGCTTTTTGCGCCATCCAGCAAGGCGGCAAATCTCAATACTATTAGTAACAGAATATTTCTCGGTTTACTCCGCTATCTCTCCCCTCCTCATTTGAGGAGGGGCTGGGGGAGGTTATACCCCAACCACAAAAATAGCCTGCTATTCTGCCTGTCTGCACCTCTGCACCCCTGCTCCTCTGCCTTACCGCTCACCGCACACTGCTCATAACTCTGCGCCAAAGGCGCATCAGCCTCTGGCTGAACGTCT
>OBEQ011249133.1_pt1 | contig 15219 bp, 10 predicted proteins | sample 1670901 | NCBI WGS metagenome assembly OBEQ01 (sample SAMEA104232315, study PRJEB22302) | groundwater metagenome | biome: forest; feature: aquifer; material: groundwater | place: USA | collected 2011-08-07 | depth 5.4 m | reverse complement strand
TGACATGATTTTCAAACTGCTTTGCTTCAGCGGCAAGTGAATTTAAAAAAAGTGGCAGAATTAAAAGTGTTAGAAGGGGTATTCTCGTTAAAAATATTATTTGTTTAATAAAATTTTTGTTAGTAATCATTGCAATATCGTTAAAGAGGGAGAAAATGATATTCACACTGCCGCCTTCAAGATATTCAAAATATCAATCATGGCTTGGGTATCAAGTTTACAGTATTCGAGAAGACCATCATAAACCTGCCTTCTATCCTGTTCTGTGATGCCGTTTGCAAAGGTCACACGCGCATATTCCCGGCTCGCTTGTCCACCTTCTGAGATTGTCATTCCTTCATACGAGCCTCCAACAAGTGCAGGATACACAGATTTAATTGAATACTTACCAAATTGTTTTGGATCATAATAATCAAACTTCTGAAACGGTGTCATCAAATCCAAAAGTCTTCCAACAGTTTTACTAAACCAATCTGCGTATTCAGGATAAGCTTCTACTGATTCTTCAAGCCGGCCTTGCTCAAAACTTAAATTATAGGCAACAATACTTCCTTTGGGAGCAATCAACGCCCTGAGTCGCTTCAGAAATTCAGGCCTTGGATCTTTCGTCCCTTCAGAAAGAAATGCATGATGCTCAAGCTTTTTACCTGGACCGGACAGAATATGTAGTGAAAACTGAAATGGAACCTGTTGAAAAGGCCGAGTACCATCATAAAGTGGGATTGCCGGATTTACAGTCTCAAAATCTATAAAACAAATTGGAAATTGTAACTGTGCGATAAATGCCTGAATTGCAACGGGATCAATATGAATTTTATTTTCCACATGGCATTTGTGAACTACCTGGTGGCTTGCTGCTTTTAAACGGTCTGGTGGCACGTCCTGAGCCCGCAAAAACCCTTCGTTAATGAATGCAAAGGCCTTGTCTTTTCGAATCCTGTTAAAAACGAAAACACTGTCTTTAGGTATGTGTTGCCAACAAAGCTCTTGCAGCAGACAATCGTAAGGATCATTACATTGCGGACCGATCTTAATTTCTGGGCACTCTTTTTGATTTAGAATGCTAACCATTTCATTCACCTGCTTCTCCACTTGTGCAACAAGTTTCTGAGCTTGATCAGTTACATCCACTTGACTTAATAAACCCACTGGATCTATCGGGCCGTTCTTCACGTACTTGTTGTTAATGTGTACTAAATAAACTTTACTTATTTTTAAACCTGCCCCTTCATAACAATATTTCTGAAAAGCAACATCCTCATAATGAATATCTTTCACCTGTGTCGAACTTTTGACCTCATAGAGATCCCAAGAGCCGTCTTTATTAGGAACGAGAATGTCGGGTCGGGCCAAAGTGTTTTTATAACGAAGTACGGCTTCAAAAAGTGGTTTTCTTCTAGGTAATAATTCTTGGGTCTTCTTGATAAGTACCTCGAGATCTTCAACTCCTTCTATTTCAACACCGTCAGGGAAAAGAGTTTTTGCTAAATCTGTTACTTCATTTCCTTGATCGAAAATTGCTTGCGTCTCGGGATCTATTAGCGGGAACTGATCCTTGGCATGATAGGACATCCAAAGTAACTTAGGACACTGAAGTCCCTGCAGATATTTACTCTTTGAAAGGCAATAAGAAATGTTCAATCACATCACCTGAGTTCAAATTTTAAACGTTTGGCACTGCTACTATAGTTGCATTAATAAGTAAAATACTCTTAACTATTTTTTAGCAAATTCTAGTTCTTTAGATGGCTCTGCATTTTGAATATTCTGTTTAGTTATATACTTTCTAACGCGTCGTTTTGGTGGTTTTCTTTTAATATTCGGAAAAGGACCCAGAATTGTATCCATAATTTCAATTTCTTCACATACTATCTGATTGGTTCTAAATTCCTTTCGTAATCTGCGAAGTAATTGCGATAGACGCTTTTTTACATTCTGAGATTGATTTAAACACAGATATCTAAGTATCCAAAATTGATCACCTACGTAGATACTATTCATTGGTTCAAACTTTTGAATATACCGTATCGCTGGTTCTTCAACATCAATGAGTGTTAAAATAAAATTTGACATTCTTGCGACGCGAACATCTAGTTCTCTTGCTATATGCTGGAGCATTTTTATGGAATCCTCGCGGTTACAACATATAGGAACAAGACTTAAAGAAGCGCGGCGGATAAAAGCATGGTTTTTTACATTAAGGAGTGCGATAATTCGATTTTTTGTTAAAAAACCTCTCCCTAAAAAACTAAGAGTGCAAATGCTTTGTTCTTTAACGTACCAGTGTCTTTCCTTCTCATTAACAATACTCCAAATTTCTCTCGCGACATGCAAATCGATCTTCTTTACATTACGGAATACCGATACTAAATGAGCTAATTGAAAATTGTATAAAAGCAACCTCTCCCGTTGTGTCAGAAATATAGCCATTCTTCTGTACACAGGTTTAGAATTTATAAACTGTCTTGCATATTTACAAATATTTTTTGCTCTTGTCGGAAAATGTAAAAAATCCTTTCCCACTCTTTGCTTTAAAATATCAATATTTAATACGGATGCAGCCGTATATGCTGTAAATAATGCTGTTTCATGTTTCTTGCTAACGAGCTTTAATCGTGAAATGTTACGAAAGTTGCTTTTAAATCTTTGCTTCAATTCTTTAACATCTATTTTTTTCTTACGCGATTCGTCCATTATTTCTTTCAGATTATCAGCAATACTATTATGGATTTCTGATAAAGCTTTCTGAGCAGTAATCGGTTCTGTCTTCTGTGAGTTTTGCTTAAGACCCAACATTCTAAGAAGACGACCGATTTTCAACAGAATTGCCGTAGCACGAAGTTCTGATTTGCAAAGAACATAAATATCATCGCAGTACCTATACCATTTAATCTTGCCTTTTTTTCGTTCTTCTTCTAAATAACTATCCACAATTTCTAAATAAAAATTGCTCAGGATTCCTGAAGTATTTGACCCTTGTGGCAAACCTCTGGGCTGTCTAACTCTCGACGGGTCCCGGACCGCCCAACTTCTATAAATCTCGGTAATTAAATTAATATTTCCAGATTGACCTTTAACTTTTTGTTTTAAAATATCACTTAATATGTAGTGATTGATATCTTCGAAATACGTACTAATATCTGTTCTCGCGACAAATTTAAATTTGTCATCCTTTAGATCTTTGATGAGTTCTTCTTTAAATACTGCCCACAGATCATACCAAGATTGCTCTATTTTAATTCTTTCTCGCTTCGCTCGAGACATTACATAATAAACGTGCTCTCGATCGACTTTGAAGCCTAACTTTTTATCTGTTCTTAATCTATAAGCAGTTACACCGGCTGGTAATTCTGCATCTAACTTAAAAATAAAGTCTTCCAACAAACGATTAATAATCGTCAAATCCAAAACATCGACTATCACTCCAGGTCTGATAGCATATTTCCCCTTCGGAAGATCGAAATTTTCTGCTTTTTGAGGTCTATATTCGTGTTCTTTTAGTTGAGCGCACAATTCTTCCAAAGTTTCATTTAAGCGATAGTCATAATCACAATATCTAAATGGATCTGGGGCAAAACTATTTTTACTAAGATCCAAAGTTGCTCTTTGAAAAGCCATTAACATTCTGTCGACTTGCTTAATTCTCTTTTTTTGTACAATCATTTGTTGGAAGTATGGCCTTTCGTCATTCCGAAAACGCCTTTGGCCAGCCACCGTGGGAATCGATAACTGTGTCAATTTCAGCCATAACACGGATAGTCTCCCGGATGGCAACAACTACCTTCATATAATGTTTCAAATCATCGGTTGAAAGAGCCCTTTCAGTTTTTTTGCGGTCTTTGAGCCACTTTTCACAGATCTGATAACCACCGATCATAAATTGCCATACACCTTCCAAAATACCTTCAAAATATTGTTGATTGTTTACATAAATACGGTTTTCTTTTTTCTCATATCTAATCTCTAATATTTTCCATTCATCTAAGGATTTTAAATTTATAGACTCAATTTTGATACCCCACTTTAGGTGGTTATCAAAAATAGTTTTAGACTGATCAAATGGATTATCTCCAAGAAGGTGTAAATTAACTAGTTCTTTTCCAGAGATAACGAGTTTAACAAAGAGTTCCCAATTACTCGTCAATGGCAAATAAGGGAAATCCTGCTTGAGTTGCTCACCATAGCGAGATCTATACTCAGGAGAGTGAAAAATAGCGTAAGCATAATAAAAAATTGCTTCCGGACCAAAATTTTTACGAAGGTCTCCTAGCCCATCAACAACGAAAGTAAAACCTAACTTTTTTTCAAACTCTGAACTGAATTTTGGCGATATGTTTGACGTTCTTTTTACTTCCGAAAACATATCTTTTTGATTATTACGTTCGAGATTGTAAAAATATAGAGGAAAAACAATCGTATTTCGATCATGCGAAGCAATCTTATATTCGACGGCCTTATTAGTTATAAAAATATTGTTAAAGGGTAGCCGGGTGATTCGACGCGTAGTAAGTAAGGCTAAATTTGGCATTGTCATTTGCTGCATTATTCGCTCGCGCAATATCGTACAAACATTTCGATTATATATCGTATAGCGATCATCAAAAGGTCTGTAAGCACAACGACGTGTAACACTTCTCAAATCAAGCTTGGGCAACTCTTCACAGGCGCGGCGAAAGCTCCATTGATTAGTGCTGCATAAATTATATTTTCGTCTTAAGTTTGCCTCCGTTGAATCAGGTGCAAGTAACTCAGCAACATTGCTGTACAAGATTTCAGATGTATGTGCTATGGCAAATTTGTCTTGCTGTGTAACAAAACCTGCTCCATATCTAAAATGATTATCTTTTTTCCTATTGCCCGTACCAAATAAATCGTATAAGTGATATCCTTTCTGCCATTCTTTTTTCATATCTTTACAGACTGGAATAAAAAGATAGTCGGGAGCCTCGGGATCAAGTTTCAGCCAATCAATTTTTTCAAAATCATTCGAACTTAAATATTCATACTTAAATTCTCGAGCACCCCACAAATCTGCGTAGCTAACTTTTGTACTGTTCGTTTTTCTTCTGCAACGAACCATAAAAATTATAGAAACCCCCTGTTGAATATCGAAAATATTCTTGTCTTTAATTCCATTAGGTGGGATCTCTCGTTTTCTCGTATCGCCATGCAGGTTAATAATCCAAATTTCTTCGAAGCTGCGCATTAAAGCACAGCGCATATCACGAAAAAGTGGGCCGTCTAGATATCCGTTATTAGTAATTAAGGCTACTATCCCACTTCCTGTTTGATCGATCCTCCAATGAGCGAAACGCATAAACTTCACATAATCATCTGACAGTGCCTGTATTTGCGTTTCATTGCTTCGAACCGTAGTTTTATAATCTTCCATTAAATTTTCTATCCATTCGCCTTGATTTGTCGAAGATTTGGAATAGGGCGGATTGCCGAGCACGACTAGTATTCGCTCGTTTTTTTTAACTCTACGTGCGCTTTCCGATTCTTGTGGGATTGAATCAAAGCCAAAAAAACTTTGCGGCGGTTTTTCGGGGTCATCTAACGTATTTGCAAGATAAACCTTAAATCGATCATTATCTGGTTCCTTATTTTTCCTCGTTAATTCGAAATCAAATCCGAGGCGTTCGATTTCCAACGTAAGTTTTAAATGGGCAATAGCAAAAGGTGCGATTAAAAGTTCAAAACCGTAAAAATGCTTAAGAATATGATTTAAAACCACGCGATTAAACTCACGTTTAACCATCTCCTCACCAAGCGTTTTATTTTCCTTCTTGATATTTCCATAAATTTCCTGAATTGCGGACATAAGGAAAGTTCCGGTACCAGTGGCAGGATCTAAAAGATGTACCGACTCATCAGCAAGCCCATTCTTTTTGCTAAATTTGTCACGTAAAATCCAATCAACACCTTTTACGATATGATCCACAACTGGCTTTGGCGTGTAATAAACTCCGCGCGCCTCCCGTTCTTTTGGATCATATTCTTTAAGGAATGGTTCGTAGAATTGAATTACCGGATCTTCGCCAGGTTTGTGTTCCACTAGCTTTTGATGGATGCGCTTTATTTCAGAAACATTTAACTGATCAACCAAAAGTCGTGTCGCTTCAAAAATATTTGGTATCGTACCCGCAACTTTTTTTATCAGTGAGTAGAGATCGGCAAGAATAGGAACGTTAGTCGGAAGATAGTCAATTGCATTTGTTAATGTAAGTTCTGTCCCATTGTCACGATGGGAGTGTTCAAGAGCTGCAAGAAAAAGTGAATACGCCATGGTTTCTGCAACCATGTTTGAAAACTGGTGGTCAGAAATATCTTGTATTAGCGTTTTTCCAAATGTTTCTTTCAACTTTAAAAGATCAGATTTTTCCTCATTCTGTTCTAATGCTTCTTCCACCTGTTTTGATAAAAGCCGTGTTTTTTTGGCAAGAGCAAGAGCTAGTTGTTTTGGAGTACGTGTCTGATGAGCGCGACCCTCAAAAAACTTTATCAAAAAATTCTCAAATTCACCGCTGTTAGCGCCATCGATGTTGGTAAGATCAAAAATTAATTCTGCTGTTTTCTTAACATCAATTTTATTTTCACCTTCCTCCTTAACCCATTGCCACAATTGCCATTCACGCAGATTTGTAAAAACGATATTTTCAAGCGAGTCCTTATATCTGGTAAACTGCTCCTGAAACTTCTCCGCGTTTAAATTTTCATTCGGGCTTTTAACTTCGATCCAGCCGATTAAATCGTTGCCATTCCGCATAGTAATATCAGGGAATCCAATGTGTTTATCGTGTTGAGTGGACGTTTCCTCGGAAGTTGCGCATGGATCGTGAAACTTTAAATTATTTTTTGCGTAATTTTCAAGGAAAGCACACAGCAAAGGGTAATATGAACGTTCGGTTGCGGTATCTTTTATCTTGGTGATCTTTTGTTTTAGTTGTTCTATGGCAGGATTGATGACTATCATGCAACTATAGTAAATTTTACTGAAGCGATGCGTTCATGCCCAAAACTCATTTGTAGTTTACTACGCAGCTCTACTACTTTTTTATCTTTGTCTACAAACTGCTCTTCTTGAGCTTGAATATAGCGCTTTTGTGCTCGGAAAAACTCTTTTTGCTTTTTGTCTATCTGGTCTTGTATCTGATCGCGTTCATGACTGCCAAGCGTTCTGCTTGCCCTCATGGTTTTCTGCAGATCTTTAATCTCCTTCTCTCTCGTTTCCATTTCTTGCTTACCTTTCAGCAAAGATTCCTCGATAAATCGGTTTAAGCGATCCATTTCTTCGTAGATATATGCTTCATTCTCAGTATTAATTTCCTCTTTCGTCTTTTCCAGTTGGACAGTAGCAACATCTTCAAGCTCATCACGAAGACGATGATCTAATGATTTTTCATTTACAATATCAAGATCGAACAATCGATCCAGGTTGAGATTGTTAATCTGCTTCCAGTTTTCACCGTCTTTGAGAAGACCAACAACAATAATTCTTTCAAATTCTTCACGTGAACCATTTATGGTGCACTGCTGACATTTAAGTAGGTTAACAACAAGTTGACATTCTTTGCCAATAAGATCATCAAAAGAGCGACGACCTTTCTGTTCATTGTGCTGAAAAGCAATTTCCCACATACGTCCACGTATTTTTTTATCTTCTTCAAGTCGCTCTTTTATAAACTGCTCTTTTATGTGTGTTGGTTTGTATCCTTTTTCCTTATCTTCTTCCTTGAGCTGGCCAAGATAATAGGTTATTCCGCTATATTCAAAGATATTCGCCGCTCGAAACCTAATAGAACCTTCAAGTGACATGGCTAAATACCGCCTGAGCTGGGAATCGAATCGCCCCAATGAATCTGTGAGTTCTTTTTGCCTGACACGAAGTTTCTGCCTTACTTCCTCATCAAAATGTTGGATAACCTTCCGCTGTGCGTCTTCAATTTTTTCCTCGATCATATATGAAAGTTCTAACTGCAATTGTTTGAAGCTATTTTCTATCTGTTTCTCCGTACGACATTTTCGGTATATATCGAGAATTTTTCTTTCGAAATCCAGGCCTGCACCAAGCCCGCCAAGAGCGACCTCTCTAACTTCATAACCGTCATCCGTAAGCCGTTCTGTGCCAAGAACTTTATCGCTAAAGTCGAAGAGATTGCCAAACAGTTTTATTTTTTCAGACAAAAGTTCATACACACGTTGATCTGCGTAATTCCGCTTATTCAGGAAATTGACAACAAGAACGTCGAGCTTCTGGCCGTACCGATGACATCGGCCAATGCGCTGCTCGATCCTTTGAGGGTTCCACGGTAGATCGTAATTAATTACAATATTTGCGAACTGAAGGTTTAATCCTTCGGCGCCTGCTTCGGTTGTTATCAGTATCCCTTTTTCAAGACTTCTAAATTTCCATATAAGCGCTTTCCGTAAACTAATACTTTTTGTACCCTGTTCTGCTTCTTGTGGAAACTGCGTTTTCCATTCCTCAAAGATTTCCTTAGCCCGTTTTCCAGCATTGCTGCCATTAAACAGAATAAGATCATAACCAATCCCGCCAAGGAGTTTTTCAAGATGGTCTTGTGTACGTCGCGATTCCGTAAAAATTACTACTTTTTGCGGCCATTGTTTTTTCTCTGCATGCTTAAAAACTTTACTGAGCGCTCGAACTAAAGCCTGACTTTTTTGGTTTTTATCGATCGTCGTAGCTAAAAAGTAATAACGTAAAACATCATGAAATTCTTGCATCACCTCTGCTTTGGTAAACTTGTGATCGATCTCACGTTCTACAAATTTTTTATTCTCATCTTTGAGCAACTCATCCTCGCCAATATCATCTGAATCTTGTTTTTCTTCTTCCAATTTTTCTAAAGTTACCTCTATATCCTCCAGACCCGGCAAGGTATCTTGAGTTGGTTCAGACAAAGTTTTCTCATATTTTGGGAATGTGATCTCGGGAAGATTTTTTTTCCATTGTGACCTGAGGTTACTGCGCAAATTTGCCGCAGTTTTATTTACTTCCTCACAAGAAATATCAAATTCAATTTGCAAGCGCCTTGCTAAGAAATGAGCAACTTTATCGAGCGTCCCGGCAATAGCAAAACTGGAACTTGCTAAAATCTTCCGATAAACAAGCTCCATCATGTTTCTTTGCGTTGCTTTTGTGGATGCGAGAAAGGGACGATGTAGATACTGGCTTACAGAATTGTATAGTTCTATTTCATCATCATTGGGAGCAAAATCTTCCGTTACGCTGTGCCTATTCGTAAAGGAAACTAGCCCAGCTCCTTGAACTTGCTTACGCAATGTACGAGTTAATATTCCTCCGTTTGTCGCTCCGGTACTCTGATCAATAGTTCCCATCAATCTTTCTCGTAGTTGTTTGAGTCTTTCAGTCTCACTTCGTTTTTTTGCTGGATTTGCAAAAAGCGTTCTGAATGAAAATTCGGTGCCAAGATAGTTCTCGTCAAGAAAACTGGTCAAACCGTACAACTCCATTAAATTATTTTGAAGCGGGGTGGCTGTGAGTAACACTTTGGGCCGTCCCTTGATGACATCCCTTATCTTTTTTGCCGTTTTATTGCCTTTTTTCCAGACGTTTCGAAGTCGGTGTGCTTCATCTATCACGACAAGCTCCCACGGAATACTTGCACAAATGAAATCATAACGATAAGCGAAATTGTGGGATGCGATAAAAATTCCACCTTCATCTAATGGATTTGCTTTCATGCGTTCTTTTTGCATCTTCTTCAAAATGGACCCATCAAGGATGAGGCTTGGCAAGTTAAAACGGTTGGATAACTCATCTTGCCACTGAGTTCGAAGGGACGCAGGGACTAATATCAAAATATTCTGCCGCCCTTCTGTGAACAATTGATCAATGATCAAACCTGCCTCAATTGTTTTTCCTAATCCAACTTCATCAGCAAGAATGGCGCCCCTCGAAAGAGGACTTTTAAATGCAAAAATTGCAGCATCTACTTGATGAGGGTTAAGATCAATATTTGCCGAACGGATTGAGTTGTTTAATTTTTCAGGATCAGAAATTGGTTTCTTTTCTGTTAGTTTATGAGCGAGGTATGTTTTTAATAATTGAGATCCTGTAGTTTGTTGACGGTCTGTATCTTGCGTACCATTTGACTTACCCACCGGAGTTTTCAGAACTAACGATTCAATCTCTGAATAGCGCACATGATTTCGGTTAACAAAATAATAAAGAAGATCACCTTTTTTTTCACGTTGAATGAGTCCGTCTTTCGTAAAATGCTCCAACTCTCTCTGAACATTCCCTACAGAGGCGTTGGTGTAACGAGCGATCTCAGAAAGGTAATACCGTTGATTGGGATTAGAAAAGAGAAGTTCGAGGGCTTTAGTTCGTACTTTAGATTTAGTTAAATTGATAGTTTCCATTTTGAGTAATAGTTTACTCAAAATTGAAATTCTAGCAAGTTATTTATTTTGAGGCGGAAAAACGCTTTTGATAATTTTTAACCTAAGCAGCAATCGCTGTCATATTCCGACGAAAATAGGAGGTTCATTCTGATCAATAAATGTCCGCTCCCGATCCGGCCTCTCATCTTTTCATATTTTGACATTCTCAAGTTGTTTCAGCCACATTAAGATACACAGCTACAAACTCATTATGCAACCTAACGAACAGTTTAATAATCGGATCGAGCTGCAAAGCACACTTTTCGGGCATATCTTCTGGAATCGCCCATTTATTCCCTTCATGAACAAGCAGATTCCTCTTGTCTACAACCTCCTCGTAAAACTCAATTGCTGCAACGAAATCAAGCTCGCCTCCCGCAGTCAATGTTTTCAGTGTTTCCTTCCATTTGCAGCCAATTAGAGTCGGAAACAATTTTTCAACCCGTTTGTGCACATATCTATAATCTTTGAGTAACAGACCCTGCACTTGATTTGGGAGTTCCATTTTGGCCATTCGTTGCTCAAGAAAATCTTGCAGCAAAACCTCAATGAGCGAGCAAAAGTAGATTGAAATTGAAAGGTGATGTTTGTATTCATGCTTTGTGAATTCGCTGTTTGCATTTCCATCTGATTGATAACTTTCTTGGATAAGGTCAATCAGCGCAAAAACATTTAACGGAAAATAGAGTTCAAGGGTACTGCTTACACGTCTGCAATGAGGACATTCGTCAGATTTTATCTGGTCGGCTTCCCTATAGAGGAATTTGCAAGAATTGCAAACTAGGAAATTCAAAAGGAGAGAACTCCATTCCTCGCGGACATTTAATATATTCATTACGCACCCTGGAAAGATTTCTCCGGATTAACCAAAAATGATTTTCGAACCGTTAGCCTCAGTATTTTCTTGATCGTCATTTTTTTGAGAGCATCATTCCAGTTCAAGCTAAGTACCGACGTCCATTTTTGCCTTATACGTTTTTCTTTGCTCGTCCAGTTTCTTCCCAAGCGTTTCGATTAGCTGTTCCCAGTTTATGTCGATGATTTTCAAGTGTTGATCGAAGAATACTTTGAAAATCTTGAATGCGAGATAAAACCCTTGCAGGGTTGCTATGAAGTAGAACTGATACGCAGCCTTGTTTCGTGGAAACTGAAAGTAGTGGACGAGTAATTCTTTCTTCCCGCTTGGATCTGGTCTGAGCTCCAGCCGATGAAAAAAAGAGCTGACATCTGCATGAGAACCGAACTCGCTACAGAGATCATGGACATTGACGAGTTGATGGGCAAGAGGATATTTCGTTACATCATTCTTGATTTCGTTCTGAATGTAACTTTTGATGTGTTGGAACATCGGGTCCCGGTTTTCATATGCTTGCGCTGATGATGGGTTGAGAATGATCTGATAAGCGCTGAGTGACGCATCAATTGCTTTCCGCATGGAAGCCAAACATTCGGATAAGTGCGATCGGAGAATACAACTAACAGAGAAGTAGAGATGAAAATGCACAAACAGATATAGCTGAGGAATTGAGGCTTTGCTTGGTGGAACTTCCAGCCGACTGAGAGGTTCCTTGTAGATTTGATCCAAGTTGTAGAAAAGATCAAAATCGCTCTTGAAGTTGACGATGCTGGCCAACAGATTGTGTTCCTCTGCTCCGAGATATTCCAAGAAATTCGAATCGCTGATCTTCATAGGGCGGCCGACTCCTAAATTATTCAGTGATTATACCTCTGAATGTTTCGTTATAGAATCGACTTTGTGGCGCGATAAACGTTAATATGGGTTGTAGGAATGAGGATTAGATTTTGAACTAACAATTTTGGTTATATAAAAATGTCGTACAATGCATACAAGGTGAGATTTCGGATTTAGAAACTTTGAAAATTACAGATTGCGGTCAGGATTTTATGTGGTTTAGTACAACGCTAATTTTAACGTTGTCCCTTTTGCTGGGAAGAGCTACCGAATCGTACACCATTTTGGTATACCATCCGTTTTTAACCAATTCTTATTTCTTGTTAAGTGATTGCGGTATAAAAAGATAGATATGGGTGAGCGACGGGAATTGAACCCGCAACCCCAAGATCCACAAATCAAGAGCCCGAATTTACCATCATTCACCACTTTTGTCCAAAATTAATGAAATCAAGGCTTTAAGCTCACATCCACTGATTTTCTTTTAACCACTAACATCCCTAATTTGCCACGTTTTGGATTCAAAGTGTTGTCACCTACTGTTGTCAGTCTTGTATTTTTTTTACCTTTTATCAAAGCATTGCTACGCATCGATAATTTTTCAATATCATCGTCGTAAGAACTACTGCAACCTAAATATAATTCGGTAACCTTTATTGACGCATGTCCTAACCAATCCGATATTTTAGCGATTGAGACGCCGGTTTCTTTAAGTTTGGTTGCAAATGTTTTTCTGAGTTTATGCCATGCCTTACCCTTCTCTGTTGCAACGCCTGCATTGCTAAAAATTTTCTGAATGGTCCGCTTTGGACCCTGTATAGAATATCTTTTTCCTTTTGTTATTCCTGATGGAACCGGAAAACATAAACCTTCTGCTTTTACGAATGATAAGAGTTTGTCGTGAAGCTCCTTACAGATCGGAACAATTCTGTTTCTGTAATTTTTCGTCGTATGTGATTTTTTGTTGGAAACGTGAAGCACTCTTCTGCTCCAATCAAAATCTTGCCATTCTAAATTAGTTAATTCTTGTAATCTCAGGCCCGTATATCGAGCCGTAACAATCATCGGAAACAACGGATGACCTAAGGCCACCTTTTCAATCTTTGAGTATTCATCATCCGTAAAAAACTTAACTTGTCTTTGAGGAACTCTTTTATGTGAAATTAATTCAGTCGGATTCTTTAAAATATAATTTTTGAGAAGTGCAAATTTAAAGAACCGTCGGAGAACTGCCAAAACATTATTATAAGTTTGGGGGGCTTTTTCAGAGAAATCTCTCATATAGGAAATAATGTCTGCGGAAGTGATGCTATCAATAGAACTTTTGGAAATGCTTTCAATAAATCTATTTATCGTACATTCCTCATTATAGCTACTTCCTTCTTTTCTATGATTTTTAGTCTCCAAGTACTCGGAAAGACAACTTTTTATAGACTGCTTCTCGCTTTCCGCATGGGACTTTCGGGCAAGTTTCACTTCCAGTTCTTTCTTCATTAAACGTGCTAGTTTCTCATCGCGAGTTTTAAGACTCTTGAATCTTCTTGTTCCATTGAAGAAATAGCTTATGTACCAAGTCCTGTGTTTTCCTCTTTTGTATATTGTCGCCATATTTTGTCCTTTATTACTTACTTTTACTTACTTTTTATCAATAGTACTTATACCACAATTAGATATAATTACCATATGAAAAAGAATAAAACGCTTTCTTTTAAAATAACGGAAGACTTAAAGCAGAAGATTGATGTTTGCGCAAAGAAAGAAAAACGCTCTGTCTCAAACTTTGTTCAACTTGTTCTTGAACGTGAAGTAAAGAAGCGTAAGAAATAATCCTCTTTTCATCATCAATCTTTCGGATTGGAACGCTGATCGGACAAAATGTCAAGCAAATGATCGCCGATTTGACAGCGCTGTATGTACCGATCAAGGCTTTGTTTTTCAAAAATTATGTGGCCTCTTTTTGAACTCCTCGGCATTCTGCAAACTCTAACCCCATTTCTTATTAAATCGATGTAATTCCGTTGCATCCACCGATATGTTTTTCCTAAATATTTAGCTGTTGCTCGCATATCAAGAAAACGTGTATCTGTCGTTGTTATCATTAAAAACTACGACCTCCTGTTAAATAAGTTTTTAAATTATGGTCTGCCATTTCGATAAATTTTGAATCAATATCTATTCCAAATCCAATCCGATTAAGCTTTTTACAAACCTTAAGAGTTGTCCCGCTTCCACAAAATGGATCCAAAACCTTCTGGCCAATGAAGCTAAACATTTTTATGAGCCGATACGCTAGTTCTTCCGGAAACGGTGCCGGATGAGTTCGGTTATATTCTGGCCTTATGAACCAAATCGTATGAGACCATTTAAAAAACTCTCTATAATTGAGATCTGTTTCTTCGCCTTCCAAAGTGTCCTTGTCTTTTTGCATTACAATAATAAGTTCATATGGATATTTCATATGAGGATTCTCCGGACTGATCTTTCCATATATTTTGGTAGGATGAGCAAAATCAAGGCCGTCTAGTTTTACCCAGATCAAAGTATCCCGATCAATAAATCCAATTTTTGTCATTAACTCATAATGAGGAACAAACATGTTGAACTTGCCGCAAAAATTATACATCGGAATGTTAAGACAAATTCTTCCTCCATCAACCAGAGTCCGGTAACATTCTCTTAGCCACTCTTCTGCAAAGCTTAAATACTCTTCTCTGCTTAGATTGTCTTTATAAGTTCCATAATCAACTCCTACATTGTAAGGAGGTGAAGTTACAATGAGGTGAAAGGATTTCTCAGGAAAGCTTTTAATCACCTCACGGCAATCACCTTGAATGAATTGCTGCATTTATATCTCCTCTAAACATCACTTGAAATGATCCGGAATCTTTCCAGACCAATAATCCCGACTGTACCAATAAACCATGCAGGTCACGCCGACAATGTAGCCGAAAAATTTATCCAGGCATTTCTTCATGAGGTAGTCTCCGATTCTTGATTACTAGATCCTAAACATATTGAGATCCTTAATCGAACTTACTTTTTCTGAAACTTTGCTGAAAGTTTATTGAAGCCTTCTTGAACGTCGTTTAACTTCT
>OBEQ011358412.1_pt1 | contig 15221 bp, 13 predicted proteins | sample 1670901 | NCBI WGS metagenome assembly OBEQ01 (sample SAMEA104232315, study PRJEB22302) | groundwater metagenome | biome: forest; feature: aquifer; material: groundwater | place: USA | collected 2011-08-07 | depth 5.4 m | reverse complement strand
CGTGTGACGCGACAGAATTTGAGCTAACTCACTGTAGGCAATAGGACTCATATGAGAAACGATAATAAAGGCCATACCTGTATTAGACGGGAGGGCTCCCAAGAACGCCTTGTATGCGCTAAGAGCTCCAGCAGAACCGCCAATGGCGACAATGAATTTAGGATTTAATTTTTCCATAAGCTACGCCAGCACTTCCAGCACTCCAACAAATAGATCTACCATGCTTATTCATCTTTGGCTCTCATAAACATTTTTACCACCTTTCTTTTTCTTATTGCCTACGGCGGCGGCATCACTATCCAATAGCATTAATTTAATTCCATTATCACTCAAAATCATTTCGTGAACGTCGCTGTCGTGGCCCGTGCCGCGAGACTTAACAATGAAAAGCCCACGAATGCGTTTTTGGTCTTCTTCTTCTTCTAATTCTCTCACTACGATCCAAGTGTCTATTAAAGATGAGACGCCGATTTCGCCGCTTGTGTCATTTTTTGCGGCTGAAGAAACAAGACTGGTAAAAAAGCTGGTGATGCCATTGGATTTTAAAAGATCAATCATGCGAGTAATCATCGATCGAATTTCACGTTCGTCCCCTTCTCCAATGAGGCTTGTCAGGGGATCTATGACAACAGCTTTTGGTTTGAACTCTGCAACGAGTTTATATAAATCGAGCAAATGCATTTCTAATCCAAAAAAGGAGGGTCTCGTTGATACAATTTTTAAGAGTCCTTTTTTTATCCATGGTTCTAAATGGATACCTATAGAACTCATATTTTGAATGAGTTGCCCGGACGATTCTTCATAAGACAAGAAAAGACAGCGTTCCCCACGTTTACAACTTGCTTGTGCGAATGCAGCCGCAAGGCTTGTTTTTCCGGTGCCTGCGGTACCTGACGCGAGTACTGTACTGCCTCTGGTGTAACCTGGTTTATTCCCTCTGAACATTTTGTCTAAGGATGGAATTCCGGTCGAAACTTTCTCAGCGGTGCCTGGTTGATTAAGCCCCGCCGAGGTGATGGGGATTACTGAAAGTCCATCTTTATCAATTACGAAGGGATATTCGTTTGTTCCATGATTTGAACCACGATATTTAATGACACGAACTCTACGAATGGAAATTTGATCTTTAACCCTGTTATCCAGCAGAATGATGCAATCGGAGATGTACTGCTCCAGACCATGACGAGTATAAGCGCCTTTTGCCGGCTCGCCGGTAACGATTGAGGTAACTTCTTTTTCCTTAAGCCACCTGAAAAGTCTCTTTATCTCTAAGCGCAGAATGCCAGCATCCGTGAAGCCTGCAAAGAGAGATTCGATAGAATCCAGCACAACGCGTTTGGCACCAATGGCATCAATCGCATGTTCCAAACGAACGAGTAGCCCTTCAAGATTAAAGTCATTCTCTTGAATATCTTTGCGCTCCAACACAACATGTTCTATCAGAATTTTTTTGCGTGAAACAAGCCCTGGCAAATCCAGATTGAGAGAAGCCACGTCTTTATAAAGCTCCTCTTTTGTCTCCTCAAAGGACATGAAGACACCTGGTTCCTGGTAATTGAGCGCACCATTAATGAGAAAATCGATCCCAAAAAGAGTTTTCCCAGAACCGGGACCACCGGAAATTAAAGTGGTTCTATTTGCGGGAAACCCGCCCTCTGTAATTTCGTCGAAGCCTTTGATACCGGAGGGGCATTTGTGTAATTGATTATGTTGCGAGGCACTTTTTTTCTTAGGAGCTTTAGGAGTTATAGGCATACGATAATCCTTCGTTCGCACAACAGCAGGAGTAATTGCTGTATTGTTTAATTCAACCGCTTACATTCCCCTCTTCTACACCGGGCACTTGCACGGGGCTTTTTGGCCCCTATTCAGATCATAAGTCACGTTTTACATCGTGCTGCATGTGCAATGATCGACGCCAGCTTTAGAATCTAACTAACCATCTATCTAAGTAGAGCATGGTGCATGCAAACGAGTTCACATGTTCACAATGAACCGGACATTCATAATTTAAACCGTCATAGTTTAAACCCGCCACGGATAATTGCGTAGGAATCAAATGGCACTTAAATCCTTAACGCAAAAATTGTCGATATCGATAATGCTTGTTCGATAACTAGTTTGACAGAGAGAGAATAAATTGTTCAACAGCAAAAAAATTCACTATTGAGGACAAAAAATGAAATTTATCATATTGCGTAAAGCGGATGAAAACACCGAAGCCAATGTTATGCCGAGCGAAGAATTAATGGTCGCCATGGGCCAATATAACGAATCGATGGCCAATGCCAGCGTGCTTGTGGAGGGCATGGGTCTGCAGGCAAGCGACAAAGGTGCCCGCATCAGCTTTCGCAACGGCAAGCCAACTGTGACGGATGGCCCCTTTATTGAAACCAAGGAACTGCTGGCGGGTTTTACGGTTTTTAACGCACCATCAAAGCAGGACGCCATTGAATGGGTTAAACGCTGGCCCCCACTTGATGGTGATGGCAATGTTGAACTGGAACTGCGGCAGGTGTTTGAAATGTCCGATTTCGAACAGGGGGAGGGCACGGATATTCACGAAGCCGCTTTTGAAAAAGCCCATAAACAACCCACAAACATCTGTGCTTATCTCGGTTTTAATGGCAACTGCCGCGAGGCATTTGAATTTTACGCCGACTGTTTCGGTGGCGAGGTGTTATCTCTCCGTGATGCACCTGACTCTGCAAAGGACTGTGAAAAGGACCCTGAAAATATACCGGCTGAATCATTGAATAAAATTATGCATGCCCGCTTGCAGATTGGCCCGTATCTATTAATGGGCGGTGATGCGCCGGGAGACATGTATAAACCTCCCCAAGGTTTTCATGTGCAATTAGAAATTAACGATTTGGCCCAGGCAGAAAAATCCTTTGCCATGTTGGCAGAAGGCGGTAGGGTGGAAATGCCACTGGCAGAAACATTCTGGGCGAACCGCTTTGGCATGTTGGTCGACCGGTTTGGTATACCTTGGATGATTAACAGCGGGAGCAAAATGCCGTAGCTTGCGAGCTTTACGATTAACACTTCAACTGTGAAGAATACGACAGTGACTTTAGGATGTGAAAATTTACCGGGAGATTAATATGCAAAAGATTACACCATGTTTATGGTTTGATGACCAAGCCGAAGAGGCAGCAAATTTTTATACCAGCATTTTTAATAACTCAAAAATTGTAACTATAGCGAGATATGGAAAAGCGGGGCATGAAATCCACGGCAGAGTGGCTGGGTCGGTCATGACGGTGGCCTTCGAACTCGACGGATGTGCGTTTACAGCCCTTAACGGCGGCCCGGTCTTCAAATTCAATGAGGCTATCTCGTTCCAAGTCAATTGCGATACTCAAGAAGAAATCAATTACTATTGGGAAAAGCTATCCGTAGGTGGTGATGAGAATGCCCAGCAATGCGGTTGGCTCAAAGATAAATATGGCGCTTCGTGGCAAATCGTTCCAACTGTAATGGAAAAGTTAATGAGTGATCCCGATGCAGCGAAGGTAGAGCGTGTTACTGCAGTAATGTTGCAAATGAAAAAACTTGATATTCAATCCTTAGTACAAGCTTACGAGCAAGCTTAAAAAAAAATCGAATAAACGGAGAAAAATATGCAATCCCTAATACCTTACTTAATTTTTAATGGCAATTGTCGTGAGGCTATGAATTTTTATCAGAACTGTTTCGGTGGAACGTTGGAAATGATGACCTGGGGCGATGGGCCTCATCGAGAATCTTGTCCTGATACTGCAAAGGAAAAAATTATGCATGGCAGTTTAACGAAAGAATCTTTTTCTTTGTTGGCTGCAGATAAACCTGATGGTGAACCAACTCCAGGTGACAATATTCAATTGACCATTCAATGCGAGTCCATCGCTGAAATTGAGGGCCTGTTTAAAGCGCTAGGCGCTGAGGGCAAAATAATTATGCCTCTTGAAGATACTTTTTGGGGCGCACGTTTTGGTGTCCTTATTGATAAATTTGGTATTTGTTGGAAGCTCAACTGTCCACTGGAACAGTAAAGATTCCTTATTAGGGTTGCCAACAATACATCAATAATGATGAAGTGGGTATTTCCGCCTAAACGACGACGCAGGATAGGAGTGTCGTCTGTGTTCCGCGTGCCATCTCAAGCTGTCAAGATTTGCAGTGAAAATTCGGGCTGCATATTGACATCGCCACTCGATATGTTCAACCATATATATCGTAGAAATTCCAACCGCGCGGATATCCCAATATCAAAGGAAAATAGCAATATGCCAGGTACAGCAGATTTACCTAATATCTATGATATTTTTTTATGGCTAGGGAAAAAGGCGCAGCTTAAACAGGCGCTCATCGGCGTAGCGACGCTGCTGTTCTGCTCGTTAACCAGCGCGGGAGAGGTGACACTGTATGCGGCAGCCAGTCTGACCAATGTGCTCACCGAGTTAAGTGATATGTATCAAACGGCGCACCCTGAGATTAATATCAAAAAATCATTTGCCGGCTCATCAACACTGGCGAAACAGATCGAGAATGGTGCGCCAGCAGATGTTTTTCTCTCGGCGGACAGCGAGTGGGGTGACTATTTACAGAAGCGTGGACTGCTTTTAGCTGCATCACGCAGAAATCTATTGGGCAATGAATTGGTATTGATTGCACCTCAAGGACTTGAAGTGAAGATATCACTCGACCCAGCATTTAATTTCGCGGCGAGTTTTAGCGGACGTCTTTGCACCGGTGAGCCAACCCACGTTCCCGTTGGGAAATACGCAATGCAGGTGTTCAGCCATTATGGCTGGTGGACCGGCGTTATGCCACGTTTGGTAGGAACAGAGGATGTGCGCACCGCGCTCGCGTTTGTGGAACGTGGTGAATGTGCGCTGGGTGTGGTGTATAAGACCGATGCCATGATCAGTAAAAAAGTTGCAGTGGTAGCTAACTTTCCCGCCGAAAGTCATGCGCCGATTGTATATCCCGGCGGCTTAATCAAAGGTGCTGACGCTGAGGGCAGTGCGTTCTGGGAATATTTGCAGAGCGATGCGGCGAGAGTTGTTTTCGTTCGCTATGGATTTTCTGTATTGCCTAAGTAATTTTTTGCCTGCTGATGGTATGAGCTGAAATCAAAGCAGAAAAGAGCAAATCCCCCGCCTGCGCATCCATGGAGCATCAATAAGAACAGTTATTTAGGCCTCAAGCAGCGGCTTTTTCGCAGGAAGGGGGCTAGGCTCTGAAAATGACTTTCAGTCACCGCATTCACCTCTGACTGGAGCTCTCGATAAAGCCGCAGAATTTCCGCACCATGAGGAGTGATCTGTGCGCCACCGCCGTGGCTGCCGCCCTTGGCAGTTTCAACCAGGGGTTCCTGAAAGCAGCGATTCATGGTATCGACCAGCAACCAAGCACGACGGTAGCTCATCCCCATTTGCTTGCCGGCGCCGGAAATCGATCCGGTATCGCGAATGGCTTCGAGCAAATCCACTTTACCGGGGCCGAGGGCAATTTCTTCGTCGAGAAAAATCCGCAGTTGCGCACGCAATCGAATGGTAGGTGTAGCTTTCGTGGCAGAAGTACTTTTAGTGGGGTTTTTTGTTGGCTGGCGTGGCATTGCTGTCCTCGTATCGCATGGGTATCTCTTCTATACCGAGAGTAGCAACCTTGATTTCATTCGACAACCAGAAATTCTCATTTCATATCACTTGCCAAAAACTTCGCTTTGGATCATTTACCCAGCCACGACTTGCAGTCGTCCACATCCGGCAAAATCAGACCCAGCGTAATCGCATCGGGCGTATATTTCCGCGTCAGTGCCAGCCATTCTTCGCCGCTGGACGTTACCAGTGTTTTGAAACCGCGTTCGCGGGCAATGTCTTACAGGGAGCGAGCAATAATCGGGTCGTCTTCGATAATCAGCCTTGTCAAAGTGGACTGTGCTTACACTAACTTTGTCCCTAACGCACTCATTCGGTAGAGACTCAAATACTAAAGTGATAGATAACTTGAAGAAATGAATATTCCCTGCCAACTTTTATCAAACACACAACAGTTCAGCAGGCCATATTGCTGTGAGCAAGGGTTTTCGATAAGTGATTTTTATCAACAGTGGTTCCAGCCATTGAAACCTTAGGGCGACCCCTTCAACATTTACTTTTTCATGTCTAAGTAATTCAAACTCGGTCCCATCATTCAGTCGCATGCCAATCCATTCTGCGCAAATAGCGGTAATTGTGACTGTGCTCTTACCTATCTTAATTGAATCACCTAACGTTCGAATGATTGACTCCATACTGCTACTCCTAACAACAACAGTTTTTTAACGGATTCTAACTGTGTGAATCCAACTTCTACTACAGACGTATATCAATCGTGCTTTAGGACAATCTTTTTCATCTTTTTTTTACTTTACGCCCACAAGAAAATCAGGCTCTCGTTGAAAGATATATTGGCGAGTTGTGAAGCTTAAAACGATCAATTTAACGCCAGTAGTGGGGATTTAGCGGGCAGGATACAAGATACTAGGCTGCTATATGCCGATAAGCAGCCACTTCTTCCTTCTGAGAACAAATGGCGAACATCAATTATGTAATCAATTGATTAAAATCGCTTTATCTACTTAACTTGAATCTATTAATAAATGGCATTGATAGGCCGCAAGGTCTGTTGAATAAAGCATTGCATAGAAAACTTAAACCGAACCATATTATGAATTCGAAAACAAAAGTTCTGCTGGTTTATCCCAATATCTGGTCCGATATTTTTCCGTTATCCATCCTGATTTTATCGTCGGTATTGAAAGAGCATGGTTACGAGGTCAGTGTGTTCTCCGCCGTGCATCGCCGAAAAGTTAACTGTCCGCCTAAAACAGTGGCGGTCGAAGGACCGGACAATGAGGTCTTCGACGAATTCCGTCAAACCCTGAGCCAGTTCCAGCCGGATGTCATCGCTATGTCGGTCGTGGAAGATGCTTTTCCCTTGGCTTCGCGGCTGTTGGAAGCGATCCCCGATTACCCTGGAGTGGTCATCGTCGGTGGTGTTTTCGCAACCTTTGCTCCGGAAAAAGCCATCGCTCACCCCAACGTCGATGCCGTCTGCATCGGCGAAGGCGAAATATCGTTGATCCAGCTGTGCGAGTGTCTGGAGCATAACGCACCGCTGCAAGATATTCCCGGCATGTGGATCAAGCAAAGTGACGGCACAATCCAAAAAAATCCACAGGGAACGTCGGTGGTTTTAGACGATCTTCCAGCGCCAGATTACAGCGTGCTGGACCGACAAAAGTTCCAGGGTCCGGTGCCGTTGATCGCGCACCGGGGATGCCCTTATCTCTGTACGTTCTGCAACTCTCCGGCGCAAGCGCGGCTTTTCGACGCAGCTTCGCAAAAATCTTTTTTTCGCAAACATAGCATGGCTTCTCTCCGACGGGATCTGGAGGATTTAACCGCCCATCATTCATCGAAGCTTTCCAAAGACGGGCTTTACTTTTGCTCCGACACGCTATTGGCCTGGAGCCCACGGGATTTCGACGAATTTATCGAAATGTATTCCGATTTTAAAATCCCATTTATCTGTCACAGTACCCCGGAGACGATCGTGGCCGATAAAATGGATAAACTGGTCGGCGTGGGGCTGAAACTGATGAATATCGGGGTGCAACACGGCAACGAAGTGTTCAGACGAGACGTCCTGAAACGCAGAATGCCCAATGCAGAATTGAAAAAACGCTTCGCCATCGCGTCCGCTAGCGGAGCCTGGATCAGTGCGGATTTTATTATGGGGTTTCCAACGGAAACACCGGAGCTGGCGTGGGATACCATCCGCTTCAGCCGCGAAATCAAAGCCAGTGTTAAGAACTGTTCCGTGTTCGTTCCGTATCATGGAACGGAGCTGAGGGAGCTAGCCATAAGCAAAGGCTATTTGAAGCCGGAAGTTCTGGCGGTGTGGAGCCCTGAGCTTTCGCAGTTGGAGATGCCCGAATTTCCCAAAGAAGAAATTGCCCGACTGGTGCAGGAGTTTAAGAGTAAGAGCTTTCGCGTAAATTTAGTTGCAATTAATGAGTAACACTTGAATCAGGTATGTTCCGGCAGGAATGAGTTGAAAATAGAGTAACTTCGTCAAGAATACAATGATCTCGTTACTCTCCATCACCATCCACTTGCATGCTTGAATTTGTGTAAATTATAAATAACTTCACCTTTTAATTTTGAAATACGTTGTTTAATTGTTAGTTGCGGTATTTCAATCTTTTCTTCCAGCTGCATCAACAGGGCAGTGACATATCGCTCCTTTTCAATATTGCTTTCGAGATAGGTGCGCATACGCATGACGATATCCTCATAATCGCCAGCAAACTGCCCATGATTATTGGTAATCGCGCGTATCTCATTATAAAAATAATAGTGATCAATGGGATGAAAAAAACACTCAGGATCAGAACTTAGGATCTTGAGTACCCAATTCGGCGCATTTAATAAAATTCCACGGATAGATGTAATAAAAAATTTATCCATGGTGCCTTTGTTGCGACAACTCCCACAAAAACTATCGTTTTTCCGCTCACCACTAATCAAAGATCGGGCATCTTTATAAAGCTCTCCATTCCATACTGTGTTGAATCCCTCCTGCGGAGTTACTTTGCCAAAATCCTCTTTAATATCCGTCGCGATGCAACAGGGACCTACACCACCGTCGGGATACCAGTAAGAACCGAGGTAATGCCAATCGCATTTTTGATACTTTAATTCCTTGGGTGGTAAATGATGTTCATACTTATGCTGCATAATCAGTTTTTGCAGGGGCGTTCTTTTATTTAACACCGCTTTTCTTAATGCAGGCCCGGCGATGCTCGGTTGCAGGTCAAATCGCTCTACCATTTGCACCACACCGCTACCATCCTTTGGTGCAAAGCCTTGAACGAACTCCAACAAATCAACACCAAATTTATCGGACAATTGACGCACGGTCTCTACTTCATGGGCGTTGTGTTTGAAAACCAGGTAACGCCATTGCACTAACGGATAGGTTCTGCCTAAATCGTTTCGGCGTTTGATCAATCGACACATATTATCAATGACTAGAGCGCAATTCCCACCTACTCTGTACTGAGCATATGTTTTCTGCTCTATACCATCCAAGCTTATGCCGATGAGGTTGAGGCCAGAATCAATCAATTCATCGATTTGTTTGTCCGAAAACTTGAAGCTGAAATTAGTGGTTATAAAGCTAAAGATCTCCTTCTGTTTAATTTCCAGCAGCAAATCAGCGAACCGTTTGTTTAACAAGCTTTCACCAGTACCAAAGTAGCGGGCAACAAACAACTCATCTACCACCTGGGAGATCATCTGTCGGTGTAAATCCACCGGCAGATTTGTGGCTGGCCGCGACATAGTGCCATTGCCAGTTTCACAATAGGGGCATTGCAATTGGCAGGCAGTAGACGGATTGATGCTAATGTCGAAGGGTTTCGAAAGCACATGGGTGGCATTACATCTGCGTGCCATCATCGCCAAAAGAAAATTCAGATATTTTTTAAAACGCAGATCGGGGTTAACGACTTCGGGAAGAAGAAAAGGTAATGCAAGACCGGCCATAAAGTATTTCCTTAATTATATTTTTAATCGTAAATTAAAAATCACTTCAAGGCTCAAGCGTAAATGGGGTTTGAAGTGCCCGTTGCTGGAGATCGGCACGACGGGGTCGCTGGGCTTTTAATTACTCATAATTACGGACGTAACTTACCATATCGGATAATTTTCCTATTATCCGACAAATATAAGTAGTTCCTGGGCTGCCATCTTCATTTCTCGATAAAAATCAACCTAACTCTGAGTTCAAAAGTAGGTCGTTCAAGGTGACAAGTCAGAATACATAAGATTATCTAACTAATTGATTGATTTAAAATAGTATATATATATTTGCGTCACACTATAAATAGAACCCTGTTTTGACTCACGTTGTAACTGCTTATCAATATATGGGAATTATTCCCCTTTTAAAAAAGAATAGCAAATTATTTTATTCGAGGTCATTTCAAGAAACTTGTTAGCAAAGGTCATCAAAACGACTAACTGCCTAAGTTTATCGCCAGCACCTACCACCAATGGCTGAATTGTGCTGCCGCTTTTATCTGGGATAATAAGCATCCAACTGCAGCGCGTTCGAGCTGGGATCGGTAGATAGCCTAGTTGCGTTATTTGCGTCATTCATAAAACATAATTAAGACACAGAACTGTTAAACTTTGGGGAACAAGCATGAACAAAAACCTATTGCTTCATTTAGGTAAGACGATCACGACATCTCTGTTGCTCGCCGTGGTCTCATGGGGCTGTTCATGGACGTTGCTACTCGATCAGGGTATGAATCAACTTTTAAAGAATGGCAAAATTCGCGGTCTGACCCTGGTGATCGTAAACGGCGAGAAAACTGAATACATCAAAGGTTATGGATTTGCAGACGCAGCAGGGGAGACACCAGTAGGGGCTGATACCGTTTTTCGGATTGGTTCAATCTCCAAAGTGTTTACCGCAATCTCTGCCCAGCAACTGGTTGAAGCTGGCGTATTGGATATCCAACAACCTCTTACTACCTATTTACCGGGTTTCAGCATTCAGCCAAACCCATCAAATACCGGGACGGCAAGCGACATAACCCCTTGGCACATTCTCACCCATAGTTCTGGCTTGCCATCATCTTTTTTTCATACGCATTACTCCCAAATGCCACCGACACTCAACGAATATACTGCGCAGTTTAGTGACGAGTATCTGGCGCAAACGCCAGGCGAGTATTTCTCTTATTCCAATACCGGCATGACAATTTTAGGCGATCTTATTGAACATTTGAGCGGACAAGGCTTTAAACAATATACTGACAATAATATTTTTATGCCGCTTGAAATGACCTCCACCTCATTTGAACCCAATAGCACTATGCTCAATAAACTTTCCAACAATTTTGTTTGGAATGGCACTACTGCGTCATTCGAAGTGAGACCGCACACTGCCGTCGCTGAAACACCCGCAGGAAATTTGTATTCCAATGCAAAAGACATGGCTAAATTTATGAAAGCGTTACTAAGAGAAAGTAGCGGCGCAGTTAATCCTGGTGAAGAGAAACTATTGGCATCAGCTTCGTGGCAAGCGATGTTTAGCCAGCAAAATAGCGCGAGCGTAGTTGATCAACTCACTGGCCTTAAGTTTGGGCTGGGTTGGTTTTTAGAAGATCATTACGCAGGAGCTGTAGTAGAACACGGTGGTGACGTATCTGGGTTTCATAGTCATATGATGCTGATTCCGGAACAGAACCTGGGGGTATTTATTTCTTTCAACACCAATAGTGCGTTACCCGCTAAATTCATCGCAGATTTCGTTATGGATCTAACGCTGCAGAATGTACGCAAAATCAAGAAACCCGCAGTCGGTCCGCAAGCCACTGATGTCATATGGACAGAAGATCAACTCAATGAACTCCCCGGCATCTATAATGCGTCGGCCTATTTATTGTCACTCAATATTTATCGCCAGGATGCATTATTGAAGGTTGATGGTCTGGGTGCTGACGCGCGTCTTCAACTCAAATCTGACGGCACTGTCTGGTTTGTTAATAACATAACGAATAAAAATATTTTCCCGATACCCGGCAAAATTGCCGAGTATAATGGTGGAAAGCTGATTGTTTCTGACAGTGGTATCCTACAGCGGTTTCAACCGGTCCCAATTCCCGCCGCTTGGGTTGCTCGTGTGGGCAGCTATGCTGCAACAGAAATGGTATACGAGGGATCTAACTATCTGCCCTTGGCACCCACTACAGAATTTGGCGAACTGTTGATTGAGAATGGAGTGCTAAAAGTTTCATTTGGGGGAGGAGCCTCAACTCTAGTGCTTGTGCCATACGCTGATGATAAAGCCTATATCCATGGTCTCGGGCGTAATGCCGGTGAAACTGTTTGGATCGACAACGAAGGCCACCTGCGTGCCCAGGGTAAAATATTTATAGCGCAAACTACCGTCCCAAGCGAAAATTAAAAGCCACGCACTCTTGGTGAAAACAATTGATGTGTTACACATATTTAGAATGACCTAAATGTATAATGAGCGAGGAGGGTGAAAGATCACTTGTTAAATCAAACCACCAATTACGATTGCCTAGGATTTAATGACGATTTACCAAAAGGTAAAGCGTCTGGCACTATGTCTATTGATACCACTGCCATACTCTTCCAAATTCAGGAGCATCATATTCGCATGCCTTTGCTTGGCGCCGAAATATCATTAGGTGGCGCCAGCAATCGGCTGGTTTTTTTTGAACACCCAGCTTTCAAAGGCTGGAGTTTTTATACCAGCGATCACGCTATTCTGAACGATGTTCATCTACGCAATCAGCCGACTATAGCAGCAACTCTAACGCATGCGAAACATAAAAAAATCTCCGCATGGGGACTGTTAGGCTTGGTCGTGGCGCTGATTATAGCTGGACCGTCACTGATGATATTGCGCATGGATATCATCACCAAGGTGATTGCCAAACAAATACCACCAGCATGGGAGGAGCAACTCGCTGAATCCACTATTGCCCAATATCAATTGGGTAAAGATGTTATGGACAAGCATCAGACCGAGACATTACTGAATCCACTGGTGGAGCCTTTAATAGCCGCCTTGGACCACAGCGTATATCGATACCATTTCCACATAGTTAATGACGGCAGCATGAATGCCTTTGCCTTACCGGGTGGTGAAGTGGTTATCCACTCAGCTCTTTTATTACGCGCCGATTCTGCGGAAGAATTACTGGGAGTACTCGCCCACGAAATTACCCATGTTGAACAACAGCACGGTTTACGAAATGTCATTGGCGCCACCGGAATATACGTTATCGCCGGCGCTATTTTGGGTGATGTAAACGGGGTGCTCGCAGCGGTTAGTGGTGCCGCACCCATGTTGCTTAATCAAAGTTATTCGCGTCGATTTGAAGCAGAATCCGACGTCAAAGGGTTTGCGCTATTACAAAAAGCCAACATCAATCCCTCTGGTTTGGCCAGCTTCTTGGTAAAAATGATTGAAGAAGAAAAAATGCAAATGGAAAAAATAGAAGATGAAAAAACCCGTAACCTGATCAAAGGCGCGTTGAAATTTCTATCCACCCATCCCGCCAGCGAAGCGCGCATTGAAAAACTGCATCAACTCAACCATGAAAATTCAACTCAGATTGAATACAAAAATTTAGCGCCACACTTTGCGACTTTGCAAACGGCTGTAAAACAATTTGTCACTGACAATAAGAACAAGGGAGAAAACATCCATGAAGAGTGAAATAAAAGGTTCTCAAGCCTTTTCCTATGTTGAAATCGCATTGGAACCGGGTGAAACCATCGTCACCGAATCTGATGCTATGTCTAGCATGGATGCCGCGCTTGATCTGACAGCGACATTAAATGGTGGATTTATTAAGGGTTTGTTACGTAAATATTTGGGTGGAGAATCGCTGTTTATCAGTCGCTTCGCCAACAATACCGATAAAACACGTGGATTAACCATTGTTCAAGGGACCCCCGGTGAAGTGCGCAAAGTAACTTTAAATAAAGAAGTGCTTTACTTGCAACCTGGCGCATTTTTAGCGTGCACACCCACTGTAAACCTTGGTTTGAAATGGGCTGGTTTTATTTCCTGGATAGCCAGAGAAGGGTTGTTCCGATTAAAAATAAGTGGCACAGGTGACGTTTTCTATGGCGCTTATGGCGCATTGTTAGAACGAGAAATCGATGGTGAATACATCGTTGATACGAGTCATCTAGTCGCATATGATCCTACCATTAAACTTAAATTACAATTTGCAGGCGGAATATTTTCCAGCATTTTTGGTGGCGAAGGCCTGGTGACTCGAGTGCAAGGCAAAGGAAAAATTATTATTCAATCACGCAGCATTTCCGGTCTGGCGGGCTGGTTAAATCCTAAATTTAGATAAGGGGAACACAACATGAACGTTGAATTACTTCACCGCCCAGGCAATACCGCAGCAAAAATTACGTTGCAAGCTGGAGAGAACTGTACCACTGAATCCGGCGCTATGATCGCCATGAGTGGCCATATGAACATCACTACATCCACTCATAAAAAAGGTTCCGGAAGCATATTTAAAGCGGCCAAGCGATTGCTTGTTGGAGAATCATTTTTTCTTAACCATTTTGATCCTGCTGGCAAAGCGGGCGAACTTTGGTTAGGCACCGATTTAGCTGGCGACATGATATTGCTCGATTTGGATAATGAAAATCTTGTCGTGCAAAGCGGGTCATTTTTAGCTTGTGAAGACTCCATAGAAATGGATATGGGTTGGCAAGGTTTTAAATCGATACTGTCCGGTGAAAGTATGTTTTGGTTGAACCTGAAAGGTAAGGGCAAAATCGTTTTATCATCCTTTGGCGCCATTTATCCCATCGATGTTGATGGAGAATATATTGTAGATACCGGGCATATAGTCGCATTTAATGAAACCCTGGACTTCAGCATTACCAAAGCGGGCAAAAGCTGGTGGCACTCCTTTTTAGGTGGTGAAAGCCTGGTGTGTAAATTTCACGGCAAGGGCACCGTTTGGTGTCAGTCTCATAATCCAAAAAGTTTTGGCCGTGCTTTAACATCTAGTTTACGCGTACGTAGAGCATAATTCAGGAGGCTAACATGCAAGACAATACATCAAAAGCAGATTTTGTGGAAATACGCGAACCTTTTTCCGGTTTATCTTACAAAATAGAAGGGCGCCCGGATTACAGTTTTTTAACAGTGCAAATTCCCGCGAATGAAACTCTAAAAGTCGAAGCTTCTTCCATGGCCTCGTTGGACACCCACATCACCATGAAAACCAAACTAAAAGGTGGTTTTAGTCGATTTCTGACAGGTGAAAGTCTCTTTGTTAACGAATTTACCGCGAATAAAGCGGCTGGCGAGATAGGCATAGCCCCAGGCACACCGGGCGATTTAATGCATCAGTATTTAGATGGCCAAACAATATATTTACAAAACTCAGCCTATGTTGCTTCGACTATGGATGTGAATTTGGAAACCAAATGGCAAGGCATGGTTAAAGGTTTTTTCTCCGGTGAAAACCTATTTTTAATCCGTTGCAGCGGCAAAGGTGATATATGGTTTAATACTTACGGCGCGACTATTGAAATCGACGTGCAAGACGATTATGTCGTAGATACTGGCAACATTGTTGGTTTTACCGAAGGCCT
>OBEQ011059584.1_pt1 | contig 15221 bp, 13 predicted proteins | sample 1670901 | NCBI WGS metagenome assembly OBEQ01 (sample SAMEA104232315, study PRJEB22302) | groundwater metagenome | biome: forest; feature: aquifer; material: groundwater | place: USA | collected 2011-08-07 | depth 5.4 m | reverse complement strand
GCGTTGAAGCTGATGCCCGGGCCCATCATGGCGGGAGGAGGAATCACGCCCGAGACTTGATACGAGCTCGAATTGGCCACGGTCATGGCTTGCCTGGTCGAAGCCACCGACTCGTCGCGTCGAGGCGGCGAGTCCGAACCGTCATTGCCGGCGCAGCCGACGGCGCCGAGAAGGGTTGAAGCGACGAGAGCGGTAACTTTGGCGCGCGATTTCATTTTGAAGAGCCTCCACGGGATGGTTGCGGAGGAGCTCTTCAGCAACGCGAGTGCCATGCTGGCAAATCAGCCAAACGAGGAACCTAGAACGGTGGCTCGCGGCCCGCGTTTCACGCGAAGTGCATTTGGCGCACAGCGCGTGCGCATTGTTTGCAATGGCCTACTGCGCCGGAGGACGAAGGCGTCAACTCGGCGTCGTCGTGCGCTCGGCGCGGCCGTACGCCGGTCGCGCCTCGGTACGCACGCACTCTGCGAATGACGCGAGTCAAAGCCGAAAGCTGGTCACGCCCCGAAATTCAGTGATCGCTCGCGGTCCGTCGGGGAACGATGCCACCATGTCAAAAAATCCGTCTCCGTTCACGTCTCCGCCGCGGACGTGGACGGGGCTGCCTTGTCCTTGGGTTAGAGGGGATGCCATTGGCTGCGCCGTAGTCGAAACACCATTCGGCTCACCGGGGCAAACGCAAAGCGACGCTTTGGCCGGGTCGCAGCCGAGGATCACGTCCGCGTAGCCGTCGCCGTTGGGATCCGGAAAGCTCCCCCACGCCGTGTTCACCGGCGCGGATCTGTGTCCGACGAACATCTCCCACGTGAAGCTCGGCGTGCATCCGACGCTCGAGCCTTTCTTCCCGAGCGCTCGCCAGAACGCGACGCAGGGCGGTAAATCGTTCGCGGGAGCGGCGGTCGTGCCGTTCGTGTCGATCGTTTGCAAAATAGTCGTGCACGCGCGATCGGCGCAAATCTGGACGCGCGCGCCGTCGGTTTCTGCGGGCGAGAGCCCACCGCAGATTGGGTCGTTGCGACGTGACGGTGGACGTGGACATCGGGAAAAGGAGCCGTGGCGCCGTGAGCGAGCAGTCGGCCGTGCCAGCGCTACGGGGGTCATGTCTTTTTGCATCGGGCTCGAGGACTATTCCATCCACGACGTATTCGAAGACACGGGGCTCTGCGAAACGGACTGAAAAGCGCTCGTCCACCCTGCCGTTGTCGTCTCGCAGCTCGGACCGGCTGCGTGGTATCTTTTCACTATGGATGCTCTTCTCAAAAGCAGCGTCGAGCTTGCCGCCCGTAAGTCACCTGGCCAGAAGCTGGCCGAGGCGCTCGAATTGATGGACTGGGGCATCCGAATGAAACGAGCGCGCCTCCGCGACCAACATCCCACGGTGTCCGAAGAAGAAATCGACCGCATGCTCTTGGCGTGGCGCCTCGATGGGTGAGGGCACGGCACCGCGCGCGCTCTTGGGCATCGTGACTGCGCTGCGAGCGCGGAAGCGGTCGTTCGCGATCGTCGGCGGTCTGGCCGTGTCGGCGCGCTCCGAACCACGGTTCACGCGAGACGTCGATATCGCGGTCGCGGTGGCCGACGATGCCGATGCCGAGTCCCTCGTTCGGGACCTCAGCATCGCGGGCTACCATCCGATCGCGAGCGTAGAGCACGACATCCGCAAGCGGCTGGCGACCGTACGGCTACTCTCTCCAGAGGCAGTTACCGTCGATCTGCTCTTCGCGAGCTCCGGCATCGAGCCCGAAATCGTCGCACGAGCCACCGACGTCGAGCTCCCGTTTGTCGGCGCTGTTGGCGTGGCGCGGGCCGAGGATCTGCTTGCGATGAAGGTGCTCTCAATGCGAGACACGCGCCTTCAGGATCGAATCGACGCCCAGCGCCTCATCGAATTTGTCACGGATCTCGATCTCGAGCTCGTGCGCCTCGATCTGGAGCTCATGACGCAGCGCGGGTTCCACCGCGATCAGGATCTGGAGGCCAAGCTTCGGGGCGTGCTCGAGGAGGCCGCACGCGCGTGAGTCGCGCTTCTCGACTTGTCGACCATCAATGAGAGCGCCGGACCCGCCTACTCGAACGAGCAGACGTATTCGGCGATGCCCGCCGTAACTTCGATGTCGAACGACGACTTTGCCGGGACGTTGAAGCTCTCGCCCGTCGCGAACGTGCGAAAGGCGCTCTCTCCCGCGAGGCGCACGCGGCAGGTGCCGGCCACGATGTCCATGCGCTCGGGTGCCGCGGTCTCGAAGTGGAACGAGCCGGGGTAGATGAGCCCCAACGTCTTTTTCGCGCCGTTTGCGAGAAGAACCGTGTGGCTCACCACTTTGCCGTCGAAATAGACATTGGCCTTCGCGAGGACGGTGACCTTCTCGAAGGTGATCGCAGGGGTCTCGTTCATGGTGACCCACCTTCTACAACACGGCGGGCTCGGGGGCACCCGCGCGCTCGCGAGCCGGCAGACCGCTCGACCGCCCGAGCTCGGCGATTTGGCCGATCTTCGCCTCGAACGGCGCCCAATCGTCGCGTGTCGCGATGGCCGACCAGATGGCCTCGATCTCGTCGATGAGCGGCTCTCCTCGAGGAATGCGAACACGTCGTTCACCAGCTCTTCGTCTTCATCGTCAACAACGCGACGTTCTCGCAGTTTCTGGAGACCGGGCGCGTCGAGCGCTAGGAGCAGTAAGCGCCACCATCGTGGGGGGCGAGGCGATCGTGCGAGGGCCCGACTTCGACAAAGAGGTCGCCGACCTCGTGCGGGCTCTTGTCGACAGGGCAGAGCAAGCAGCGGGTTGACCTCCGTTCGAGCCGCCGCTAGCGTGCCCGGCAGATGAGATCGGGTCTCCGAAAGGAACCCGTTGGCAAAAGTTAGGAAAGTCATGCTGCGAGGGGTTTCGACTTCCTCTTGGTGGTCGTTCCAATCTACGGCTCGGACTCACGTGACCGGGCGTATCACTGCCGAAACCTCTTCTAACCATCCCGTCTTCGGGCGGGATGGTTCTTTTTTTTGGTGAGGGAAAACCCATGGCCCTTCATTCAGACTTCGCTGTGGCGCTCAGCTTCAGTCGCAATGCGGTCCAAAGGTTCGTGCATAGCCAATATGTGAACGGCGGCATCAAGAGTCGATTCAAGGGCTCGCGTCCCCGCAGCAGCAGCCCTGGCGCGCCGATCATCGGCTTCGACCTCTTCATGAACGAGCCGGAGATCGTGCTCGAGCCCAACGATCTCAATCGCGTCGCCGCAAACGTGGAGCTCTTGGGTGGTTTCATGTTCTCCGCGCCCGGAAAGGCGACGAAGGCTTGCTCGGTGCGCGTTCGCTTCCGAGTCGACGTGCCGCTCATCGCGGTGAAAAATCGTCGCGGCACGCTCCTGCAAGTCGGCCTTGATTCCACCAAGGCGCAAATCAAGAAGTTTTCGTCGGTGAGAGTCGGCGGAGACGATCCGATGCCCGTGTACGGTATCGATCCAAACGGCACCGATCTGCAGCCGGCCATTGCGCTCGCGCTCATCGGCGGAGACCCGAAACAGTTCCTCTTCACCCCGCCGTCGCTGCAGAAGCTGCTCGGCATCGGGGACGGTATCGGGGACCTTGGCGTAAAGGTCACACAAGACTCCCTGAATATCGGCATCGATGTTCTGACCAAGACGACGGGGAACGCCGATGCCTTGGTCGATCTCAACAGAATCCACACGGGCAAGGGTTGGCTCAAGGAGTATCGCGAAGCCATTCGAATCGGCGACGAGGAGTACGGAAGTCCGATCTACGACGTGGGCTGGGCGCGAAGCGTCCTCCGGCCGTTTGGTCCTCACGGTACCGACGTTGCCGTGGTGGTGAACGAATCGATCGTATGGGACATCTACCGCCAGCTCGGCCGGGCCGAAGTGTTTCGCGGGTTTGCGGACGCGAAAGCCAAGCAGGTACGAGCTGCGCTCGACGCGTGGACGCGGAAAATCAGCGACGCATCCGAGATTGCCAAGGCCATTCGCGAAGACACGCTCGAGGAGTTCATGACGTTCCACGAGCCCGCAGTGGCCCGAACCGAGCTGAATGCCCTCGACTTCGCCATGAGGGACGATCGCCTGATCGTGGACGGCCAGGCGACGTACGAGGCGGTCACCACGAACTTTCGGTTGAAGCTGCGCATCGTGAAGACGACGGCGGAGGGCACGACCTCCTTCCTCGAACGCTTTTCGTCCCTCGAAGGCTTCACCGGCGAAGTTACCGAGGTCGATATCGACAAGCCTCTCGTCGTCGACGTGGTGGAGCTCCTCGGATTGGCCGTCGGCGTTCTCTTTGCCCCGTTCACCGGCGGTGCCAGCCTCGTCACGGCGTTTTTGCTGGATGTCTTGTTGGATCTCGTCGTGAGCAACGTTCTGCAAAATGCAGAAACCAAATTCGGCGCTGGCGTGCTCAAGGCGTTCTCGCGCGACCAAGGCACGCTCCGCTTCCGTTTGCCGGGCACGAGCGGCCCCGAGCTCGTATTTCGTGTCGACGACATCGTGGTCAAGAGAGAAGGTCTTGCCGCGTGGATGCGCTTCGGGACCGAAACGGGGCGCGCGCGCATCTTTCTCAAAGAGTATCCGGAGGCACGCAAAGAGGTTCTCTGGTCGGTGCACAACCGGGCGCTCATTGAGGTGAAATTCGACGACGCGAGCGAGCTCTACCACCCGGCCGATCCGAGAGTGCGCGTTCGCTGGACTCTGTTCGGCGAAGACAAGTCGCGCCGCATTGGCGAGGTCGATCATGTCTTGAACGGCCCGTTGTCGCAGATCGTGGATCGGAAACAGTTCTCGATCGATCACGCCTCGGACGAGCTCGATGCGTTCGACGCGTTCATCGTCGTCTGCCGGGTGTACCGCAGCACCGGACAAGAGGCAGAGGAGCTGTTCACCGAAGAGCTCACCATCCGCATCGAGGACCGCCTCGAGCGAAAGCACCGGTACGTGCGATGGCGCCACGGCGTCTACTACATGGGGTTTTCGGCCAAGAAGAAGGACCCGAAACGGCGGCCCACCGATTGGGTCGCAGCCAATCGCAAAAGCAAGATCCACTACACGGATCCCGACAAGCGCTGCCGTTTCGCCGATCACTACAGCGCCGGATTGCACAAGGATAGGCTCGACTATTTCGACGACCTTCCGTTCGCCTTGCGCGATATCGCGGCGAATCGAAGCGCGGTTTGTCCGTACTGCTTCTTCGGTGGACCCGACAAGCAGATGCTCAAGTTCTAGTCGCCGCCGCGCCTTCTGGTTTGAAACCGTCTTACGTATGCAACAAGCAGCGCGTGCCCGCATTCGTGCACTCCGTGTGCACGAAGCCTCGCGCGAAATCTGCGAAACTCGTCCTCCACATACTTGGGTAAGGCGCCTCGTACGACTCGCGTGCATGCTGCAGCAATTCGCCCAGATGTCTCTTCACCAGCGCGTAGAGCATTGTACAGATTCCCCGCGATGGCCACGCGTCGACCACACGTTGAGACGCGAGCGCCGCTTTACGCAAGGCGCGTTCCGGCGCGGAGAGCGCAGTTTTTGGCGCGATTCGGGAGGCCCCATTTGTTGGTCTCTGGTCGCGTGTTGCTGCGGCGCGACACCTTCAACACGGATCGGACTTGCTGGACTGCCGTACGGTGTTGAGCTTCGGATCTCCAGGATTTTACGGCGCCCGCGAGCGCAGCACGCGCGCGACGTCGCGCGGAAGCCGAATTTGCACCCCTTTGGAGCCACACCTTGGGGAGACCCTGGAAATTCAGCCACCGCGTGCAGATCCACGAGCCTTCTCGTCAGTCCTCGGCGCCGAGGACTGAGGCTTGGCGCTTCTTCGCCGTTGCCGGGAATACAAGGCGACGCGGGGTGAGTCACACGAAGGATGGGACAAACCCGTAGCGCCTACGTCAACCGAGGGATCGACGTCGCATCGAAGCGGCCTTCGGCAAGCGCGCGCACGCAGGCGTCGATGCCACTGCGAAACGGCATGAGATCGAGATCCACAGGCCACGTGTCGAGCTTGCCGCGGCCCTTCGCCAAAAGACGCGCGGCAGCTTCCGGCGATTGCATGACCAACAGTTTGTGAAACGCTGCCGCGATTTGAATCAGCCCCTGCAGCAAGCGGCGCTCCGCGTCATCGACCTCGTCGCGCCAGCGCTCCTCCCATACCTCGTGCGCCTGCCAGAAAGCGCCAGCGTCGAAAAGGCGTGCTCCTTTGACGAACGCCTCGCGCGCGGTGTTCGGCGCTCCGCGCGAAGTGGTCTCGTCGCCGAAAAAGAGCGCGCGTGCGGCCCGGCAGCGCTTTGCAGAGATGTCGATGCCGACCGCGTCGAAGGCCATCGCATTGGCGATCGCCAGCACGGTGCCGCGACCGCAGAAAGGATCAACGACGGTACGCGTCGGTGTCTCGTCGCGTAAAAAGCGGCATGCGACGCGGCAGGCGGAGACCCCCGTGGCGCGACTCCAGGGCATGTACCCGGCATCCGGAAGCACATCGGGGCCGGGCCTTCGCGGCGCGTGTCTTGGCGTTAGGCTCAGGCAGATCATGTGCGAATAGCTCGGCCTGCCGAGCGCGATGGTTCCCGGCGGCTTCCTGCAAACGATCTTGTGCCAAAGAACCGTCGCGCCTTCCTCCTCGCCACCCCGCATGACGAGGTAGCCCTTGTCGATCCAGGCGCCGCCTTGACGAACATCGCTCTGATAGAAAATTGCCACGCCACTCGCCGGAACCCAGCGCACCACGCGGCGAACCGCCCCAACGAACCAAGCGCGCCACGCCGCGACACCGAGCTCGGGGAGCTCGGACACATCGGGCAATGACGTCACGACGCTGACGCCGTCGTCGGCGGGATTCGCATCGAGCCACGAGAGGGCCTCGGCCTGAATCACGCGACGAGTGGTCACGCTCAGGTCGTGGTTCGAGGGTATCCGTCGAGGACGCGCGTCTTCGTGCTCACCGTGGGCCACAGCGTATCACGAGCCGACGTGCGACTCTCAGCTCGAATCTCCGGCCATCCTTGATGGTAAGCTGCCGATCGGTGCTCGATCCCAAAAGCCGCGCACGACTCAAGCCGGCGACCGCTCGTCATTTCGCGGGCGATACTCTTTTCGATCGCGTCGCGCGCGTCATCTGCGCGGCGGACTGCCTGCCGCGCAAAGAGCTGTACGAATCCTGGCACGTGGCGCGGCGGGCGAGGCGCCACTTTCGTGGCGGTCGGGTCGTCGATCTCGCGTGCGGGCATGGGCTTTTGGGGCATCTCATGCTGCTTCTGGACGACACGTCGGAAGTGGCGCTCGGTGTCGACAGGCGTCTGCCTCCTAGCGCGGCGCGGCTCTCCGAGGCGCTTTTTGCTGCATGGCCGCGGCTTTTGGGGCGTGTCACCCTCGAGGAGCGACCGATCGCGGATGTGGTGCTCGCGCCGGGAGACCTCGTCGTCTCGAGCCACGCCTGCGGGGCGCTCACCGATGTCGTGCTCGCGCGTGCGGCCCTCGTGCGGGCGCGGGTCGTCGTGCTCCCGTGCTGTCACGACGAGAGCACATGCGATCCAGGAGACCTTGCCGGATGGATCGACGCGCCCCTGGCGATCGACGTCACCCGCGCGCGCCGCCTCGCCTCGCTCGGCTATGCGGTGCGGACGCAGGTCATCCCCGATACGGTCACGCCGAAAAATAGGCTCTTGCTCGGAGAGCCGACCGAGACGGGGTGGCCATGACGGCTGCGTTGCCGCGTGCCGTCTGCAGTGTGTGCCGGCGACCGGCGATCGTCTGCTATTGCCGGCACGTCACCAAGCACACGACACGCACGCGCGTCGTCATACTCCAGCATCCGCGCGAGCGTGACGTGCCGATCAACACCGCACGAATTGCCTCGCTGTGCCTTCCCGGAGCGGAGCTCCATGTCGGCGTGCACTGGCCGGCTTCGCTGGCGCTCTCCCACCCGACGAGACCCGCGGCGCTGCTCTATCCAGGCGCCGGCGCCATCGACGTCGAGCAGTTCCCGCCGGCGCAGCCCATCACGCTGGTGGTCGTGGACGGCACCTGGTGGCAGGCGCGCAAGCTCGTGAGAGCGAATCCCGCGCTCGCGGCCCTTCCGCGCTATGGATTTCGCCCGCCTTCGCCGAGCGACTACCGGATCCGTAAGGAACCGCGCGAAGAGTACGTGTCGACCATCGAAGCGCTCGTGCATGTGCTCGGCGTGCTGGAAGGTGATCGCCAGCGCTTTCTTCCCATGCTCTTGCCATTCCGCGCCATGGTCGACGCACAGCTCGCGTTCGTAGGTCGGAGCAGGGTGCCGCGCCACGTTCGCCGTCAACAACGCGCGCTCTCTCCGCGGGCGCGCCTCTCCCCCGTCCTCTGCGAGCGGGCTCTCAACCTCGTGTGTGTCCACGCTGAAGCAAACGCGTGGCCTTACGACTCACGGGAACGCTCGGAGCATCCCGACGAGCTCGTGCAGTGGGTAGCGTGCCGCATGGCCACCGGTGACACCTTCGACGCGTTCGTCGCACCGCGGCGAGCACTGTGTCCGTCGACGCCACGGCACCTCGGCGTCCATGGCGAGGATCTGCTGCGAGGCCTCACCACCGACGCACTCCTCGAGAGGTGGGCTCGATTCGTGCGGCCCGACGACGTCGTCTGCACCTGGGGTCACTACGGCGCCTCGCTCTTCGTTGCGGCGGGCGGAGCACTTCCGCCAACACGCTTGGATCTTCGCCGCGAGGCCCGCATGTTCGCGGCCGGAAAGGTGGGCACGCTGGGCTCGTTTCGTGCGCGCCTCGCCGTGGAGGATCCGCCGCTTCAGGCGCGCGGGCGCGCGGGAGGAAGGCTCGCCGACCTGGTCGCCATCGCGTCCTTCTTCGCCGGCAGCCCGGGTGACGAGGCCGCGCCGCCGCTGACCAAACCGTGCTAGGAGGGCGGTGCTCATGTCGAGCTCCGCCCCCGCACGCCCCCTTGCCGTCCTGGTCGGAGTCCAGCTGCCCGACGTGTCGGACACCGAGCTCACCGCGGATCTCGCGGAGCTCGAACGTCTCGTGCGCACCCTCGGGTTCGCCGTCGTGGCAACGGTAACCCAGCGCCGAGATGCGCTCGCGGCCGCCGCGGTGCTCGGCGAGGGCAAGCTCAAAGAGCTCGCGGAGCTCACCGGTGGCAAGGGAGTGGTCCCTTCGGGTGCACCCGAGCGAACCTCGAAAGCGCGCGCGCGATGGAAAGCGGCCGAAGGCGGTGAGGAGGAAGACGAGAGCGGCGGCGACAGAGAGACCGATTCGGACGATCCGACCAAGGCCACGGTGGTCGTCGTCGACCACGAAATATCGCCGAGTCAGGCGCGCAACCTCGAGCGCGCGACCGGCGCGCGGGTCCTCGATCGAACCGGGGTCATCGTCGACATTTTCCATCGGCATGCGAAGAGCCGCGAGGCCCGCCTGCAGGTCGAAATCGCCAGACTGAACTACGTCGCGCCACGCCTGCGGGAGTCCACCGGAGGCCGCGAACGCCAACGCGGAAAAGGGGCTGGCGAGACGTCGATGGAGCTCGACCGGCGCAAGATCCGGGATCGGATCGCCGAGATTCGCGAAGAGCTGACCGCCATCCGCAAGGAGCAGGACCATCGGCGCTATACGCGGAGAGACCAGCTGCGCGTCGCGCTCGTCGGCTACACGAATGCCGGAAAGTCGTCCCTGATGCGTGCGCTCACGGGAAGCGAGGTGCTTGTGGCCGATAAGCTCTTCGCGACACTCGACACCACCGTGCGCACCCTTCACCCGGAGACGAAGCCGCGCCTTCTCGTGTCGGACACCGTGGGGTTCATCAAGAAGCTGCCGCACGATCTCGTCGCCTCGTTTCAATCGACGCTGGACGAAGCGCTCGAGGCCTCGCTCCTTCTCCACGTGGTGGACGCTTCGGATCCGACGCACGAAGCGCAGCTGGAGGTCACCCGCACTGTCCTCCGCGAGATCGGCGCCGAGGCGGTGCCCAGCAAGCTGCTCCTGAACAAGGCCGATCGGATCGACGACGCAGAGAAGCAACGACTCCTCCGCAAGCACGGCAAGGACGCCATCGTACTTTCGTCGCACGACCCGGCCGACGTGAGCGCATTGCGGCAGACAATCATCGATTTCTTCGAGGCCTCGATGGTCGACGAGGAACTCGTGGTGCCCTACGCCCGGCAGGCGCTCATCGGCAACGTCTACGAGACGGCGCGGGTCCTCTCCGAGGAGTACGACGAGAACGGCACGCGCTTGCGCGTGCGGGGGCTTCCGGCGGCGCTCGCGCGCCTTCGCCGCGCGTTCGAGCTGACGTGAGCCCCCGTTCGCCGGCAGACCTCGAAGCTCGCCTTCGCGACCTCACATCCGAGCTGTGCGAACCTTTGACCCTCGACGGGCTGACGCGCAACTTCAAGATGTTCCAGCGCCGTCGTGGGCATCGGCACTCCACCGACGATCTTCTCACCGCCTGGTACGCCGCGACGCACGCATGCGCGCCGGTGACCACGCTCTTGGATCTCGGCACCGGCATCGGATCGATCGGGCTGTCGCTTGCCTGGTACTTCGAGACGGCGACGCTCACCGCCATCGAAGTGCAGCGTCTCAGCTTCCGACTGCTCTCCGAAAACGTGTGGGCGAACGGGCTCGAGGCGCGCGTCCACGCCGTTTTTGGCGACCTGCGCGACGCGTTGCCCGCGGGCGCGTTCGATCTGGTGACCGGGAGCCCACCCTACTTCGACGTCCGTGCGGGCATCGTGTCCGCCGACCCGCAGCGAGCGGGTGCGCGCTTCGAGCTATGCGGCGACGTTGGCGACTACTGTCGTGCTGCGCGCCGTGCGCTCGCGCCGGGCGGGTGCTTCGTGTTCTGTTTTCCCACCGCGCAGCGTGCGCGCGCCGAACGCGCATGCGAGAGCGCGTCGCTGCCCATCGTGGCGACGCGCGATGTGGTTCCCAAGGAGGGCCTTTCTCCGCTCTTCTCGCTTTTCGCCTGTCACGGCGAAGACGGCGAACCCCGCACGCCGGTCCATCATGAGCGCCCTTTCGTCGTGCGCGATCGGGCCGGCGCGCACACAGCCGAGATGAGCGCGGCGCGCGCGCTTTTCGGAATGGGTCTCGGCGATCCATGAAGGCGCGCGAATCGGCTTCGCCCGCGGGCATCGTCCTTCTTTTCATCGACGCTCATCTCGTCGTCGCCCACAAGCCATCGGGCCTGCTCGTCCATCGCGGCTGGGACAACGACGACGACGTGGCCATGTTCCGCGTCCGCGACGCGATCGGCCAGCACGTCTACCCGGTGCACAGGCTCGATCGCGGGACGAGCGGCGCGCTCGTGTTCGCGCGCACGCGAGACTCGGCCGCTCTTCTTTCACGGGCCTTCGAGCAGGGGCACATCGCGAAGCACTACCTCGCCCTCGTGCGCGGCGCTCCACCGGACCAAGGAGTGATCGACTATCCGATCCAGAAGAGCGAGGGGGGACCGAGGGTCGCCGCCGTCACGCGTTTTCGCGTGGTCGCGCGGTCTCTCGTGGATCGGTGCTCGCTCGTGGAGGCGATGCCGGAGACGGGTCGGCTGCATCAGATTCGCCGCCATTTGCGTCACATCGACCATCCGCTGGTGGGCGACGTGAGACATGGTTCGGGCGAGATTAACCGGCACTATCGCGCCAAGTACGGCCTTCATCGCCTCGCGCTTCATGCACACCGCATCGCGTTTCGCCATCCCGTAACGGACGTGCCGGTAGAGGTCACCGCTTCGGTGCCGGAGGACCTCGCTTCGCCGCTCGCGGCCCTGGGCCTATCCTGGCGGGAGGTCGTCGCGTGAGCCGCCGGCACAATGCTCATCTTCGCTGCCCGCGCTGCCGAATGCATGGCAGCCTCTGCGTCTGCGCTCTTTTCCCACGCATCGAGACGCGCACCCGCCTCGTGCTCGTCATTCACCGCATCGAGGCGCGAAAGCCGTCGAACACCGGCCGGCTCGCCGCCGAGTGCCTCACCAACTGCCAGGTCCTGGTGCGCGGGCATGCGAGCACCCCGAGCGCGCCGCTCGCGCCGGACCCTGCATCGCAGTCGCTGTTGTTGTTCCCACACGACGATGCGGTTCCCCTCGAGCGGTTTTTTGCGTCGTCTCTCCCCGTGACGCTCATCGTGCCTGACGGGACGTGGCGGCAAGCGTCGAAGGTTCGCCAGCGCGTACCAGGGTTCCGCGACGTTCCCTGCGTCTCCTTGCCGCCGGACGAACCGTCGATTTATCGGCTCCGCGCCGAAGCCCACGATCATGGTCTGGCGACCGCCGAGGCGATTGCACGCGCGCTGGGCATCCTCGAGGGTCCGCATGTGAGGCGCGCGCTCGAGCATGTTTTCCGGGCCATGGTGGAGCGCACGCTTTGGTCGCGCGGCGAGATCGCCACCGAGGACGTGACTGGCGGCGTTCCCGAGGGGGCCATGCGACACGATCCGCGAAGCGGGCTCGCGGCGATCGCGGCAGCTGCGGGTTCGCCAAAACCCGGGACTCCGTCGTGAGAGGCATCGAAGGTTGGTTTTCCGAAGACGAAGGGCGCTGGTACGCGCGCTTCGCAAAAGCTCTGCGCGGCGGAATCTTCGTCGAAATCGGGTCTTGGATAGGGACGCAGCACGTCGTTCGCTGGGCCCGTATGCAACGCCAACGGCACGCGCATGGTGCGAAAGGGTCCACGCTCGATCTACTGGTTGGAAAACCCGCATCATTTGAAAATCGAAGGGACGTCTTTCGCGTGAACCATCTCGAGGACGCATGATCGACGTCATGGATCTCGGAAAATCCTATGGCGCGCGGACGCTGTTCGAAGGCGTGTCGCTCAAGCTGGTCGCCGGCGCGCGCTACGGGCTGGTGGGGGCGAACGGGTCAGGCAAGACCACGTTCGTCGAGATTGTCGCCGGGGACGAGCCACCGACGGACGGGAGCGTCGCCATCGCCAAGAGTGCGCGGGTGGGGGTTTTGCGGCAAGACCGCTTCCTCCGCGACGAGGACGCGATTCTCGAGGTCGCAATGGCCGGAGACGAGCTCGTGTCGAGCGCCTACGCGGAACAGCGGCGCCTGGTATCCACGGACATGCCCGATGCGGCCCGGCTCGCCGGGCTCGAAGACCAGATCGCAGCCCACGACGGCTACACGCTCGAAGCACGGGCCAGCGCCATCCTCGAGGGGCTCGGCATCCCGGTGGCGTCCCATCGCCAACCGCTCGCCACGCTCTCGGGCGGATTCAAGCTCCGGGTGCTTCTCGCGCAAGTGCTCCTCGGCGGGCCCGACGTGCTCCTCCTCGATGAGCCAACCAACCACCTGGACATCCTCTCCATTCGGTGGCTCGAACGATTCCTCACCGGCTATCAAGGATGCGCTCTCGTCATCTCGCACGATGAACGCTTCTTGGAGACGGTCGCCACGCACATTCTCGATGTCGACTACGGCACCATCACCTCGTACCCCGGCAACTACACGGCGTTTTTGACCGAGAAGGCGGCCGTCTACGAGCGCAACGCCGCCGAAATCGCTCGCGCAGAGGCCATCGTGGCGGAGAAACGCGCGTGGGTGGAGCGCTTCGGTGCGAAAGCCACCAAGGCGCGGCAAGCGCAGAGTCGCCTGAAGCAGATCGAGAAGATCGAAGTCGGCGAGCTCGAGACGAGTTCGCGCCGCGCGCCTTCGTTTCACTTCGCCCCGCTGCGACCGAGCGGGCGCGACGTGCTCTCGATCGATGCGGTCTCGAAAGCGTACGGCGACAACCGGGTTCTCGATCGCGTGTCCTTGCGGGTACGACGCGGCGAGCGAGTGGCCATCTTGGGACCAAACGGGCTTGGAAAATCGACCTTGCTGAAGATTGCCACCGGCGTCCTCGCGGCGGATGCCGGCTCGGTGAAGTGGGGGCACGAAACGCGCGTCGGCTACTTCCCCCAGGACCATCACGAGGTGCTCGTCGATCCGGACGCCACGCCTCTCGACGTCGTCTGGAACGTCGTGCCGACAGAGGCAACGAGCTACGTGCGAGGGCAACTGGGGCGCGTTCTGTTTTCCGCGGGCGACGTGGAAAAGAGAGTCGGTTCACTGTCGGGTGGCGAAGCGGCACGGCTGGTCTTCTGTCGCATCATGGTCGAGCGTCCCAACGTGCTCGTCCTCGACGAGCCCACCAACCACCTGGACATCGAGGCCATTCACGCTCTCGCGACGGCGCTGCGTGCGTTCGAAGGCGCTCTTTTGTTCGTGTCGCACGATCGGGCATTCGTGTCCGCCCTGGCGACGCGCATCCTCGAGGTTACCGAGAGCGGATTTCGTGATTTTCCCGGCACCTACGAGGAGTACCTGGGCAAGCAGGGCGACGATCACCTCGATGCCGACGCGGTGGTACTGCGCGCGAAGAAACAGCAAGCGGCTGCCGCTCCCGCGAAGACCGCGCCGGGCGCGCTCTCGTGGGAGGATCAGAAGCGACGCAACAACCGGCGAAAGCAGCTCCCTCTGCTTCGCGACGCGGCGGTGCAATCCGTCGAGGCCGCAGAAGCGCGAAAGGCCGCCATCATGGCCCGCTGGTGCGAACCGGGGTTCTTCGAACGCACGTCGCCGGCCGAGGTTCTTGCGCTCGAAGCCGAGGAGAAGGCGCTCGGGCCCAAGATCGAAGCGCTGGTGGCGGAATGGGAGGCGCTTGAAAAGGAGATGGACGAATCGGCGAGCGAGTAGTCCGTCGTAGGGGGTATGGGCGGAGAAAGACGTCGGGCGAGGGCGCGGGACGCGTATGGCGTTCGCCGTTTTCCAATCGTCATCCAGACGATGCCCGCTGCAAGAACGCCGCGACCGCTGTTGCATGCGTCTCGAACGCAGCCACGCCTGACGGAAGCTCCGACCAAAGTCGCTCGGCATCGAGTGACGCGTAGCCATGCGCGATGCGATTGCCGCGAGTTCCGCATCGATGACGCCGTGTCGCGCGAGAACGCTGAACGCTTCCCGGTAGGTCGAGGCGAGCCCCCATCCTTCGTCGCTTGCGATGTGGAGCGCGATATCGGTCGACTCTTGCCTAACGACGAGCACGCTCATCGCCACGGCGTCCTGCACGAGAAGATCCTCTCGAAACACCGATACATCGGCGGGCCGGCGCTCCTTTAGGCGCCTCACGTGCTCCCTCAGGATCGCCAGCTTGCGGCTGACCAGCGCTACGTTGGTCACGCTCCTGCCCTCGCGATGCGCCTCAGCATGGTCGCGCGGTGCGGTGCGATGGTCTCCTCGAAATCGATCCAGGTCGACAT
>OBEQ010834118.1_pt1 | contig 15221 bp, 17 predicted proteins | sample 1670901 | NCBI WGS metagenome assembly OBEQ01 (sample SAMEA104232315, study PRJEB22302) | groundwater metagenome | biome: forest; feature: aquifer; material: groundwater | place: USA | collected 2011-08-07 | depth 5.4 m | reverse complement strand
GAGGCGAACGCAATAGGAACAAGAAGAGCCATGCTGCAGAGATAGGCGGGACCGGGGAAAAGCCTCTGACAGGTTAGAGGTTGCAGGAGGGAGTTTTGGAGGTTGGAGGTGTTGACCGATGTAGTCGCTTCAGACCTCGAACCTCTTTTTCCTCTAAATACCTCACCCCTATCCTCCCGTTATTTCCAATAAAAACCCATAATTAGCACTCTAATGCCTCGAGTGCTAGTATTCTACCAATTCATTTAATTCAACACAACCGAAGTATAATGGTCATCACTATGCGGACCAACCCCATCCCTTACGAACGTACCATATTCGTCTGCACCAACAAGCGGGAAGGCAAAGAAGCCTGCGCGAACCCTGGCCGCGGTGGAGATAAAATCTGCGAAAAGCTCAAGGCCTATGTTAAAGAAAACGGGCTTAAAGGAAAAATTCGCGTGGCCCGATCGGGCTGCCTAGATCTATGCAGTCAAGGCCCCAACATCTTTGTTTATCCTGAAGGCAAATGGCATAGCAACGTCCAAGAAAAGGATCTGCCGGAATTGATCAAAAGTTTGCTTAAACCCGGGGCTAAAACCGCCTAATCGCCCCAGTTAGTATAGATGCCGCCGGCAAAAGAACCAAGGTTAGCAAAGTTGAGGTGGCCAGACCTCCAATTACGGCAATAGCAAGAGGGCGTTGCAATTCAGCTCCGGTGCCCCAACCGGTCGCAAGCGGAATTAACCCAAGAATTGTCACCGTGGCCGTCATCAAAATAGGCCGCACACGCTTCATAGCGGCCAAACGCACGGCTTCTTCCAAAGTTTTCCCCTCAGCAAGCTGATTGTTAACATAATCCAGCAGAATAATACCGTTACGCACCACAATGCCGACAAGCATAACAGCGCCAATCATGGAAGAAACATTAACAGTCTCATGGCACAGCCACAAACTAAAAACAGCTCCAACTGCGGCTAAAGGAAGCGTCATGAGAATTAAAAATACTTGGACTGTTGACTGAAATTCAAGCCAGAGAATTACCGCCACAACCAAAATAGCCAAGCTCAGCACAATGATTAAATTATTTAAAGCGCCTTGCTCCGTTTTGTATTTGCCTGAAAAGCTCCACCCATATCCCGCCGGTAAATGAAGATCCGCAACGACACGCTCGATATCTTTAGCTACTGCCGCCACATTGCGTTCTTTCACGTTGGCCGTCACGGTCAATTTGCGCGTCAAGTGATCATGATAAATCTCACTGGGAATATCTCCAAAATAAATTCGCGCGACTTGTTCCAAAGGAACAACACTGCCTCCGGCGGTTTTTAAAGGAAGACTGCCGATTGCTTCCAAATCAAGATTGCCGCCGGGCACCGCGAAACGCAACACAACCCCGATTTCCTTTTGAACTTCGCGCACGGAAGTAACCTCAAGCCCCGAAGCGTAAGCCTCCAGGGCATCGTGAATGCTGCGCTGCGAAATTCCCAGCCTGCCCGCTTCTTTTTTATTCACTTCAATCTCCAAGGAAGGCACGGGAGTGCTCGAAGGTGGCCGAAGATCCGCAATCCCCGCGATGGACTGCATTTTCTTGACCAAAGCTTGGGCCTGCAAGCTTAGAACCTTCAAATCCTGTCCGTACAAATCAACACCAATATCGGCAGGAACACCGCCTAAAGCATCATTGATCTTATCGGCCAAAGGCATAAGATAATTGACAACAACGCTAGGGATGGCCGATGTTTTCTCTTGAAGCGTCGCGATCAACTTTTCTAAAGAAACCGGGCGCAAGCGCTTGGGTTTTAGCTTTAGCGTAATGTCGCTCCAATTGACGTTGTCGGTATCCTCCGCGCCGGGCGCGTGTCCCGTGCGCCGGACTACCGTCTCTACTGAGGGGATCGCGCTAAGCCAGTTTTCCAGCTTGAGATTAAGGCGTTTGGATTCAACCAGCGAGGTGCCCGAGGGCATGATCGTTTGCAAGAGCAAGGCGCCTTCATCTAGCGCCGGCAAAAATTCCGTGTCGAGATGTCGATACGCCACCGGCACCAAAAACACGAGCATAAAACCGATCGCGAGAATTAAGGCCGGGCGGCGGAGCGCCTTATTAAGAAAAGGGGTATATAGACGATGCAAAACATCATCCCCTTCTTTTGTTTTCACAGACTTTGAAAGCCAGCGCGTAGCAAGCATGGGAATCACCGTGAGTGAGACAACCAAAGACGCCAAAAGAGCAAATGTCACGGTCAGGCTCACCGGAGCGAAAAGCCGTCCGGCAAATCCTTCCATGAATATCATGGGTAAAAAAATACCAATGTTAGTCAGCGTAGAAACCACCACGGGACGAATGACCTCGCCCGTTGCCCCGACGACAACCTGCTGAACCGTTTTACCTTGGCGCAATTCTGCGCTCGATAACCAGCGAAAAATATTTTCCAAGACCACAATGGCGTCATCAACAATGATGCCCGTACCTATAGCTAAACCACCCAAAGACATGACGTTGAGCCCGATTCCCAAAGTTCGCAGTGCTATAAGCGCGGCCATCACAGAAAGCGGAATACTGAGTGCCGCGATCGCGGTCGTACGAATATTACGCAAGAAAAGCCCGAGCACCAAAATGACCAAGACTCCGCCAATCCAGACACTATCGGTAACACTCGCGATGGAATCACGCACTAACCGGGCCTGGTCATAGTAGTTATGTATCGAATAACTGGAGGGCAGTCCGGCGGCAAAAGCATTAATCTCACTACGCACGGCATCAGCCACCGCGCCGGTATCAAAAAGCGGCTGTTTGAGTATGTTAATAAGAACGGCCGGCGAGCCTCTTTCGGAGGTATCGCCGCGCTCATATTGATATCCTCGCGCCACACGAGCCACGTCGCGGACTCGAACAGGAATCCCCCCTTTAACAGCAATAACCGTAGCGCCGATTTCTTCTTCATTGGCAAACTGACCGTTAGTATGAAGAACCAGCTCTTGAGAAAAATTGTTAACAACACCGGGACTAGTCAAGATATTATTGCCGGCTAAAGCGTCCTTGAGGTCATCTGTAGTTATGTCGTATTTAATCATCAGATAGGAATTCGGCAGAACCGAGTACTCCTGTATCTTGCCACCCATCACAATTACTTTGTAAACACCAGGTATTCTCTGCAAGTGTGGTTTAAGCCCATAAACGGCCATATCACGTAAAGCGATTGGATCGTTTCCGCCCTGAAGACTGTAACCTTCGACCTGAGATAAAGTGGCGCTCAAATTTTCAACGGTAGACTCGGCCTCACTCGGAAGTTGCGATCGAGCGGCTGAAAGCGCTTCGATTAGAAGTTGCCGGGCCCGCGTCATATCGGTGCCCCATTGGAACTCGACCGATACCATCGAAATACCCGTCGCAGAAGTAGACCTGAGACGTGTTACCCCGAGCACACCGCCGAGCGCGCTCTCAATAGGTAGCGTAACCCGACGCTCCATCTGCAATGAAGAAAAGCTTGGCAATTCAGTGATTACGTTTAAAATAGGAAAATTGAGCGGTGGAAAAAGATCCACGCGAAACCCGCGTAACGCGGCAAAGGCGCAAACCAGAAGAAGCAAAATAGCCAACACCATCATCCGCGGCGTTCTAATAATTTTATCCAACAAACGACTAAAGGTCATATTAATCGCTAGCCGCAGCGGCTGCCGCTTTGAATTCCGGATACAGATAACCAAGTCCGCCTTGCACAACAATCTCATCTTTAACGCTAACGCCGGAAATAATTTCGGCATCCCGTTCTGAAATAATCCCCGTCTTGATTTCAACCGGAACAAAACGAGAAGAGCCGTCGCGCTGGAATTCTCGCCGAATAACCCATGTCTTCGCGTCTTTATTGAGTAAAGCCCGTTTTGCCACAATCAACGCGTGATGCTTAATGCCGGTGGTGATCGTGGCAAAAATAAATTGTCCACGCGCGAGCGCGGCAAAATGTTTAGGGGTTAGCCAAGCAATCCCTTGACCGGTTTCTTCGCTGACGGAACCAAGGACTTTACTCACAAAACATTCAATGGGATCGTTCGATGGCGGCACATAGGCAACACAACTCTGCCCAGCTCGAATAAAACTGCTGTCTTCAGCCTCAATATTAACCTCAAACTGCAGAACGGCATCCTTCAGTACGGAAATCCCATAACCGGGAACCACGCGAGCAATTTCGCCTAAACGAACCGCCTCTACCACGGGATCATCGGACACAGAAGGAACGTCGAAATTCTTTCGTGAACAAGCCAAAGTAAACACCAAGATTAGCAGAGCGACTATGCTTTGCTTAGAAACCATCCGGTCCCGCCTCGCGACCACCCGCGTGGACAAGATCGGCAAAATCAGAGAGATAAGAGTAATAGGCCGATCGTTCATTGAGCAGGGTTCCCAACCAAAGATTTACAGCCTCTGTCGCTTCAAGAATACCGGTGGCCCCCCGCTTGTAGCGCTCGATGGAAGCCACGGCTGATTCTTTGGTTTCAGGAAGAAGCGCTTTAAGTATTTCCATATCAGCTAAGTGAGCCTGGGCCCTAGCTCTATCTTCGAGAGCTTGGGTCAAGAGTTTTTGCCGTTCTAAATCTAATCGTGTGTCAGCCAAAGCGGCGGCAGAGTTTTCTCTAGATATACGAGAGGAAAGTATGCCCCAATCAAAAAGATTAAGCCTAAGACCAAGGGACGCGTCCCATCCCAAAGCGGTTGAAGCGGCAGTTCGCCCGGAGTATCCATACTCAGCAGCGCCCACTAAACTAGGCAGCCGGGCGTACCGCGCGGCCCTAATACCCAAACGTGCCGCGTCAGCCTCGGTCTTAAGAGACCTGAGATTAGGATTAAATTCTAAAGAACGCAGCAATTCATCTTCAGCCGGTAGCGTTGGCGTTACGTTCATAGCAACAAGATCATAACCGCTTAGCGCATCGAGTCCCATCGTCTGAGCCAACTCGCTTCTTTCTCCGCGCAAATGAGCTTCCTCTAAAGAGCGAGAACGCTCCAATTCAGCAATGGCGACTTTGACCTTCACAAGATCAAAAGGAGGAGCGCGGCCCATCGTGTAGCGCGGAAGAACCGCGGTCAAAAGCTTCTTTAGCTGCTCCTCAACTAAATTAATATTAACAACCGTTTCCTGCCCTTCTAAAATCGCCAGGTACAACTGCCGAATACGCAATTCAACGTCTCTTAAAGTCTGCACCCGAGAAAACTCGGCCGCGGCAAGTTCCGTTTTTTTCTGACGAGCCTCAATCCATGCCGGCGAAAAAGGTTGTAGAGACTGTTCTAAATGCAGTAGCGCGTTGTTAGCATCGGGAAGCTGCGTGGCGGGATCATCCGATTTATCATAAGTTCCCCGGGCTGAAAGTTGGGGCAAGCGCGCACGGGAAACCTCATGATAACCGGCCTGAACCTGAGCACGCGCCAAATTCCCCTGCAACACTTGCAAGGAATTGGAACGCGCGCGCGTTAAACAATCGGAAAGATTTAAAACCGGTGCGGCGAAAATACTGACAGAGCACAGAACAGAAAACAACCAAAAAAGCGTCGAAAATTTCCATGACTTCACACCATGAGTCTAACAAAAAGCGAATCTAGTTATTTCTTGGCGACACAAAAAAGTTGGCTACCAGACTCGACGCCGCTCCCGCCACCAGACCTGCGATAGCGCCAGCGGCAACAGCCCCCCAAGACCTACCCTGTATAGCCGAACCCAAAGCCCATATAACAGCAGAACTTAAAGCGCTAACACACACGCGCGAAGCGCGACGATCACTGCGATTGCCGACAACCAAATAACCGACCGTGGCACCCATAGCTCCAATTGCAGCGCCGGTTATCAAAGAGCCGGCCGGAATAATCGCTTCTTTTTTCACAGTGTCACCACGACTCACGTTCCCGGAAAAACTAAGATTTCTGCCGATCAAGGTAATGTGATCCATAAACGCCTGTGAATGCCGCACCCGAGGATGAGCGGTTGCCAAAGCAACAACCGCGCCGCCACCAAGCGCCCCCCAACTAAAAGTTTTGAATGTACCTTTTACGGTTCTCTGCGGCAAAACCCCAACTGGAAGAGGAAGAAGCTGGTATTGCTTAGCCTCCCGCACCTCTCGCATAACTCCCGCCTGCCTAAGTCGCATTCGCTCCCCATAACGACTAGACACTCGCAACAAATTCGCCTCGGCGCCGGAATCCGCGTACGCGGATAACCCAAGAATCATGACCAACCCAACCGCTAAAATTTTTCCCATATTTATCTCCCCCTCTAAAACTAAATTGTTAATTCATCATTATCGATTTATCATTCATAATTTGAATTTCGTTGTATAGGGTCCTTCGGCATGATCCAGACCTGGGACTTTATACTTAGCAGAAGCAACTATTGAGATTTCAGATTCTCTAACTCTTTATTTTTTTCGCGAGCCTTTAAAGCTTGATCAATAGCCAAAGCGGATAAAGTAACGGCAAGTAAAGCGCCCACAAAACCCATAGCGCCAAAAAATATAGCTCCCGCTACTTTAGAAAAAATAACGCTCGCGACCCCCAAGGCAGTCAAGCTACCAATTAAAACCGCATCGGATTTCTCAAGGGATTTGCTCGTGGCGGCCAAAAGAATTCCCAAACCGGCAAAACCAAGAGCAAAACCGCCAATACCATAACCCATATAACTGAAAACGCTGGGGTATCCCAAACCCAAATGAATTTCAAGCGCGCCCAAAGCGGACACTCCCGCCGCGCCCAAAGCGCCGTAGCCCATCACGCTGGCTTTTTGAGTATGCAGGCTGGCCTGATGTTCCAAATATTTCTGTTTAATTTCCGGGGTCCATTGGAACTTTCTTTTAGTCGGCCGCGAGGCCACAGGAACTGACATCTCGCCACCGGTCACAACTAAACCCGGATTTCTATTATCAAACGTGCTCTCAAGCGCAACAACCCGCTCCTCCGGCATCGTTGCCAAAAGCGGAAAACTCGCAAACAAAAATAACGTAATTAGAAATTTAGTCATTGTTTTTCCTCAACTTATTGGTAACTCCCACGCCCAGCCCAAACACCGCGCCCAAGGCGCCACCAACCACTAAAGCCGCCACGAAACCCAGCATGACCCCGAGAAAAATAGCCGCGATGAAATTTTCCCAAGCCAATGCTAGCTCAATGGCATAAACCAGACCCGTAATACCACCCGCTACTTGCCCGAGAATGAGGCCACCCGTACCCCCGGCAACAGCGAAAGAAGTAATGGATTCCGGTATAGTTAATTTTCTAATAGGTTTCCCATACAGCATGTCTTTGTATTCTTTTGGACCACCGCTTTTCCTATTCACAACTACCGCGCTTGCGACCGTCTTACTGGATTTATCAAATCTATTTTGAACCCGCGCGTGGTCCGCCTCAGAAATAGCCCATAGCCGCGAGTCTCTTCTCGCGGCACGTTGCTCGAGGCAAAGGATGGCCTCGTAGCTTCCAGAAGGAATCGCCGCGAAAACTAGCAATAAAAACCAGTATTTACTTGGTGACATATTTGCTTAAAAAATCCTTGATTGCCGGATAAATACCGGACCAATTTTTAACTAAACTTTCGTTATGTCCGCCGTGAAGTTCAATAAATTCTTTAGGCTCATTGGCCTCATCAAATAACCTGGTTCCCTGCTCGAAAGGAACAACCTCGTCTTCCAAACCGCTCATAATTAATACCGGCGTTGTGAGGCGATCGATTTTATGGATGGAATCATATTTGCTTCGGACAATAGCTTCGGCCAAAACCTCCGGGAACATTTCCTTGGCGACGTCAAAAACAGAGGTAAACGGATTCTCAAGAACCAAGGCCGCCGAGGGAACACGCGCGGCAAGCTCAACAGCAACCGCGCAACCCAAAGATTCTCCGTAAAGAATGATTTTCTTGGGACTTACGCCTTGCGAAATTGCGTAATCATAAACCGCTTGAGCATCTCGGTAGAGCCCCTCTTCGCTCGGACTTCCCTGACTCTGCCCGTAACCTTGGTAGTCAAAAATTAGGATATTCACACCGAGCTGTTGGAATAATTTAATTTTAAGCAGACGATGACTGATATTCCCGCCATTGCCGTGAAAAAATATTAAGGTAGCCGAGGCGCCGGCTCGAGGAATCCACCACCCATGAAGTTTGACGTTATCATGACGAACAAAAACATCCTGGTACGCCAGGGCCAACGCGAGCGGAGTCGCGACCAGATTGCCGGTTGGAACGTAAAGAGCGGTTCGTTCCAGGCCTCTTACTAAACCCCCAGGCTCCCCCGCTTCACTGTTTCCCAAAAAACTCAATATCAATCCAAAAATAAAAAGTCTCACGAAGCAACGATAGCATCTCTTACAAATCTCAACATGAGACTTTAGGGCACAATTGGCTTGAGCATAAAGACCTATAACGATATAGGACTTTAGAGAACGCAGCTAACCTAGCATTGCTACCATTAAGTTAAATAGAATTAGAGTAGTGGCTCAGCTACCAATCCATAAACTCGGCCTACCCTGGATCATCACATCTTCCCTGGTCAGCATACTCTCCGGCTTTCAGTGTATAACTCATCATTCCACCACCGTTGCCGCCATATTCATATTTTTTACGGTAATCACGGCACTTTTAGTTTGGTTTTTCCGCGATCCCCCAAGACAACCGGACCCCGCGGCATTGGCCAAATTGAGCAGCGCCAAACCCATCATCTCTCCCGCCGATGGCAAAGTGACCGACATTATTCAAAATGAAAACACGGTAACTGTTGGCGTATTCCTCTCCATTTTAGACTGTCACATTCAACATTCACCGATTAGCGGCCGCGTAACACGTATAGAAAGAAAGGCCGGCAAATGCCTTCCCGCTTTTTTAGCGAGCGCATCCAAAAATAACGTCTCCTGCGACAACGAAATTTTTAACGCTCAGGACAAACTAACCATCTCGGTCAAACAAATTACCGGAATCGCGGCCAGACGCATCGTAAGTTTCGTTCAAGAAGGCCAGTCGCTCGAGCGCGGAAACAAATTGGGCATGATCCTTCTGGGCTCTCGAGTAGAGCTGACAATGCCTAAAAACCGTGTTACCCTTCTCATAAAGGAAGGCGATCGCCTGTACACCGGACAAACGATAATAGGAAGCTATGTCTAACAAGAAAAGCTGGATTCCTCTGTTCTTGACCCTGAGCAATATGGGCTTTGGCTTTCTGGTTATTTGGATCGCATTAACCAAACAAGAAGCTTTCTTTCTTGACCCTTCCCGATTTTTTAGGTTGGTCGCTTTGTTCTTAATCATAAGCTGTGTTTGCGACTTTTTAGATGGCTACATAGCCCGAAAACTGAAAGTCTCTTCGGGTCTTGGTGTTGAGCTAGATAGCTTGGCTGATTTAATCAGCTTTGGCATCGCGCCGGTCGTAGTTTTTTATGTTGGTTTTTTCGACGCGAAACCCAGTATTTTTAGTTTTGTTGCCTGCTTAGGCTATCTCTTGGCTGGCGCCTTCCGTTTAGCCCGATTCAACAATAGCGCGCACCAAAAGGATGCGCCCAGCAGTCACTTCCAAGGTTTACCCATCACCGGCGCCTCACTAATGTGGATTGGCTTTCTTTTGTTTCTAGGACTGGGTATGTCGGATGAATTTCTTTTGGGTCACGAAGCGGCTTTTAGGCGGGCAACCATCATGATTTTCGCGAGCCTTGGTTTTCTTATGGTTTCTCACCTTCCCTACAGAAGCCTAAAGACTCCCCTCCAAAAATCGGTCCACTTCAAAAGGAACTTATTTTTATTGGGGCTTTTTTTGATTCTTCTGGCTATCCGCGTGGGTCCGGAAGCCCTCTTATTGGCCATACCAATTCTCTACGTTTTCGGCACACCGGCGGCCTTAATTTTCAAGAAAATAAGATCCAACAAAACGGATTTAAAAGAAAGCGGCGAGCTAAAACCTAAAAATTAGCGACAGGGCCAACCTGTGCATGGAAACCGTAGTTTTTACATGGAAGGGTTCAGCGCTTCTTTTCTGCGGTGTGCGGGTAGGGTTAAAGCTAGAACCGGGCTGAGGGCCAACGGAAAAATTATCAACCCCAATTTCTTTGGAAACTAGATTTTTGGTGTAGCGAGCGCTTTCTCTCTGAACCACTCTATCTAACTCACCTTCAATAGGATCAATCACGAAGGGAATTTTAAACCAGTTGCCTACGACATCTTCAAACATTTTCCCCACAGTGTCCGCCACATATTTTCCCGTAAGAACATTGGAAAGCGCTTTGTTAAATTCCGTCGCCGCGGGCTCAGGCTCCGCGTGAACAAAAGAAGGAAGGATCAGTTGTGAAATTAAAACAAGGTAGAGAGCTCTCTTCGTTAGCATTGGTATTATTTTATCTAATTAAGTTTAATAAGAACGCAACTGCTTCCGATAGGGACTCCAGGGTACTTTTAAGGGACCTTAAGTCCCATATTCCAATGGGTCCTAAGACCCATGACGAAATAACGCCCCTGCCCTAGACTATACTACGTTTAATTTTATAGGAGAAAAACAATGAAAACAAAACAAATACTAATCAACGTGGCAACTATTTTAGCCATGGCGTCACTACTTTCTGCCGAAGAACTTCGAGGAAGCCAAAGATTCCATCAGTTTACTGATCCTCAACTAGGATCAATGCCTGTTTCAGCAACGGACGTGGTAGCCAACCCTTATGTTCGTGGTATGGGAACCCAAGACATCAGAGCCAGAATGACATTAGAGGATGTGGATTGTTTAGCTGAACAGCTAGAAGCCCGCGAACCGAGCGCAACGTGCAAAGGCAGACGCGCAAACCCAACGCCGGTTCAACCCTATCGCCCAGCCAAACCCTCGGCTAACCTACGCGGAAGCCAACGGTACCATCAAGAAGATGAGCGCAGGCTTGGAATTCCGGAATCGGCCCCCGACAAGGGGACCCAAACCCTCGGCGTTCAGCAACCAACCGACACAATCGAAATTCGAGGTCAACTTTTCGAAGACACTAGAGTGATTCATTATGGCGAAGAAATGATTGCGTTAGATAATGGTTCCTCGATTCCAAAATCAGTAGTTCAAAAAACACTAGATGCTCTGGGCACGCTAGCGGCCAATGCGCCGCGAACCTATGAAGAACTTTTAAGGCAATGTCGCGGTTCGGATCACGCCTTTACAGGTCAGAACCTGTTGATCCTAAAAGGTCTCAAGATTTCCGATGTTAGCGGCAATGTCAATAACGACACCTGCAGCATCGCTATCTCTACAGCCGGTGGAAACGGTCCGCCGATCAGGGAATTCCCCCAAAAATCCAGCTTAACTAAATAAATATTAGGAGAAAATCAATGAAAACAAAACAAACAATACTCAACGTAATCGTAATCTTGGCCGCGACGTCATTAATTTCCGCCAAACCGCTTCCGCTTAGAGGTAGCGCGATATTCCATCAATACACTGATCCGCATTTGGGACCAATGCCCATCCCAAGCGAAGAGTCCGCTGTCCAAAATCCTTATCGCAGATTTACTTTAGAAGACGCGGATTGCGTGGCTGAAGATTTGGACGGCCGCGAACCAAGTGAAATGTGCAAAGCTAGACGCGCCTCGTCCACTGCGGTCCAGCCAAATGCCAAAAGAACTACGCGAATACAGGGCGGCAGTGAAAGATACCACGAAGACATTGATCCCATGAATTCCATTAATCCTTATCCCCATCCCCGCAACGCGCAAGAGCAAGCATGCGCCCAAGAAGCGATGTCAGGCCAAGCGCCCAGCCCCAAGTGCCAACAACTGTTAACCGCCCCAGAAAGAGAAGCTGTGCAATCTGTAAATCATTTCAACCAACTGATGGAACGTATACCGACGGAAATAGCCGCTAGAACAAGGCCGGACCAAAAACCGCTGTTTATTAAATATGTTACGGATACGACCCTAAGACTCTGGAGACAGGCTGTTGACTTGACTAAACTGGAATCTACCAACCCCCACGGACTTGCGCTTATAGTTCCCCAATTTCCCCCCACGCCAGGACACCCGGTCTTGCCACCAGCAATTCTCGTAGCTTCTGAAAATGAATTGGCTCGCTTTACCTCAGTAATACCCACTACCGTCGTTAGATCGGGTCCGGCTGCTTACGAAGAAGGCACCGAGGCTTTGCGTCAATATATCCTCAGGGTCGCGGAAACTCTAAAACAAGACCGGCGATAAACAATCAGGCCCAGAAATTCCCACCTGAAATTCCTGAAGGTAGCGGAAACACCTTTCCTTGTGTTAGAATCGAAGTGATGAAAGATTATCAGTTTACGTCAACTACTTGGCGTGAGGGTAAGCGCTACGTGGCTCGGTGTTCAGAGTTAGGTGTCGCTTCCTACGGCCCCACCCCAGAAAAAGCTTCCCATGCCCTGGAAGAAGCGGTTACTCTCTACATCTCGAATGCTAAAAAACTAGGTATTTGGGAAGATTTTAAAGAAACGTTCCAATCTGATCAGCGCTACTTATCCTCCTTTAGCATTCCGGCAAGTCATTGAGCAGACTGCCATCCATCTCTTCGAAAAAGATTATCAAGGTCCTGCGCAAAGCTGGTTTCGTTGAGGCCCCGGACAGGGGCAAGGGTAGCCACAGAGCTTTCGCGCGACACGGTTCCGACCAAACAAGATTGGTCATTGTTCCATTGGGAAAAGATATTCCGAAGGGAACCTTACTGTCTATTCTTGAACAAGCGGACCTAACTCGCGAAGAATTTCTAAAGCTTCTTTAGTTTAATATTCCCATGCATCCCGGGATATATAAAAGGGTGCGGTTGACAATCTTTCAGTTGTGAGCTAAGATTACAATGTGGTATCTAAAGTGACTACATTGGAGGAAACATGAATTTCGCAAATATCATGAAAGCTCAATACGTGGGAGTCAGGGATTTAAAAACGCACCTTTCCGCTCTGCTTCACAAAAGCAAACCCCTTATTGTCACGGAAAGAGGCAAACCCTCGCATTTTGTGCTCCCGTACGAAGAAATGCTTGAAATTGTTGAAGTTTTGGAGGAAGCTTCCGATCCAAGACTTGCTGCCGAAACTGAGCGAGCGCGCGCGGCGTACAAAAAAGGCAAAGAAGTCCCCTTAAAAATAGGCGCCCTACAAAAACGTCTTCACTTAGAATAAATTGGGTCTCTACCACTTAGTTTACGCTGATACGCGCGTCCAAAAGAGTTTTTTGCATGTCTTAGAGAAAATACCTCAAAACCAACAAAAGGTTATCCTCGAAAAATTAGAAGGCCTTCAGGAAAATCCAAAACCGCAACAGTTTAAAATCCTAGCCCGACCTGTTTTAATCTACGGTTATTGGGCTCCCTATCGAGTACGTGTTGGAGATTACCGAATTCTCTATGATATTGATGAAAAAGCCAAAAAGGTTGTTGTTCTGGCTTTACGAAAACGTGACGAAAAAACTTATGGCTAAATTAGACATTTACAAAGGCCTTATCACCGAACGAATTAATCCGCGCACGACGCATATTGACCGGCTAGACACCCCAAACATCCTCAAGCTAATTTCACAAGAAGACCAAAAAATAACTCGCGCGGTTTCTAAAGAAAAAAACAACATCGCTAAGGCCGTTGACATAATTGTCGCGGCTTTCAAAGGAGGCGGGCGATTGTTTTTTGTTGGCGCGGGAACGAGCGGAAGATTGGGAGTTCTGGAAGCGGCAGAGTGCCCCCCTACTTTTCATACCAAGCCCTCTCAAATTCAAGCCATTATGGCGGGCGGTAAAAAAGCGGTTTTTAAAAGCCGGGAAGGGGCCGAGGACAACGCGGAGGCCGGCGCGTCCATCATTCAAAAAAGAGTTCGCGCCGGTGATGTCGTCATTGGCATTGCCGCCAGCGGGGTAACACCCTTTGTTTTGTCTGCCCTAAAAACTGCCAAAAACCTGAACTGCCGCACTGTTTTAATCACCTGCAGTAAAGCTACCCCTCACCCTACCCTCTCCCACAAGGGGAGAGGGAAAAAAAGGACTCGCTTTCCAGAAGTCACAATAACGCTAAGGGTTGGGCCTGAAGTTATAGCGGGATCCACGCGCCTCAAAGCGGGTACGGCGACCAAAATGGTTTTAAACATGCTGACCACGACCGCCATGATTCGCTTGGGCAAGGTTTACGGCAATCGAATGGTAGACCTTCAAATTAAATCCCACAAACTCCAGGAGCGAGCAATCCGAATTTTAAATGAGCTGGCGGGCTTAAACCGCAATCAAGCCTTGCACTACATAAAGGAAAGCCGCGGCCACGTCAAAACCGCCATCTTAATGGCCAGAAAAAACATTTCTTACGCCCAAGCCCAAAAACTTTTGCGCCAAAACCAAGGCTTTCTCCGCTCCCCATGAAATCCCTGGCTTTAGGAATCATGTCGGGGACATCGGCGGACGGCATCTCCGTCGCGTTGATAAAAATTGACAAGGAACAAATCGAGCTCGTCGCTTTCAAAAACTACCTATTCCCCGAGCCCGTTCGAGATCAAATTTTAAAAGGTCCCTATTTACCCGCCTCGCAATTAGCAAGATTAAATTTTACGCTCGGCAAACTTTTCGGCCGAGCCGCCCTACGACTACTCAAAGAAAGCAAGGTAAAATCTAAAAATGTCTCCGTGGTCGGCTCTCATGGCCAAACCATTTTTCATGACCCCGGCCAAGCCACGCTTCAAATTGGCGAACCCGCGGTTATAGCGGAAATTCTCAAAATTCCGGTCGTAGCTAATTTTAGGCCCCGCGATATCGCCGCCGGCGGCCAGGGAGCGCCCCTTATCCCTTACTTCGATTGGTTTTACTTCAAAAAAGAAGCCCCCCTGGCCCTGCAGAACATTGGAGGTATCGCCAATGTCACAGTCGTGGCCAGAAAAAAAGAAAACATTTTCGCTTTTGACACGGGACCGGGCAACTGCTTGCTTGATTTAGCCATCACGCTTAAAACCAAGGGAAAGTGGTCATACGACAAAAACAGTTACTGGGCAAAGCGGGGACGACCAAGCTTAAACTTGATTCATAACGCTCTCAAACACCCCTTTTTCCACAAGGCGCCGCCCAAATCCACGGGGCGCGAACTTTTCGGGGATAACTTCCTTCGCAAATATTTCGCCAGCCTCATGACAAGAAATTTGCCGGACTTGGCCGCGACTTTAACCCAATTTACCGCGAGCTCTATCGCTTTGGCTTATAATAAGTTTATTTTTCCCAAGATACGAATTAAAAAAGTGATCGTTAGCGGCGGAGGAACCAATAAT
>OBEQ012925010.1_pt1 | contig 15223 bp, 14 predicted proteins | sample 1670901 | NCBI WGS metagenome assembly OBEQ01 (sample SAMEA104232315, study PRJEB22302) | groundwater metagenome | biome: forest; feature: aquifer; material: groundwater | place: USA | collected 2011-08-07 | depth 5.4 m | reverse complement strand
GATATTGGTTCAGGAGTATTCCAATTAAGAATAAGCGAGGTAACTAGAGGAACAACATTTACAACAAGACAAAAATCTAATAACGCTAAAAGAACTTCTGCTGAATGGATTGCAGAAGCACCTTCATCTTCTGGAGGAGTTTTACCATTAGCAGATTTCGGAATAGTTAATTTCCAAAGTTCTCAAGCAACAATAAATGGACACGTAGGAACAATCAATGATCCTTTATGGCAAAACGACGCAATAACAATGGTAACACCATCTTATAATGTAAAAGCTCAACCTTCTGCACTATCAACTGACGGAAGTAGCTTTTCAGTTAATTGGCAAAGTCCTTAATAAATATAAATATTATATTTTCTATTGATTAATATATTTCTTATAAGAACAATCTATATAAATAATATATTAGTATAACATATATGGAAGGCCATAATAAAACTCATGAAGAAATATTAAAATGGTTTGCAAAAGAATTCAAAAGTATATTTGAAGATTCTGACCAAGCAATTTATATTTATGTTTGTGATAGACACAAACTATGTAACAAAAATTTCTCTTCCTTGTTAGGGTATAATTCTCCAGAAGAGTGGGAAATGAAAGAAGAAGTATTAAGTGATGTTAAAGAAGATGATCAAAACATGATAGTTTCTGCATATGGTAATGCAGTAGAAAAGAAAAGAGCATCTAGTATAAACATTTCATGGAAAAATAGAAAAATAAAGGGCTTTGTAAAAACTAATGTTATACTCGTTCCCTTAACTTACAAAGGTGAACCATTTGCCTTACATTTTGTAAGAAAAATATAATTAGGTAAAAACATTTATAACTCATAAAGATATATCATTTCTATGAAGAAAAAGGGGTTTAGAAGTTTACTTTTTGTATTAATTCTTATATTAATTATATGTGCACAATTTGCATATGCAGCTTCTGATTTAAAACTTGAAGATGAGATCAAAAAAGCAACACATTATGCAGAAGATTATGAAACAGGGAATATAAATTACGCACAAATGGTTGTATATATGGCAGCAGTAAAAGAAGATATTGATTCTATTCTTTATACAAGTTATAAAAATAATAATAACTTTGCCGGAGAAGAATATCTTAAATCTATTTTGGGAGAGTCAACAGAAACAACCCAATGGGCATGGTCTGATAAAAAACAAAAAGAAACAAAATTAGATCATGAAGTTTCTGGATGGAGAAAGCCAATTTTTGATGGAAAAAAAGTACAAATTAATTTAGAAGCTTGGCCACAAATTCTCGAAAAAGAAAATAGTAATATTATTTATTATAATACACATTTAGGAATTAATTTCAAGGATCCAAAAAAAGATGAGAATTTTGATTTAAAAATAGGAGAAATAACAAATCTTGCTGAATCTTACAAAGAAAATCCTTCAAATGAAAAAGCTGAAGAATTAGCTGATAAAACTATTGAAGCAGAAAAGCCTATACAATCTTATTTGCAAGAAAACGCAGGAAAATGCGAAGACATTATGAATAAGGTAATAGGAAGTGCTTATAAAAGAGATGAAAATGAAAATGTTGTAAAAGAAATTAAAATTTATGTGGGGGATAATGGATTTGAATCTAAAGCTAGATTAGAATATTGTGATACATGTGAAAATTCTTGGATTGGTCTGAATGTTTACAGTATGGATAGAACTCTCAGAGGAAGCAATGAAGAAAGAGGTGAAGAAATTGGAAAATACAAAGAACTTACAGATAATGAATTTGAAAGTGAGCTTACAGAAGCTTTTAATGATTACAAAAAAGCAACAAGTATTAATGAAGCAAGGCCTATAGAAAGAAAAATAAGAACATTGCATAATTCCTGGATGCAAAAGGCAAATGATGTCCATGAAGAAGTTGATAAAATAATGCAGGAAAAAAGAGCTCAATCACAAGGACAAAACAATCAGGATGACAGAGACGAACAGAACTTATTAATGAAAGATATACAGAAAAAGAATTATGAGAAAATAAAATCATTTTATTTAGACTTATTCTCATCATATGAACAAAAAGAATATCATTTCACACAGATAAATTATGAAAGAAAATTAGTAGAGCAAACACAACAATTTTCCCAGGAAATATGCTCTAATAGTGTTGATGATGATTCAAATGGGAATGTAGATTGTGAGGATAATTCATGTAATGCACAATCTTGTGGCTCAGCATTAACAAAAGAAATAGTAGATGGCCAGGAAATTGAAGTTACAAAACAAATGTTCTGTATAGAAAAAAAATGTCAGTTACCATTATTAGAACAAAAAGAGCCAGTTTGTGGTAATAAGATATGTGAGGTAAATGAAACAGAAACCTGCTCCCAAGATTGTTCAGCTTGCCAACAATATCCTCCATTAGAATGTAATGGTCAATTAATCTTCAAAGGTAATGATGAAAAAGGTTGTCCATTAGAACCAATATGCTTAGAAAAAACAACAACATGCCAATCAGATACAGATTGCTCACAACCATTATGCGGAACATCTTCTTGTATTGAAGGCATTTGCAAAGTCACTGTTATAGAAGAATGTAAGCAAGCAGAATGTATTGCAGGAGATAAAAATGTAGTCAAATGCGAGTCTGGAAAAGAACTTGTAACCAAATTATGTGTAGATGGTTTATGGAAAGAAACAGGACAAAATTGTATTCCAAAACAAGAAACAAATCCAGAACAAGAGAAAAAAGAATTTATATGTGATACAAAAGATGATTGTAGTTCGAATGATGTTTGTAGTAACGGTCAATGTGTAACTCTTCCTGAAATTAAAGAAATATCACGGCCTGAATCTGAAAATAACAATGTAGAAGATATAGGGCAAGAAACTAAAGAAAACAATGAGCAACCAAAATCAACTGAATCTATTCCTTTAACAGGAGTCACATTAGTGCTTAGAAAAATAACTGGTTTTGCAATAAATGGTTTTGATATAAATGAAGAAGGAAATTCTGGAGAACAAAATCAAACCCCTGAACAGATAAATCAAAATGAACAAAATCAGGAGAATAATGATCAAAGAGACAGAAAAGAAGATAAACAAGAACAACCAAGAGAACCTGATATAAGACAAACAGGAGGATTTTCTCTTTATGGATCATGTAGAACTTCAAAAGAAAAGAAAGAAGGATGGGTTTCATATAATGGTTGGGGTAGTTTTGATAAAATCCAAAAATTGAAAGAAAGATATAATAATGAAGGAAATTCAGATTGGTGTAAAAGAGAATTTAGATCATTATTATTACAAAGAAAAGAATTAGAAAACAGCTTAAATAAAGAATTTGCCACTTGGTTCTTTGAAGAATATCTTGCTAATTCAGCTGATGAATGGGAGAAGAGAAATTCTGGAATTTATGAATTATACTGGAGAGATATAGAAATATCAAAGCAATTAGCAATGAATGCAAAATGTGCTGGAGAATCTTATACTTATAATCCAATCAATTTTGAGTATGATACTTCTTATGGAAGTATAAAATTCTCTGAGGAAATGAAAAAAGGCAAAGTGGACAATTCTAACGAAGAATTAGATTTAATCTCCCCATATATGACAATATGGATATTCCCATCTAAAGAATTTGTAAAATATGAATTTAAAAAAGCTATGGAAGAACAAAAATTCCCTGGGTCACATCATTCAATAGAAGAAGATGATCAAGTACTTGAAGATAAAGACAGAGAAAAAATAAAAGCAGATGAAAATTTCATGAACAAATTTAATAGTTTTATTAGTAAATATGGTAATGGACAGAATACTGTTATAAGCGCTCGTCTTATTGATTCAAATGATGTGATACTTAATCTTTATGTAAATCTAGATAAAGATAAGATTATAGAAATAAAACCAATGCTTATAGAAGAAATGCCAAAAGAAGATATAAAAATTGAAGCAGACTTTGACAAACTTTATAATATGATTGAAGGAGTACAAAAAGATATGAAAGAAACACAAACCCAATCCCCTCCATGGGATACAGATTTCCATGCGATAGAGAAATTTGAAGAAATAAAAAATGGAATTAAAGTTTGGTTAAGAATGAGAAATATGATCAATTCTGCTAAAGTAACTCCGGATAATGCTAATTCAGATATAAAGAGTCTAATAAGAACATTTATCTGGGAAACTTTAGTTCACGGTGGTAATGATAATATACCTGAAGAAACTGTAAAAGACCAAGAAAATAAAGATGATCTTGCTCAATCAATTACTGGACAAGTCATAAGGGAATATTAATCCCAAATTTATGGGCTAATATTTACACATAGCCTTAAAAAACACAATATTTATATAATTTGTAAGTGAATGAATATATGGGAGTCTTTAAAAGAAAAGAATTTGTAAAAACTAATGTTATACTTGTTCCCCTAATTTATAAGAATGAAACTCTCGCCTTACATTTTGTAAGAAAATTATGATTAACTTCTACTTTTAATAAAATTATCTCTTATCCATATTACATTTTCACTAATTCCATCCATCTTTGTTTCCAATTTTCCAGCATGAACTTCAAGTCTATTAATTCTCCTCTTCATCGGATCCAAATAATATTTCCATAAGGCAAAAGCCGATAAAATGCCTTCCCCAGTTAATTCCCAAGCTGTAGGAATGCCAATCCATTCAAAAAAAAGATCCTTACTAGACAAAGCTAATATAAATAAAACAAATTGAACTATAACTAAAAAACCAACAAGACTGTCTAATCTTCTATTTTTTAGATTCATATTTATCAAAAAAAGAATAGCCAATATAATGAAGGTAAACCAGAAAAAACCCATATAAAATCCCATATTAATACACCTCTCTTTTGTACATAATAAGATAATGATTTTGGTATATTTAAACATTTATTAAAAAGACAACTTAAAATCCTTAGATATGATTTTAGATTTGATATAATTAACTTCTACTTTTAATAAATTCTTTTAGAATTTCAATTACTTCTTTTTGTTTGTTTGGTAAGAAATTTATAGAACCTGCATTTTTATGACCACCGCCTTCAACAAAAGCATCTGGAAGTCTTTTATTCAATAAAGTGATAAGATCATGAACTGAGAAATTAGCTCCATCTGTTGCTCTTAATGTTATTGCAGTTCCCATTATTCCGGCAGAAACTAATTTATCTAATTTCTTTGATTCTTTTGCATAATCATGTATCATACTAACGCACATTCCAGGTTTAGGATAAAAGCCAAATCCCGGGAAAGTCGATTCTATATCTATAGTTTGTAAAGTTGTCTGCCCTATTTTTTCAGAAACTGCATTTGCCTTTGATATCGCAAGTCCTTTATGTTGTAATTTTCTAATATATGGAGCCATTAGAGCGACTAACTCTTTTTGTTTTTTTCTAGGTTCTCCAAATAATACTTCAATATATTCTCTTGCTTCCATAAATCTTAATTTAGCAGAAACAAAATCTATTACTGTAGATATATCATGTAATAATTCTTTAGAATATCCTTCCTTTTCAGCTATTCTCATATAATCTTGAACAGTCTTATCATTTGCTATATCTATTTTATCAGCAAACCCGGCCATAGCCGGAATTTGATTTATGTTTACTTCTGGATTAATTAATCTAGCAAGTTCTGTACATAACATACCAGCTGAATATTTTGCTCCATCCTCTCCAACTAAAAAAGGATTTATATGAGTTAATACTTCTTTACTAATTACGTCTTCTCCTGAAAAATGGTGATCAACTACAATAAATTCCATTCCATGAACTTTTCCATGTTGAATTGCAAATAAATCTTCAGGAGTTGAACCGTTATCAGCAATTATAACTAAGGGTAATTTATTTGAAAACTTAGCAACATTTCTAAGAGAAGTAGCTGCATCTCTTATCGAATCATCAATCTCATAAAGTGGAGCTGCACAAGGGGCTCTTAAGAAAAATTCCCATCCTGCTTTCTCAGACTTTTGTTCCTTTTGTATTAAAGGAAGAATAGCTCTTTCCAAAGCAAACCCAGCACTATAACCATCAGTATCATTATGATGTCTAACAATTATAGGTCTCTTTTGAATTATAGCAAGTCTTATTTCACTAGCCGCTTTAATAAATAAATCTCTTAATTTATCAAGTATATGACTTTTAACAAGGAAAGGAATTTCATTAACTTTTGATCTTTTAATCTGTTCATTTTCTATTTCTATAGCAAGTTGCTTATGATCTTCTTCGCTAAACTTATCAATTTTTTTAATCTCTCCCTCTACATCTCCTTTAAACTCGCTAACTTCTACTACAGCCTTAATAGCATCTCCCTCAACAATTTCAGGAAAAGCTCTTTCTCCAGGTTTATCAAATCCCTTTAATAAAAGTGAACCGGTAGAATCAAACACTGAAAAAATAGTAGGTCCTCCAGTTTGTATAATTTTCTCTACAATACCTTTAACAATAACTCTATCTCCAACTAAATCTACATTCACATCCGTAAGATTCATTTCCTTAGCTTCTCTACCTTCTTCGAATTGCTTAAAACCGCCTTTAAAATCTCTCTTAAAACCGCCTCCTTTGAAGCCACCACTCTTAAAGCCTCCGCCTTTAAAATCTTTATTTTTCTTCATAAATCTATCTTTCTTCATAAGAGTAATTGTAAAAATTGCTTTTTAATCCTTCCTATTGAGAAAAATTAGACAAAAATCAAACTATAAACCACCACCATAAATCTTAAAAACACATTTTTTAATATTTATTTATGATAAAACCTCAAAATGTATTCATAATTGGAGCAACAGGAAATGTTGGAAGAACGTTAGTATCACAAATATATGAAAAAGATACTAATTCAAACCATCAAAATCCAACAAGAATAATAGGATTAGCTTCAAGAACAAATTTTATATTTGACTCAGACAGAATAAATGAAAAAACAGGAAAAATGTTCTCAAATAGAGAATTTATCGGAGAATGGTATACTAATAAAAATCGTTTCCTTGAAGTTGTTAAACCCTTAAGAAGAAGGGTTATTTTCATTGATGTAACGAATGGAAAAAAGGACATGCTTGACTTCCATCTTTTTGCAAGACAATTAGACTATGGAATTGTAACTGCAAATAAAAATCCATTAGTTGATTGCAATTTTGAAACATTTAAAGAATTAACAAAAGATGTTAGAAGATATGGATATAGATGTTCAGTAATGGCTGGAGCTGAAGCAGTAAATAAGATTAGAGACCTAAGAGATTTAGGAGATACACCTATAGAAATTTCTGGATGTTTTTCAGGAACTTTAGGATACATTTGTTCAGAACTAGAAAAAGGACACAAATTTTCTGAAATTATATTAAAGGCGAAAGATTTAGGATATACAGAACCAAATCCATCTGAAGATTTAAGTGGAGATGACGTTTTTAAAAAAATATTAATCTTAGCAAGAACTGCAGGATATGATCCAAAAAAAGAAGATATGAAATTAAATTCATTTATTCCAGAAAAATATTTATCTAATAATTTAGAAAAACTAATAAAAAATTTAACTGAATTCAATCTAGAATTTAGCAATGATTTCTCAAAAGCATTAGCTAATAATATGACTTATAGATATATTGCAAGCTTCAAATTAAACGGAGAACAAAAAATTGAAACCGGATTAAAGAAAGTTCCAAGAAACAGCCCATTAGGATCTTTAAATGGAACAGCAAATAAAATACTAATAAAAACTAAAGAATATGATTATTTAGTTGAATCACCAGGCGCAGGTCCACATATAACTGCCCAAAATATAAGAAGAGATCTTCTAGATCAAATTGATGAAAGAGTTGTAAACTATCAACTTACTTATTAATTAATTTTAAATAATAACTTATTCTGATCATAGTATGGAAATAAAAATGAAAGGAACAGAATGGAACTTAAAACCGTTAGAAGGTAATTTTGAAGAGAAAAGAAAGCAATGGCAACTTGCTACCAACAATTTTGTAAATAAATGGAAAAGCAATTCAAAATACCTCACAGATCCAATATTTATGAAAGAAGCATTAGTCGATTATGAAAAATGGGCTAATGATTATGGAACTCAATCAGACGAACTATACTATTATTGGTTAAAAACACATCAAAATCAAAATGATCCTGAAATAAAAGCCAAATTTAACAAAATAGAAGAGTTCAGCAAAGAAATAGCAAATAAAATTAAGTTCTTTACTTTAAACATTTCAAAAATTCCAGAAAAAGAACAAAATAAATTTCTAAATTATAACGAATTAAAAGATTACAAACATTTTTTAGAGAATATTTTCAAAGGAGCAAAACATGTTCTTTCAGAAAATGAAGAAAAAATAATGACTCTAAAATCTACAAGTGCATATTCTTCATGGATTAAGATGACTTCTGAACTTCTATCAAAACAAGAAAGAAAAATTATAGATGAAGATGGAAAAGAAAAAAATAAGACTATGTCAGACCTTTTAAGTTTAATAAGAAGCAAAAATAAAAAAGTAAGAGATTCAGCAGCACTTGCCTTTAATGAAATTCTAAAAAAATATGTTGAAATAGCTGAATTTGAATTAAACGCTATTCTTCAAGATAAGAAAGTTGATGACGATCTTAGACACTTCGCATATCCAGATGAAGAAAGACATTTAGGAGATGATATAGATCCAGATGTTGTAGATTCATTAATACAAGCAGTATCAGGCAAATTCAAAATCGCAAAAGACTATTATAAATTAAAAGCAAAACTTATTGGAGTTAAAAAATTAGAATATCATGAAAGAAATGTTGAATACGGATCTACAAATAAAGAGTATACTTATGAAGAATCAGTAAAACTTGTTGGAAAAGTATTTAGTAATTTAGATAAAAAGTTCTTTGATTTATTCAAAATGTTTGTTGAAAATGAACAAATTGACGTTTTCCCAAAAAAAGGAAAAAGAGATGGAGCATTCTGCGTCCATTTTTTAAAAACTCAACCTACATACATATTGCTAAATCACACAAACAAACTTAATGATGTTAAAACGCTTGCCCATGAACTTGGCCATGCAATAAATAATGAATTAATAAAAGAAAAACAAAATTCTCTTAATTTTGAGACCCCTTTATCAACAGCAGAAGTAGCAAGTACTTTCATGGAAGATTTTGTTATAGAAGAATTAATGAAACAAGCAGATGACGAATTAAAATTAAGTTTAATGATGCAAAAACTAGAAGGGGATGTTTCAACAATTTTTAGACAGATAGCATGTTACATGTTTGAAAGAGAACTTCACAAAGAATTTAGGAAAAAAGGTTATTTATCAAAGGAAGAAATAGGAAAACTGTTCCAAAAACATATGGAAGACTATATGGGAGATTATGTTGAACAATCTGAAGGAAGTGAGAATTGGTGGGTTTATTGGGGACATATAAGGGCCTATTTCTATAACTATTCATACGCCTCAGGCCTTCTTATCTCTAAGGCATTACAGGGAAAAGTTAGAAAAGAAAAAAAATTCATAGAAAAAGTAAAAGAATTTTTATCAGCAGGGACATCTAAATCTCCTAAAGATATTTTCCTAGAAATAGGATTAGATATAACAAAAGAAGATTTTTGGGATTCAGGATTAAAAGAAATTGAATTATTATTAAAAGAAACAGAAAACTTAGCAAAAAAGCTAAATAAAATTTGAATAAACAAATTTATATATTCAACCTAACTTTTATTAACACTGATTATAACATTGATAACTCTTATCCCTTATTAACATAGGTGTATAAGATACCGAAATAGTTTATCAGAAAATATAATAAAAAATAAAATGGAAAATTACGATTTTATTATAATAGGAGCAGGTGGAGTTGGTCTAGCTGCAGCTATGTATGCTGGAAGATTGGGGCTAAAAACTCTTGTCCTTGGGGCTTCTCATGGATCTGAACTACCAATTGGAGGAGTTATAACAACTACAAATATAGTTGAAAATTATCCTGGTTTCATTAAACTAACCGGAGAAGAAATAGCTAAAAAAATAGAAGACCATGCTAAATCATATAAAGAAGTAACAGTAAAATCAGAAAAAGTTGAAGATGTTAAAAAAATAAAGGATAATTTTTATGTAAAAACTAAGAAAGCAGAATATAACGCAAAGGCTCTTTTATTTGCAACAGGAACCAAATGGAGAAAACTAGAAGTGGAAGGTAGTAAGGAATATGAAAATAAAGGAATAAATTATTGTGCAATTTGCGACGCTCCACTTTTCAGAAATAAAATTGTTGCAGTAGTTGGAGGATCTGACAGTGCTGCAAAAGACGCCTTATTAACAACTGAATTTGCAAAAAAAGTTTATATGATTTACCGTGGAGAAAGTATTCATCCCGAACCAATAAATTTGAAACGTGTTAAAAGTAATAAAAAAATTGAAATCATTAATAATACAAATATAAAAGAAATAAAGGGAAATGAATTTGTAACTCATGTTATTTTAGATAAACCTTACAAAGGCTCTAAAGAACTAAAATTAGATGCCATCTTTGTTGCAATAGGCCATATAGTTCTTTCAGATCTTGCAAAAAAGCTTGGCGTTAAATTAAATGAAAAAGATGAAATAATAATAGATCATGCAACCTCCAAAACCAATACTCCGGGAATTTTTGCAGCAGGTGATGTTACAGACAAACCTTTTAAACAATTAATAACAGGCGTTGCAGATGGATGTACAGCAGCTTATTCTGCATATGAGTATATAACAAATAATAAAGTGATGTGACTTTATTGGTAATCTACAAAATAACAAGCGGCTCAAGCCCATATTAAATTCATAAATAACAAACTCATTAATACTAAATCTTACTCAATAACATATAATTAAATTGAACATTACCAAAAAACAGAGAAATCTATAAATAATACCTTTACCTTTATTCTTAATGCGAAAACTTGGTAGTAAACTTCAAGATTTAGAAAATAAAATTAAAGATAATCTACATAGTACAGGATTATTTAGTAGAATAAAAATAAAGAGAGGAGATTTAACTGATCCAGAAAATTTGCCATATTTTGAGTATAAGCTAAAAGAAGAGAATAATAATGCAGAAAAATATCTTGAAATAATAAATGATATGATATCAAAATCGCTTGATGCAAACTTTCCCGGATTTAGTATAAAATCTGATAGGAAAGATACAGAAAGACAAAATCAAAGACCTTACAAAGCAAAAATAATAGTTCAACCAGGAATCAAAATTTATGATGAAGAAGAACAAAAATATAAAATATTTAACTGTATTAATGAGACAATACTAGAGTATCTTAGAATAAGAATCTAAGAAGCTAATTCTATAAATTTTTAAACTCATTTTAATTCTAATTATCAATAATGAATAAAAATAAACAAATAAACTTACAAATGAACAAACAAGAATATGGCAATCAGACAACCAATCGTTACAGTAGCAGGTCATGTGGACCATGGAAAAACAACCATATTGGATAATATAAGAGGCACAAAAGTTTACGATTCTGAAGCAGGAGGAATAACTCAAAAGATTTCTTTCACTAAAGTTCCTTTAGAAAATATAAAGAAAAGATGTGCTTTAATTGATAAACAAAACATAAAATTAGATTTCCCAGGATTTTTATTTATAGACACCCCGGGACATGCCGCATTTTCTCATTTAAGAAAAAGAGGAGGTAGTTTAGCTGATCTTGCTATTGTTGTTATTGATATAAATGAGGGTATTATGCCTCAAACAGCTGAAGTTATTGAAATTCTTAAAATAAATAAAACTCCTTTCTTAGTAGCTTTAAATAAAATAGATAAAATTTCGGGTTGGAGAAAACAATCTGAAAATCTAACTGAAAATATAGATAGACAAGCAGAAAATATCAAATTGCAATTCCAAGAAAAAATGCTTACACTTGTAGGCTCTTTATATCATCATGGATTTAATGCCAAACCTTATTATGAAGTAACTGATTTCTCCAGCGAACTTGCTTTAATTCCATGCTCAGGAAGAACTGGAGAAGGAATAAGTGAATTAATTTTAATGTTAGCAGGATTAAGCCAAAAATTCTTAAAAGAAAATCTTAAACTTGGAAAAGATGGTAGGGGCGTTGTACTAGAGATCAAAAAAGAAAAAGCAATAGAATATTTAGAAGCAATAATTTATGATGGAGAGTTAAAAAATAATGATGAACTTGCTATTGCTAGTTTTGGAGATCCAATAATATCAAAAATACGTATCTTAGAAGAAATTCTTCCTTTATCGTCAAAGTTTAAACCTGCAGCAAAAGTTCAGGCTGCAACAGGCATTAGAATGCAACTAATTACCTCTAATGAAATACTTCCAGGAATGCCATTTACCGTTCTCAAAAATAACTTAGAAGAAATAAAAAAGGAATTCCATAAAGAAATAAGCAAGATACAAACAGATGATTCAGGAATTATAATAAAAGCAGATTCTTTAGGAAGTTTAGAAGCATTAATGACTTTATTAAAAGAAAAAAGAATAAAGATAATCAAAGCGGGGATAGGCCCTATAAATAAAAAAGATCTTATCTCAGCAGAAACAAATCTTAATAATGATCCATTAAACGCAATAATCCTAGGATTTAATGTTGAAGAAGATACAGACGTTAAAGAATTAAATAAAAACATAAAAATCTTGAAGCATGAAGTTATCTACAAATTAATAGAAGAACTAACTGAATTCCAAGAAAGGAAAAGAGGAGAAATACAAAAAGATACTCTAATGAAGCTAGCAAGTATTTGTAAGTTAAAAATACTTCATAATTATGTTTTTAGAAAAAGCAATCCATGTGTATTTGGCATTAGTGTTGAAGCAGGAAAAATAAAACAAGGAACTAGTTTAATGGATGAAAATGGAGAAAACATAGCAAAAATTAAAGACGTCCAAGAAAATCAAACTAAAATCAAAACAGCAATAAAAGGACAAGAAGTTGCGATATCTCTTCCAGGAACTAACTTCGAGAGACAATTAGCAGAAATAAACTACCTATACTCAGACATTTCTGAACACCAATTCAAAGAATTCAAAGACAATAAATCAATCCTAACGCAAGATGAAATACAAACTCTTCAAAAAATTGCCCAAATAAAGCGAGCAAAGAAACCCACTTGGGGGATATAAAAATTTAAATACCTTATTATTTATAAATTTTTATGACAGATAGATCTGGACTTTATTTTGTAGTATGTTTATTAGTACTAAGTGAAATAACTAGTTGTGAAAACATAGAAAAATTAGAGAAAAAAATACAAACAATTGAACAAAACCGACCAACTATAAAAGAAGAAATAGTTGAAGGTAAAGTTAACAAATTCTACCAAATAGGTTCAAATAAAGCATATGTAGAATATAAAGGTAAAAAAGTAGAATCCTACGATAAATAGATTCTAAACAACCTAACCACAATCCTTATAAATCTAATAAAATCCTGAATTCTATGAACCAAATGACTTTATCATTCAGGAAAGCAGTAAAACAATACAAAAAAGCAAATAGAGAAAGAAAAAATCTTGTTGTTAAAAATTTCTTAAAACAAAAAGAAAATTACATAAGTAAAGTAGCTAAAGTCGAAGTAAAAAAAGACCTTATTTGAATTACGATGACATAAGAACCTGCGCTGAAAGTACTATCTGGAATATAATGGAAATTTATAAATTATCAACTACAACGGCTTTCTCAACAATATTTTTTCCCTATTTTAGAAACGAAGTTAGAAAATGGTCGTATCCATTGCACGGTCATGAAAGAAATGTCTATAATAATCCTAAAAATACAATAAGTGTAAATGATTTGAAAAGTGAAAAAATAGACAAGGCGATAGATATAGAATATTTAGAAAAAAACCAAACATATTTACAAAACAATAGAGAGACACTTCATGAAATTCCTAAACTTGTAAACAGGTTATGGAAAAAATTAAACGAAGAAGAAAAAATTATTGTATACGGCAGATATGCCTTGGGTTTAGAAATAAAAAAAATAGAATCAATAAACGGTATATCAATTAGATGGGATAAAAGCAAAAGAATAAGAGAGAAAATAAGAGAAACATTGGGACATTTAGAAGAATCAGTTAATAAAGAAGTTTCAGGCAATATAGTTTGTGAAATTAAAAAGAAATATGAAAAAGCAAATAAGATGCAACTAGCATCATAATAAATTAATATGATAGACAAATCACAACTTGAAGAAGAAATAAATAAAGAATCTAAATTATTATTGCGATATGTAGAAGAATTTAATGTATATAGAGATGTTACATCTTTTCTAAAAGATGCAACCGAAGATAAAAATTTATCTAGAGAAAGAATAGATTTAATTGGAGAAAATATGAAAGAATATTTTTCTAAAATGCTTAAAATAGGTTATGGAATTGAGGGGGTTACTGTTTTACTAAAACTACATCAAACTTATTTTACAAATGAAAGATCTGAAACTTTTGATATTGAAGGGGTGATTGAAACAATAGGTAGTATGCGAACAAATTATAACAATGATATAGAACAATTAATGATAATATTTAGAGAGAGTCTTAAACGTAGTCTTGCAACACAACATTTATTCAAAAAAAAGAAGCAATAACCTTTAAAAACCCCAATTCTCAATTAATAATATGTTCAAAGTAAATATATCTGATAAAGGAAAAACACATAAAGTGGAAACTGAAAACGAAGTACTTATAGGGAAAAAAATAGGTGAAACTATACCTGGAGATGAAATTTCTGAAGACTTAAGGGGATATGAATTATTAATAACTGGAACATCTGATGTTGCTGGAATACCTGGATTTAAAGGAATTGAAGGAACACAATATAAAAGAAGACTTTTAACATATGGTCCTGGAATGAAAGACAGAAGAAAAGGAATGAGATTAAGAAAAACTGCTAGAGGAGAAGAAATCTCAATAAAGACAGTTCAAATCAATACTATAGTAGGAAAACATGGAACAAAGAAATTCCATGAACTTATAAAGAAGGAAGAAAAAGCCTAAAACTCAATATAACAATTCTTATAAAACCTAACCATCAGATATTTCAATGGGAAAAGTAAAAGATGCTTTTGAAAGTGAATTAGAAAGATTAACTGAAAGACTCATGTCTGTTGAAGCAGGAGAAATTGATGAAAAAACATATTCTAAATATAGAGTGACTAATAAAGGTTATCAGATTGTTTTTAAAAGAGATAAAGAAAAAATAAAATCAGATATTTCTAAGTTATTTGAAGATCATGAAAAACCACTAGATATTGGATTAGTGAAGCT
>OBEQ011440983.1_pt1 | contig 15224 bp, 19 predicted proteins | sample 1670901 | NCBI WGS metagenome assembly OBEQ01 (sample SAMEA104232315, study PRJEB22302) | groundwater metagenome | biome: forest; feature: aquifer; material: groundwater | place: USA | collected 2011-08-07 | depth 5.4 m | reverse complement strand
TCGCAAAGTCCTATTGCAGGGCAGACTTGACAAAACTCATTTCATTTGTATGATTCGCTGTCTACGGCCAGGTAGCTCAGTCGGTAGAGCAGAGGACTGAAAATCCTTGTGTCGGCGGTTCAATTCCGTCCCTGGCCAATTACGCCGTGCCGACAAAACTCGCCCAAGGAAAGGTCGAAATCATTAGGTTCGATTTGAAAACTGGGGAGCTTGTTGGAGCATATTGATTTTTTGAAAGAATTTTCAGCGGTCGACTTGCAATAGCAAGCGACGTTTGATATAATAAAAGTGTAGTTGAAATTTGTTTTAGGCTCCGCCGATGCGCAAATTATTTTCGGCGATTACGGGCGATGAAGTAAAAGCAGTAAACCGCTAACGCGCGATAGCATTCCCGTTGAAAGTAGCCAACCAAGAAAGATGGTTGGTCTATGTCTCAACGGGATTTTTTATTTTATGGCGATGCTACGCGATTCTATTTAGATGGCGGACTCGTCCGAACTATCCTCAGACGAAAATCCCTCAAGCAAAAACAGGTTGCCCACGCTTTAAGATTTTCCGCGCCCACTTTCTACCGAATTATCGAAGGCAAGCGGTCTGTTGATAAGTCCACCGTTGCAGCTCTTTCCACTTTTCTAAAAGTTAAGCCTGAGAGCATTATCCTGCAAGTCATTGAATCGTCCGTGGTGTCTGTATGAAGCTCCGAGGCCGCCCTTCAAGTCCCGCGCTTCAACTTCGAGTAATGCTGCCAACCGCACGCGTTGTTTCAAAAGAAAATGAAGAAGTCGTTGTCAGCATATTGGCTCGCTGGATTTCCGATTACACACTCACGAAGTTTCAAGGGAAGGAAGAAGCGAATGGTTGACCAAATGGAACTTGAAAATCTCAAAGAAAAAATCGTTGAAATTATCGGTCAGCGTATCGAGCTTCGGAAGACCAGCGCGAATTGGGTCGCCAGATGTCCGTTCCACGATGACCGCACGCCAAGTTTTACAATCAAAAAAAATCGCTGGCGTTGTTGGGTCTGTAACGAGGGCGGCGACACGCTCGATTTCATTCAAAAGTTCCACGGCACGGATTTTTTTGGGGCATTGACTATTCTCGGCGTCAAAACAGATGGCGGAAACAAAGAAGTTTGGGAACACATCAAGCAAGCACTTGATGAAGTTGAACAAGACAAAAATTATCTTATTGAACAGTTGGGAAAAAAAGAAGATGACCTTTGCTTTCTTTCCCGCCAGGTGACTTGGCTAATAGCTAAGATGCCACCACTTGAACGAAGAAGACAATGGTATGCGTCAGAGCATTGGCTGGAACAAGAATTCCAAGAAATTGAATATCAGCGAGAACAAATCCACGCAATTGCAAGGAAACATCGGGAGGGAATTTTCAAATGGGCACAGCAATTGAAGGCGAGCTAACTCCAGTGGACGAGTTCGCGTCTAAGCAATACAAAATTCAACCATTCCCAGAAATTCAGAAGGTCAATTGCTTTCCCATAACGCATATTGCTGAGATTATAGAAAAAAAGGTTGAATATCTTGTCGCTGATTTGTTGTTGGTTGAGGATGTTGGAATTGTCAGCGGCCAGCCATCGGCATTGAAAACGTGGCTCGTTTCCGAATTGGCGGTTTCGGTTTCTTCAGGCACGTCTGTTTTTGGTCAGTTTGAAACGAAAAAAGGAAAGGTGATTTGTTTCAATGCGGAGGATAACCCTTACAGCGTAACGCGACCCAGAATGACTGCGCTCGCAAATTGGAAGGAACTCAATCTCCAAGACCTGAATTTGTTTTTGCTCGATGTTCCGACGTTGCAACTCGACAAGCGGGATACGCAACAGCAATTATCTCAGACGATAAAAACGGAAAAACCATCGCTTGTTATCTTTGACCCGCTCCGTCCTCTTCACAGTCTGAATGAGGACAAGGCCTCCGACATGGCACCGCTGTTGGATTTTCTCAGGAGCCTCCAGCGAAACTATGGTTGCGCAATTTTATTAGTCTGCCACGACCGTAAGCCGTCGAAGGAAGAAGGGCGGCGTGAGTCGATGACTCGTGGTTCCAATGTTCTTGAAGGTTGGCGGGACACGGCGATTTATTTGGACAAAATGGAGGACAAGATAAGGGTCACCGTCTATCACAGAGGAGCTCAGGCACCGCCGCCGTTCTTTTTCAGATTACAAACCGATAATAGCGACGGACATCTTGTCAGAGCAAGGCTTGACTATCTTTCAGAACAGGATACCAACACAGAAAAACAAGATAAAACGAAGAAGTCTGTTCGAGAAACCCTAAAGAAGCATGGGAAATTAACGCGTGAGGAATTAAGAGCTTTTGTAAAGGTCAGCAAGGATTTGTTGCTGAGAGTTGTTAAGGAAATGATAGCAAATGGAGAATTGCAAGAAATTCAAGACGTTACAGATAAAAAGAAGAAACACATCCAGTTCCAGAACCAGAAGAAAGAAAATGAGTAAAAAAATAGTTCAGAACCGATTCAGAACCGTTGCAGAAAATGAGCCCCTAAGCAATTATGCTTCCTTAAGATATTCGGTTCCGAGAACCGCATCAGAACCCAAGAACTGGTTCATTCGGTTCCGAGTTCTCTCCCTTATAGAAGGGAGAACTGGAACAGAACCGATTGAGCCCTATTCCATTCCTTCAATTCCTAAAGGCAAATGCTTGTCAGTATTTCCATTCCTTGTAGGATTTTTGAATTCCGTCGCAAGCCATTTACTTATTGGCAGTTGGAACGATAAGCGGATATTCCGTTCACGGCTTGGAACGACCAAAAGACCTTTACCTTACTGTTTGGACACGACACCTTCGAGCGCGGAAACGATATTGAATCCAGTGGAACATCAGCACCTTTCGCTAGCGTCGGTCACCCCCTTCGCTGGCAACTCCAACCAGACCCGTCGGGTCGACTCCTTGCCACGACGGGCGGATGGAGCCAGGCATTGACCCATGAAAACATATTTGCCAAATTATTCTTGTGCTTGTGGACATGAGTTCAACACGAGGTTTGACGAACGGCTTGAGATTTTCCCGACAAATGAAATTGCCTGTATCAGATGCGGCCGCCGAGTTGATAACTCAGTACGCGTATCGGATAATGGAATAGAGAATGAGAACGACAGAGCAAGCTCTTAAAAAAGCCAGGTGGACAAGGTACATAACCCGCAGGGTGAATCGGATGCGTGAGCAATTGGAAATCGAGCTTGGAGAAACCCCGAAGGGCAGAAAGTTCATTCTGCTCCAGGCGATTCTGGAAAAGTACGGAGTGCTTCTGATTCTGAGCAGGGAGCTCAGGAAGCGCGAAGAGCTTGTCAAAGATGACGGCTCTCTAGTATCTCTCCTCTCTGCGCATCACTTGGCCTGGCTTCACAGCCTTGAACGAAGCCTTGTCAGTCTGTTTGGTGAGAAGGGATTTGGCGACCAGCTGCCAGACAATTTCTCCGCCATAGACGAACGCTTCAGGAGCAAAAAAAATGAATAAGCACGAAAGGATTCTCAGCGAATTCAGACAAGACAGGCCAGCTTTCAGAAAGAGCCATCGTGTTCTTGAGGACGGCAGAAAATATGGTGAGGTCTACGCTCCGTTCCAGGAGGAGATTTTTCTGGAGCTAGAGTCAAAAGAAGTCAACAAGCACTTTCTCGTTCTGCCCCGTGGCGCAGACAAAACAAGCGGCTTTGGTGCCTGGCATCCACTGGAGGAGCTGCTCTTGGTTCCAGGCTCTGAGATTGTCGTGATTGGAACGGATAGCGACGTAGGGATTCTGAATCTGAAAGAAATGCACGGCTATTGTGAGCGAAATCAATTTCTTAATTCGCTTGTGAAACGGAACAGGAACGAAATCAGCGTGCGGAATGGCCGAATCACAGTCCTTTCAAGTGATGCCGCTTCGTCGTTTGGTCTGAAACCTACATTGGTTGTTATTGATGAGTTCAGCAATTGGTGGAAGGATTCACACGAGCAATTATTTTGGTCTCTGTTCAGTTCCATTGCAAAGAGGCCAGGTAGTCGAATTCTGATTCTGTCTAACAGCGGCGCGGCGTATAGCAAACTCTATTTTCAACTTAAAGAAAAAATTGAAGCCGATTCTTCTGGTTGGTTTCTTTACGCCCCGACTGATTTAGAAATTCCATGGATGAACAAAGAGGAGCTTGAGTCTCAGAAAAGGATTCTGCCGCCTCAGCAGTATGCAAGATTGTTTCAGAACATTGACACGCCCTCCAATGGCAACTTTGTATCCACGCACGAGCTTGAGGCCTGCGTTGATGATGCGCTCCAGCCAGCGGAAAAGGGAAAGCCCGACCGGTTTTATTTTTTGGGCCTCGATTACGGACGGAAGCACGACAGAACGGCGGTCAGCGTCGTTCATATGGAGGACAACAAAATTATTCTTGATGATTGCTGGCATAAAAAGGGAAGCAGGGAAAATCCTGTCAGCTTCAGCCTCGTTGAGGGCATCCTCCTGGATTTTGCATCTCGGTTCAATATTTCAGGCTCCTTCGTCGACCCTTACCAGATGCAAGCCACGATGGAAAAGCTGAGAGGACAGATACCAATGAGCGAGTTCATCTTTAGCGCAGGAAGCTGGTCTCAGCTGGCTCAAAGTCTTTATTTCTCGATTCATCACAACAACCTCAGACTCTACCGAGACCCGATTATTCTGAACGAAATCCTTGCGCTTCAAATGGTCGAAACGCCTCAAGGCCTGAAGTTTGACCATGCACGCGGTTTTTACAGTGATATTGCAACGAGTTTGGCTTTGGCCATCACGGCTTGTATGAAGGCGGGTGGCGGTTCCGATGATGAAATTTTCTGGACTGACCGAGACCGGATTGAAGGCGTGGATGAAACCTTGGAACAACGACCAAAAATCCGCCACACGTTTGAAATGATGCAAAGCGGTTCTGTCAGACGAGTCAGGGAGGAAGAAAACGAATCAACAGACTTTTCAATCGGGTCGATTCCGAGGGAAGACGATTCTCTCGACGACGACTTAGAAAACTATTAACAAAAACACCAACAGGAGGAACACAAAATGACAACGATAATTACAATGCAAGACATCATTAAAAACTGCGTGATTTGCAAGCGCGGTGAGACACCACTGAAAGAGGAACCAATCGAGTTTAAAAAGTTTCTGAAGGAAAAAACCGAATCGCTCAAGTTCTTTGTCGATGCTCTTGAGGCGAGAGGGAAAAAAGTTGCGGTGGATTTTGACTGGCTGAACGACGCAGGTGGCGACGCGACGCGTGAGATTGAAAGAGTTGGTAGTGAACCATTCGGAAAACACGCGCATGACGCCACCATGGCTCAGGCGTTCAAGAAGTATGGTGATTTCTTCGAGTCTCAAAGCCAGAAAGTGGAAAAGATTAAGCAGCCCATCCGCGAGTTCTTTGACAAGTTGATGCCAACCTTGCGAAGTGCACTGAAAGATACGTTAGCAGCAGAGCCCAAAGAGACGGTTGAAGCGAAGGCATTTGCGGAAGCACGAACCTATCCGACCGTGCCAAGAAAGCAAAGGAGCACGGCAGGAAAAACCATCAAAATTTTCCAAAAAGGAAAATGGGAGGAAGTTCCTGCGGACGGTTTTACGCTCGCGGAAAAAATAAAGGCGTTCATGCTTGAGAATCCGAGCGCAAGTTATGAAGAAGCGGCAGTCGCTTGTGAGCGAGAACTTCTGGAAGGTACTGGAGAGCTCTACTTCGCGGAGAAGCCAAAGAAGGACGCTGAATCAAACGTCCCGCAGGAAATCGTAGATGAGTTTTCAAAAATTCCGTTTAGGGGCATTGGCATCAGCCTGTCGAAAGATGGCAAATGGGTTCGGCTCGCAAACGGAAAAATAATGCCTGTTGATAATGAAGGTGCGGCAGATACGAAGAAAATAATGGAAGACAGCTTGCTTGCCAGTGGTGCCAAAAGGTTTAAGCGGGAGGAGGTCATTCCTGTCAAAGGTTTTAGTGAAGACCGAAAAAAATTCACGGACTCTCGGGGCAATTCATTTGAGACGTACGAGGGAACGAACGAGGAGCTCGAAGACATTGAAGTCTTCAGCTTCCAAATTCAATTCGAAAAGGAACTTCGCGTGCTTTCGTTCCGAGACCGCGACAGAGTCGCGACACGGGCGATTCGTGTTTTGAGAAGTGCGGAAATTGAACCGATGAAAGCAAATTCAGAGCAGGTTGCTTATGCTTTGAGGGCTGCAACTGCGAATGACGAGAAGTTCGACGCGACTTTGCGCTATGTCGAAGCCAAGCCGTTCGATACGCTTCAAAAAAATATCATAGCCGCACTGGCTTAGCAAGAAAGGAAAAAAATCACATGGACTATCTTTTGCAGGGAACACAGACTTTAATGTCTTACATGAATTCACTTGGTCTTGATAACGACAACTTGAGACAACGGGTTGCGGCTTCAATTGGTGTCCCAATTATCCATTTTCGAAGCTCAGGCCAATCATCAGCAAGTTTTCAGCGCAAGATTTCAGAATCACAGGCTCAATCGTTAGCAAGTCTGATGGGAGTCAGCATTGCGAACCTGAAAACCAACGGCGGACTGGTTCAATTGCCGTGAAGCTGAAGGGCAAAGGCTCCGTTAACACGCCCTGGCGGAATGGTTTTTCCCGCAAGGTCAAACCAAAGGGCTTGATAGACCAGGATGTGGAGGTTCCATTCCAGGCGGCTGAGGCAACGGTCGGGGAAGGCATTATCCCTAAGGGAGAACGTTTGGTAAGAGAGGAAAATTATGGTTGAAGTTCTTAAACCTCAGGAGTATAATATAAATATTATGAGAAAGAGTCTTGATGATTACATTCCAGTGAGTGCATTTGCGAAGGCCTGTGGCGTAAGCATTCAAATGATTCACAAATCGATGTCACAAAAACGAATCAAGGATTTTTTCAAGCTCGGGTCGTTTTACGTGATAAACAAAAGCGAAATATCAAAATTCAAAGAAGGTATGAGGTAAATTTTTTTACCCATGAAGATTGAAATACTTAAACCAGTTTGGGATTGGATTAAAGGCAACGTAGTTCCGCTGAGTGCATTAGCGAGCCTTCTAACCATTGCCACAATAATTTATGGCTTTTCAAAAAGTGGGAAAGAGTTGATTCTAAAATTTTGGAACAGAATAACTCGTTACCCTCCTAAACTTCCTCGGGAAACAATCAAAATTCATCCGCAAATAAATGGTTGTTGGTGGCACATGGGTTCTTCTAACAGTAAGCTAGCGATGCAAGTTGTTGGAGATTGGGAAGTGACAAATATAATCAAAGGCGAAGTTCATATTGTTGGTGCCTGTCTTTGTCGGCCTCGTACAGATGGACGCGTGTTAATACAGCACCCTAACGAAAATATATTTGGGAAATATCCCATTCTGCCTGGGGCTACAGTTCAAATTACGGCGAACTTTTGGATTCAGCCGCCTATTTGCAAGGCAAGTCGTGATTTTAAAGCTACAGTAATTTTATTTGACCAATTTAGAAATGAGTACAAGATAAAAGACGTTGTGTTTGAATATCGTTAAAGCAACAGGGAAAAAGGGGATAACATTGGAGCGATTCATAGTTGATAGTGAGTTTTATTTTCTGATGCGGAATGTCGGAGAATCTAAAACACAATTTAAAATTGATAAGAAAATCTTTCTGACGCTTATTCGAAAAGCACAGATGAACGCTTGGATGCCAAAGAGCGTTGAATTTGGTGAGAATTGGACGGATATTAAACGAGGCCAGGAAATAAGCGCAAAGGATGCCAAAGGGCTTTCGAGAGCCTTGATTAAGATTCAGTCGAACATGAGCATCTTGCCACTCAATATCGGTGGTTTCACAGAGGAAGAAGCCGAGAAAGTTGTGGATACCCTAATCGAGTTTTGCAATGGCGGGGCATTTTTCATTCAGTAAGAGGGCGATTTATGAATAAGTTGATAAAGTCAAAGTGCGGTTGTAGCTCAAAACGATATTGTGCACACCAAAAAATTCATTCCAATTTTGGGCGTGTACATCGCGAGTTAAAACATTGTTCTCTCTTTCCTCCTAAGAGCAAGTCAACGCTGAAACTTCTCAAGAATTTAATGATGACCCTTTGTCTCCTACCAAGGAAGATTCAGAAGTTTGCTTGCGAAAAATGCCATTTTCTAATTCTTTCATACACCTTTCACGGCCTGGGTTGTAAACCGATGGGAAATAGGTTTCCGATAATTTTGACAACAAACATTAAAAAAGAAGACCCTTATTCCATTATTGCTCATGAGATAGCCCACGCTTGGCGAAGGCATACAGGGATTTGCGATTTGAAAGACGAGCATGTAGAGGAACTTGGAGCGACACGCTTGGCCTATAAATGGGGCTTGAGGGGATGGGGCGCTAATGTAGATGAGCTTATTAAGAATCATGCTTTTAATGAGTTTGCTCAGGAGAACGGACTTTCCAAGAAGGAACGCTTGGAGTTGGCGAAAAGAGTGGAAAAGGCAATGGGTGATTTATGATTAAAATTGCGCTTTGGTTGCTTCTGATTGTTGGGTTGCTTGCGGCCGCAATACTTTTGCTAATGTGGGCACGTGATACAAAGCAAATCGATGTCGGACTTTTTAGACAACTTGTCGCTGGAATAGTAACAGGTTCGTTTATCGCAGTAATTTCATTTGGGTCGGCGTATCTCATGCATGTTGTCGACGCAAGGTATAGGGAAGCCAAAGACAAGAGAGACGAAGAAAGAAAAGTTGCAAATATTCGTCTGGATTCCTTCGCAAAAATTTCAAATGAAGTTTCAGAAAACCGTCTAACGTTAGAACAGGAACGGAAACGTGAAAAACCACTCATGAAACTTCCGCTTAAGACGTCAGCGTGGGATTCAGGAAAGTACCAAACGCCCGTCCAGACGCCCATGCTTATTGACGGTCTCAAGTTGCTCTACGACGACATCGAAAAGTACAACCAGTCGGTAGAATTCATAAACTTCAAGGTGCGTGAGCAAAACTTAACGTTGAATAATGCAACGGATGAGCTTTGGAGAGCTAACAAATCTATCATGGACATTCTTTTTGAAAAACTGAAGGAGTTCGAGAAGCTGACGGCTCGTGAGCTTGTTTTGCTTGGCGAAAAACCTCACGAAGAATACGAAAAAAGGTTCGGAAAATTTGAGGACAGCGGCAGTATTTCTTATTTCACAAAACCAAAGGATGCTTGAAAGTGGATGGAAAGTTGGACAATCAAGGCATTGCGAAAAAAAATGACCGACACAAAAGATAAACTCAACGAAGCAAAATATTTTTTGACGTGCATGAAGGTGACTCGAAGCGAAGAAGACATCTTCAGGTATTACGTCAGCGCGTTTCTTGCGGCAGTGGACAGCGTTGTCGACATCATGGGCACCGAGTTCTGCCAGTCACATGAGTTTCCTAAATGGTGGTCGCAAAAAAAAGAGGAAATCGGAAGTGAATACGATTATTTTCACGAGCAAAGAAATAGAACCCTTCACGTCAGAGCATTAAAGGCGACATCCACGATTAGAATTAATGTGTCTCAGGGTATTGGAGTTTCAGAAACCTTGAAACTGGTAGTGCCCGGTACTGCTTCGATGTTAAAAACAGAATTGCATTCGTACGTTTCCACTCAACAAGAGTCAGGTAGCACTATTGATTCAGACTGGTTTTTTGAGGATAGGGACAAAGAGCCAATCGTTTCGCTTTGCGAGGCATACCTGGGAAGGCTCGAGTCAATAGTCGGTGAGTGTGAATCAAAATTTACGCCAAGGCCAACAAAGGACATTAAGTGATAAACATAAAAAAAGTCTCGATTGGTTTTTTCTGTTGTTTTCTTTTTTTACAAACTCGGTTTTCGCTCAATCCGACGATGAAATACGCCAAACGATGATTCAGGAATCCCTAGACGATTATTCAGGAAATTGTCCGTGTCCATACAACTTAGCCAGTAATGGTAGTAGGTGTGGAGGGATAGCTCATTAAGCAGATAATTACAAGGGAGGGTTGAGATGAAAAAGATATTTGCGTTTGTCTTTGCGATTCTGTTTTTGATTCAGACAATGGCCTTTGCCAGTGTCCATGTTAGGAGTTATACGAAAAGGAATGGAACCCACGTTGCATCGCATCACCGCTCGAATCCAGATGGCACTCGTTCAAACAACTGGTCTCATCGCGGGAATGTGAATCCTTTTACGGGGAAGAAAGGGTACAAGAATTGAAAGATAACTGGCCTGTTCCTGAAACTACAAAAGAAAATAAGAGAGGGGTTGGGGGATGAAAAAAATATTTCTGTTAACTTGCTTGATGTTTTTTTGTTCCACAATGTGTTTCGCTCAAGATAACACAGTTACAATCACCACAAATGACATCCGAAGAGAGATGCAAGACTCTTTGAAATATGCGTACCTTTATATTGGATTAAGGAATGATGGAAATGAAAAGATTAACAATCTGAACTTGGAAATCAGCTATTACACTAACGAGGAATTTCTTATAGAAAAAGACGTTGTCAAAAACGCTTTGAATGAAAGCATTCCGCCTGGGGAAGAGAGAAAATATAAAATATCGCTCGGGTACGACGGCACTTTCAGTGATGTACACTATCCTTTTGACCAAGACAGTTCATTACACCACTACAAAGTAAAAATAACAGATGTTAAGGTTGACCTTTTGGAAAAAATAATGAAGCAAGTGGGCGCTAAATAAGAGAGGATTGTGGGGATGAGCGATAAGGATATAAAGACTCTACAAACGTTCTTGGTCGTCGCTACGGTAGTGCTTTTTATTGCCGTTATTCCAATCTGGCCTTATGGATTTTACACGATGCTTCGTCTCCTTGTCTGCGGAGTGACCGCCTACGTTGCTTATAAAAGTAAGCAGATTAAAAGTTTGGAAGCTCATAAAGTTCCTTTAATAATTATTGCGGTGCTATTCAATCCGCTGATTCCCGTTTATTTGGTGCGTACCATTTGGCTTCCAATTGATATAGGAATCGGAATTTATTTGATTTTCCTGGCAAGAAAGTTGAAAGGAGAAACATCGTGAGTACTACACAAAAGGTAATTATTGGTGTTGGCATCTTTCTAATCATTGCGATTACGTATTCCTTAACGACTTTTAATATTTTTAAAGAACCAGAGCAGATAGGCGGAGTGAAATACTTTACTCTAAAGAGTGGAGAAAAAGTTCCAGAAAATGGAATTTATACAGAAAAATATCCGAGCGGGAAGATAAAAACGGAGTACGCGCTCACGAATTTTGCTCTTAATGGCGTGACAAAGAATTATTATGAAAATGGTGGGGTGGAAAGTGAATTTACTTACAGAAATGGAAAGAAGAATGGTTTGGCTAAATCTTTCCTTGAGAATGGTACCTTAAGTGCATTGCTGAATTTTAAAAATGACAAGTCTAACGGAGAAGCAAAGGAATATTATAAAACTGGAGAGCTAAAGGCAATTGAGAATTATGACTCTGATAAACTTGTGGCACGGACGAGATTTACAGAAGATGGGAGGCAAGTGTTCCATTATGAAAACAAAGGAGAGTTACCTTTTAAGAGTTTGGCCAACCTTATAGCCTCAGCTCACACATTGCATAAATCTTTCGTGTCTTTGATTGAAAATAAAACTTTGAATCCTGAACAGTTGATTAAAGAAATAACACCTCTTTATTACGAGCTTCAAGAGTTGATATATGTAGCTCAGAAGATGATTCCTACAGAAAATAATCATTTACTACAAGCAAAAGAACTTTTGGTGAAAAGTTTTTCATCACAGTTTGATGCCTATAAAGTTGTATTGAACGGAGAAGGTAATGGCACTTCCGTCGAAAGTGAGTGGCAGCGCCTGTTACAAGAATCAGATGATTATGCAAAACAAGCGCTTGATAAGATAAAACAATTTGGCAAAGAAGCTGGAGATGCTATAAGTATTAATCCTTTCAAGCCTCTGCCAAAATCCTTTCCATTTTCGCTTTTAGGGTGGCTCGGTTGGTTTGCCGTTATTCTTAAGGAAATGTTGTGGGCGTGCATTTTTATAGGGATTCCTATTGGAGTTTTTCTCGCATATTTGTTAGCGTTCGGTTCCTTTCTAGGAAAGACATACAACGCTAGAATCAAAAAATTTGCAGCGGGTCAGCTCTCGTCAGAGAAACTCAAGAATCCAACGTTAGATTTTGCTTATGGTGTTCATCTTATATTATTGCTTCCATTTCTTTACATTCTTCTTTTATTTTGCCCTGTGTTAGCTATAACTTTTTCAGGATTGCCAATATATCTAATTCTAAACACAGGGTACGTATATTGGTGGTTATTTGCAGCGCTTTTAGTAGTTGGAGGAATGTCAATCGTGGCCGCGCTAATAGGAATGTTTGGATATAGAAAAAGAAACGAATTTGGGATTGTAATTTCCGACAAAGATGAACCCGAATTGATGTCTATTATTCGTTCGGTTGCTAACGATGTGGGAGCCAAACCCATCGACCAGGTCATTATAACTCCAGTGTCTGGCGTAGGAGTTTATTTAACAGGTGGATTATTCCATTTATTATTCGGGCAAACGAAAAGAGTGCTTAGAGTTGGAATGGTCGACCTGAGCTCATTAAGCGTAAGCGAATTTAAAGTCATATTGGCGCATGAGTACGGGCATTTTTCAAATAAGGATACGGCTTGGAACTCTCTAACATTTACAAATGTAGGTATATTGCAAAATGCATTAGAGAGCATGCCTCGACCATCTGGTGATAAGTCTTCCAATCTTTATAATGGGTTGTGCAGCATCAATCCAGTCTTATGGACGCTAATTTTTTATCGATTCGTGCTAAGTATATTTACAAATGGTTTTTCTCGAATAGGCGAAGTATTAGCCGACAAAAGAGCTATTGAAACATACGGTCAAAAAAGTTTTATCGATGGTTTGAAAAAAATAGCCCGTGACCAAAATATTTTTAATACATTTGGCAGTCCAGGAGCAATTGCAAAAACAATGGTTAACGAAAACAAGGTAATTACAAATCTTTACGAGTATTTCTCTAAGTTAAAGGATTCGTTGAGTGACGAGGACAAGAGAAATATTGATAAGAAAGTATTTGATGAAGAAGTAGAATCTCTCCATGACTCGCACCCTTTACTGAGGGACAGGTTTGAATATGCTAAATATTTCACCTCAGCTAAACTAAATGTTGAGGATGAAATTCCTGCTAGAAACATGATTAGCAATTGGGAAGAAACCAGTGTCAATTTTACAAAACTTTATAACACAAGTATCTATTCAGTGGTTAGACACTTAATGCCTGCAACAGAGCAAGCAACAGAAAATGAGAAATCGAATGAGGTAAAGATATGAGTATAAAAATTGCCGTTTACTATCGAAGGTCGACAGACAAGCAAGAAACTTCAATCGAACAACAACGCAGAGCCGTCGAAGCGTATGCCAAGAATAACAGCTACGAAATTGTGTGCGAGTACATTGATACAGGTTCTGGAAAGACCGCTGAGAGAAAAGACTTTCTCAGGATGATTGCGGACGGAACGTCTAGGTCGCGAGATTTTGAAACCATTCTGACCTACGATATTTCACGCTTCGGGCGGATGGACACAGACGAGGTGGGGTTTTACCGTCACCAACTCAAGGCAAACGGCGTTTCAATCATATATGTAGCGGAAGGCCTTAGGAATGACAACTCGATGGGCGACCGAATCGTCAAGGGCGTCAAGCAAGAGATGGCTCACGAGTATTCCAAAGACATGGCGCAGAAAATTATTCGAGGTCTGATTTCACATAGTGAAAGAGGATTCGCTTCTGGAAGGATGGCTTCTTTTGGATTTGTCTTAATGGAAGTGAAGCCTGACGGAAGTCCAGAGATGGTTCACGACGAAAAGGGAAAGCTCGTCCCTAAAATCCTCAGACACGAGCTCAAGGAGCGAAAGGGTAACAAAAACAATTCGGTCAAGCTCACCCCAGGAGACCCGAAGGACGTTGAGACAGCCAATAGAATCTTCAAGATGTCGGACGACGGTTTTGACGTCCGAGACATTTGCACGATTCTCAACAAGGAAGGCATTCCATCGCCTGGGCGGTGGAAACGGAAAGATGGCTTAGAGCAGACCGTGTTTGAGCGCGGGAAGTGGTTCAAGCACACAGTCTGGGCAATTCTCCGAAACCCCGTTTACAAAGGCACTTTGATTTGGAACAGGTCGCGAAACATTTTCCGAGAAAAGTACGAGTGGAAGCGTGAGAATGGAAACATCATCGTTGGCGAGAAGCGGCTCAAAAACTCAAGCCTTCCGAGGACTCGGGACGAAAAGGAATGGATTGTTTGCGAAAACGCGCACGAAGCCATTATTGAGCCTGAGCTTTTTGACCGAGTTCAAATCAAACTCGGAAAGCGCAGCAATAACGGTGGAAAACGCGGAAACGGGCAGGAGAAATATCTCCTCGCTGGGGTTTTCTTCTGTGGGAATTGCAATTCCAGCTTGCGCCCAGACGTCGACCACAAGAAGGCGACTAAGGAGAACGGCAGGCGAACCGAGAAGACCTACCGGTATTACCGCTGTTCAGGCCACGCAGACAAGGCCATTTGCGCGAAGGGAATCACGGCTGACATGGACAGGTCGGAAGAAAACGTCTGGAGCGTTGTTGAGAAGCGTCTTCACGACAGAGGAATCATTGAAAGAGCGATAGAAAAGGCCAAGAAGATGAACGAAACGGCTTTAGGTCATAGACCGAATCGCCTAAAGGAAATTGAGAGCGAAAAACGGAAAATCACGACCAAGATAGACAGGCTCCTGGACGCCGTTGAAAAGGGTGAGGAGCTTGATTTGCTCAAGGAAAGACTAACGAAACACAAAAACAGTCTCAAAGAGTTTGAGCTTGAGGAGTCTGAGCTTTCAGAATTTAAGATTGACTTATCAGCTCTGGAAAAAGAATACGTTCGGATACAACGCAACTTCAATCAAGTGGCAAAGACAGGAAGCAAAAAGGACAGGCGCGAAGTCGTTAAGGTTTATATCGACAAAGCCGTTGCTAATTGGAAAGAAGGAACGCTTGACGTTTATCCTTGCGATGTTCCAAAATTTGAAATATCGGAGCGGCTCAGTGTTCCGTCCCTGGCCAATTTTTGTTTTCTACTCCTTCTTGGCAACACCCCGCTTTTTTGATAGGCTAATGAATCAATGAAAAAGCAATGCATTGTCGGAATCGACATCGGCGGAACTAAGATTGCAGTGAGCCTTGGAACTC
>OBEQ011627652.1_pt1 | contig 15227 bp, 15 predicted proteins | sample 1670901 | NCBI WGS metagenome assembly OBEQ01 (sample SAMEA104232315, study PRJEB22302) | groundwater metagenome | biome: forest; feature: aquifer; material: groundwater | place: USA | collected 2011-08-07 | depth 5.4 m | reverse complement strand
TGGAGTATGTACTTAATTCCCCTTTACTTACTTCTCTTATTATCCATTCTATCTTCTTTTTATTTAGTTTCTTCATATAACCTTGCTTTTCAGCAAGGCTTATCTTTTTTCTAGAGAGGAAGTTAATTCGGGATAAGACAGAGTCTTCTAGCTTTACCAGAATTTTTTATGGAATTCTTTTTCTTCCTTAAATGGTTTTGCTCTTTTACAAATACCAAATCCCCCTATTTTCTTATTAATTTTCCTATTATGCATTTATCCTCTGTTAAGGCCTAATAAAAGACAATAATAAGCTTTTTAAATTTATCTTCCTATTTCAACTAATGCAAAAGTACAAAAAAATAATGTTAATTGCTCCGGCTACACAGTTTGGGGCATACCCGCCAAATGGCTTACTTGGTATAGCGGCATTTTTAAGAGAAAAAGGACTAGAAATAGCTGTAAAGGACTATTCTGGTGAGGAAATAAATGAAAAGAGAATTAAGGAAGATTTAGAGAAATTTAACCCCGATTTAGTTGGAATTGGTGTTCTAACAGGACCTGGAATACCAAGGGCAATAATGGTTGGAAAGGTAGCTAAAGAGCTTGGTAAATATGTTATTTGGGGCGGTCCTCATCCTACCATATTACCAAATTTAACACTAAAGCATCCTACTGTTGATGCTGTTATAATAGGCGAAGCTGAAAATTCTTTTTATGATTTTATAAATTATTTAAATGGCGATATAAAAGAACCATATGGTTGCGGCTTTAAGGATAAAAATGGTGAAATACAAATAATGCCTCCAGCTAAAGCCTTTGTAAATTTAAATGAACTACCAATGCCTGCTTGGGATTTATTGGGTAACATAGACAAATATTTTCCATATAAAAAACATAATTCTGTTTTAATATCTGCTTCAAGAGGCTGCATTTATAGGTGCGGTTTTTGTCATAATGCAAATAAGGATGTTAATGATTATCAAGGCCCTTATAAAAATCTAGATGCTGAAAGGGTCTTAAAAGAATTTGATTTTGTAACAAGTTTAACTAAGAAGCATATAGACAGGACAGATATTGGGGGAGATTTACATTTCCCAACAGCTTCATATGCCAGAAAATTCTCAGAAGATATGATTAAAAGTGGCAGAAATATTAAATGGAATAGTGCTAGTACTTTTTATTGTATGAGTGAGGAATTAGCTGATTTAATTGCTAAGGCTGGCTGTGAAAGTATAATGTTTGGTGTTGAATCTGGAAGCCCCAGAATACAGAGGCTTTTAGGAAAACCAATAAACTTAGATCTTGCTATTAAGGTTACAAAAAAATTAAGGGAAAATGGTGTAATGGTAAGGTGTACTTATATGATGGGTCATCCAACAGAAACATTAGGAGAGATTGGGATGACTTTGGATTACATGAAAAAGATTCCGGCTGATGAGAATTTACTACAGATTTATAGACCATTTCCAGGAACACCTTACTATGAATTATGTGTCAAACAAGGTAAGTTTAAGGCTCCTGAAAAATTAGAAGATTGTGCAACATTTGGTGTTTTGGGCTATGAGGTTAACATGTCCGATGTTCCTACCCAAGTACTTAGAAAAATGTTCTATAAAGAAAATTTCTTCTTACAACTAAGTTATTTAATCAACTTCCAAAAGTTCTTATTGAAGAATAAAATGTACGAACAATTCTTCGAGTCCTTTGTACAAAATAGATTTACATTTAAGCTTAAGGAATTATTAACGGTTCGAAGTCTTCAAAAAGCATGATTTTAGTTACAGGTGCTACTGGGTTTCTTGGTTCTTATATAGTTAAAGATTTAGTTAAGAATAAATATAAAGTTAGGGGTATTGCAAGAGATAAAGAAAAGGCCAAGGTTTTAAAAAATGTTGATATTGTTTATGGTGATCTTCTAAATAAGAATGATGTTTTTAAGGCACTTAAAGGCTGTAAAATAATTATTCATGCAGCCGCTGTAATCTTTGGAAAAGGTAGTGATTTCGATGCTAATGTAAAATCAACTAAAAATTTAATTGAGGCCTGTAAGAAGCTTAAAATTAATAAATTTATCTTTATAAGTTCAGTTGCAGCTACAACAAAAAACCTTGGTGATTATGGAAGGAGTAAATTAGAATGTGAAAAACTTTTACTTAATTCTGGTTTAAACTTAACCATATTTCAACCAACATTGATTTATGGTAAAGAAAGCACACCCTTTAATAAGATAATAAATTTTGTAGAGAATTCTCCTTTGTTTATTCCTATTATTGGTAATGGTAATAATAAGTTCAGACCAGTGTATGTTGAAGACGTAGCGAAATTGGTTACAAAGGCTGTTAAATCTGATAAAAAAGGTTCTTATTTAGTTGGTGGTAAGAATTATATAACCTTTAATGAATTAATAGATTCTATATTAATTAATCGTAAATTAAGGAAGATTAAGCTGCATATTCCTTATAGTCTATGTAGGTTAATGGTTTTTATCCTAGGAAATTTTTCAAATAAATTACCTATTAATAGCAGATCAATTATGGTCTTTAAAGGAGATTCTATTATGGATATATCTAAAGCAGAAAAGGATTTTAATTATAGACCAATAACTTTTCAAGAAGGAATAAAATTAACCTTTAGTTAGATAGTTTTATTAATGTTTTATTAAATCAAATTTAATATGGAAGAAGTCAAAAATTGGCCTACTGTAAGCATAGTTGTATGTACTTATAATTGCGAGGAATTTGCTAAACGATGTTTTGGAAGTTTTGTTGAACAGGATTATCCGAAAAATAAGCTTGAGCTTCTTGCTTTAGATGGTGGATCAACAGATAATACGATAGAAGTATGTAAAAAATTTGATGTAAGGGTAATACACAATAAGGAAAAATTGCCAGAAGGTAAGGGGCGTGGCAAATGGTTGGGATTTAGGGAGGCAAAAGGAGAGGTAGTTATTTTCGTTGATTCAGATAATAAACCTGTTCAAAATGATTGGATCAAACAGATGGTCAAGCCCTTAATTATTGATCCAGAAGTTAATTTTTCTATTTGCAGGATGGCTGTTCTAAAGAGAGATATTGCTTTGAATAGGTATCTTAGCTTAATTGGGACAGACCCCTTTACTTCTTATAATTCGATAGATTCACTTCTTGCTCTTGGGAAACTTAAGCTTAAAGATAAAGGAGATTATTATACTTATAGAATAACACTTGATAACTTTATTATTACAGGAGGATATTATTTTGCTGTAAAAAAAGAAACCCTTAATAAAATTGATGGTTACACACAAGATACAGATGTTATTTATAATCTAGCAAAAAATAACTTAGCAAATGTCGCTATTCCAAAGCACGCAACAACACATCATTTGATTTCTGATAGTATAGTTAATTTTACAAAGAAGAAATTTAGGTGGGCTAATATATATTTTAGAAAACAGATTTATGATAGGGATTTTAGCTGGATGCCAAGTAGTTTAACTGATAAGGTACTAATGTTTTTTAGAATAATGAATAATTTTTTGATTCTGTATCCTTTTTTTGTTGGTATAAAGATGAGCATAAAACAAAGGGAGAGTGCTTGGTTATTACACCCATTAATGATGTGGCTAACAACCACTGCTTACTTATCGGCTTTTATAAATACCAAGTTAAATAGAAATTAAAGTAGACCTCTTTCTTTAAGCTCTTGATTAGCCTTTTCAAATTTATCATCTGATCCTTGTGTTTTAGACCATTCAATTAATTTTTTAATCCCATCTCTAAATGAAACTTTTGGTTCCCATCTAAGTTTGTTCTTTATTTTTGATATATCTGCAATGCAGTGCCTTATATCTCCTTTTCTAAATTCATAGTTAATTTCAATTTTGGGTTCTTTTCCATAAATATAGTATATTTCTTCTGTAAGTTGTTTGATTGTTATTGGACTGCCGGACCCAACATTAAAAATTTCAAAATTTGCATTTGGATCTTTCATTGCTATAATATTTGCTTCTACAATATCATCTATAAAAATAAAATCTCTTGTTTGTAATCCATCTTCATAAATTATTGGAATATTGTTATTTTTAATTCTACTAATAAATATGGCTGAGACTCCAGTATAGGGATTTGATAAAGATTGTCTTGGCCCGAAAACATTAAAGTATTTTAGGATAACAATAGGAAAACCATATAATTTCCCTAAAAAAAGAGCAGACTCTTCTTGAAATTTTTTTGTGAGTGCATAAACAGAATTGCAATGTAATTCTGTATTTTCTGGTGTTGGAATCGGTTTGCCAGGTTCTTTGCACTTTTTGCATATAGGCTCAAAGCCATATTTTTTGATTTCTTCTAGCGTTCTAATTTCCGGATGGAATTTCCCACAATTTTTACAGATATAGAGGCCTTCACCATAGGTTGTATTTGATGCTGAAATAATAAGTTTTGGCTTTGCTTTTGATTCAATTATGCTTTGCAGAATTATTGCTGTTCCGATACAATTATTTTCTACAAATCTATCAATCTCATAATTAGACTGTGCAATTCCAACGCTTGCAGCATTATGGAAAATGATATCAATACCACTAATTATTTTTTTAAGCAGTTCTTTATTCATTATATCGTCCTTAATGAATTCTGCTTTTTTGTTGAGATAATCTGGTATTTTATTATTAGTAGAAATTAAATTATCTAAAATTATGACATCATGTCCCTTTTCAATTAGTTTATCAACAATGTGACTGCCGATAAATCCAGCACCACCAGTGATGAGAGCTTTCATGTTTTCTTTGATTGAATTATTTCTTTAATTATTGTCTTAAGGTCTTTAGTAATAGCCCAGTTTGGATAATGTAATTTGAACTTTGACATATTACTATAATAACAAATATGGTCGCCTTCTCTATTTTTTGGATTATATTGATAATTCACCTTAAGATTGAAATCTTTGTCAAGAACTTCTATAATCTCAAGGATTGATGCTGCATTTTCTTTTGCTCCACCAAGATTGTATGCCTCTCCTTGTTTGGGATTTTGATAAAAATGCCAAAATGCATTAACTACATCAAAACTATGTAATTGATCACGAACCTGTTTTCCATTATAACCAAATATTGTATAGGGTTTATTTTTAACAGCACAGTCTATAATATATGCTAGGAATCCATGCAATTCTACTGCTGAATGTTGTGGACCTGTTAAACAACCACCTCTAAAAATTCCAACATTAAGTCCAAAATATTTTCCATATTCTTGGGCGATTATATCTGCTGCAACCTTGCTTGCACCAAAAAGACTATGCTTGCAGTTATCAAGACTCATATTTTCATTTACCCCAGTTAATGAAATACCTTCTATAACCTGTTCAGGGGCATAGTCATATCTTTTTTCTAGCTCTATTAAATTGACTTTATTTGGATTATCACCATAAACTTTATTTGTTGATGTAAATATAAAAACCCCATTAGGCGAATAAATTCTAAATGCCTCTAGTAGATTAAGAGTTCCATTGCCATTAACATCAAAATCTGTGAAAGGTTCTCTTGCAGCCCAGTCATGTGATGGTTGAGCCGCTGTATGGATTACTAAATCAAAGGGCGCATTTTTAGTAAAAAAGTCATTTATTTCATTTCTATTCCTAATATCAATTGGATAGTTTTTAAATTTGTCATAGTTTTTAGAAAGTACTTCGATATTTTTTGTTGTATCCCCGCCCTCTCCAAAAAAATATCTGCGCATATTGTTATCAATTCCTAGAACTTCAGCATCCATTGCAAGAAAAAATTTGCAGGATTCAGATCCAATTAAACCGCCGGAACCAGTTACTAGCACTTTCATATTTTTATTTTTAAAAGAGTTGTTTATAAACTTTGTGTCGTTTACTTACATGTTTCTCTTGTTCGCAAGTTTTATAAATCTTTTATTGACTGAATTCTATATGAGAATCCTAGTAACAGGTGGAGCAGGCTTTATAGGAAGTCATTTATGTGAGTTTTTGTTAAATAAGGGTCATGAGGTTATTTGTCTTGATAATTTCTTTACCGGGAATAAAAAAAATATCCTTCATTTGTTAAGTAATCATAATTTTGAGTTGATAAGGCATGATATAATAAATCCATTATATATTGAAGTCGATCAAATTTATAATCTAGCTTGTCCAGCAGCCCCAGTTCATTATAAGTATAATCCAATAAAGACTATAAAATGTTCTACAATCGGTATGCTTAATATGCTTGGTCTTGCAAAAAGACTAAATGCAAGAATTTTACAGGCTTCAACTTCAGAGGTTTATGGTGATCCAGAGGTGCATCCGCAACATGAAGGCTACCATGGCGCTGTAAATCCCTTAGGGCCAAGAGCTTGTTATGATGAAGGAAAGAGAGTTGCCGAAGCATTATGCATGAGTTATTATCGTCACCATGGTGTTAATATTAGAATTGCAAGGATATTTAACACCTTTGGTCCAAGGACCCAACTAAATGATGGTCGAGTAATGTCAAACTTTATTATACAGGCTTTAAAAAATGAGCCTATTACAGTTTACGGCGATGGAAGCCAGACAAGAAGTTTTTGTTATATCTCTGATCTTGTTGAAGGGCTATATTCATTAATGAATTCTGATATCCTTGGTCCTGTTAATTTGGGAAATACAAAGGAATATGCCGTAAAAGAGTTAGCGGAATTAATAATAAAATTAACAAATTCAAAATCAAAAATAGAATTTCATCCCTTGACAGAGAATGATCCCAAAAAAAGACGCCCGGATATTAGCCTTGCAAAGGAAAAATTAAATTGGGAACCAAAATATGATGTTGAACAAGGAATTTTACATACTGTAGAATATTTCAAAAATGAATTCGGTATAAGATGACTATTCTATAACCTGTTTTGATGCATTTGTTTCCTCTTCTAAATCATAACCTATAAATTCATAAATTCCAACTGCAGGTATCTTTTCACCATTATCTCTAACCTCAAAAAATACTTGTACTTGTCTTAGATATTTACTATATTTTTGCGGGAATTCATAAGTCCATTGATCTGAGGGGTAATATATACTTACTACATAGTATTTTGGCTTCATCTCTTTTATTTTCTTAAGTAATTCACTTTCAGGATTAAACCACGTTACTTTTCTTTCAGAATAGAATGTAAATGGCGTAGCTTCATTATTACTAAAGATTATATCACTTTTATTTGTATGTTCTTTAAGCCATTTTCCAGCTGGGGGTTCCTGAGAATAAGTTCCTACCTTTATTTTTGTTATAAAATCAGCATGCTGTAACCCAAAGAATGCACCTGCTAATAAGATTAAACCTACAACCCCAATCGCTATATATTTACTATAATTCTTAATACTTGAATAAATTAAATCAATACCCTTTGCTGTTATTATGAAGATGAATAATGAAGTCGGCATAAGCCATCTATCATCATAGCCCCTTATAACAAATATAAAGAACATAAAGTATATTAAAATATGTAAGACTGTAAAGAAATCACTTTTTAATTTTTCATCTTTATTCTTAAGTAAAAGATCAAAGCCTATAAACAGATTAAATAACGTTAGTAAACCAACAAGGAATATTAAAAATAATATCTGTTCATAGAACCAGTTGAATCCAGAAGAAATACTATTTCCTGTTCCAAAATACCAGTTAAAAGCACTCAAAGCATCCCATGCAAAGGGCTTACTTACTTTTTGTATTTCTGTTGAATAACCATGTGTAAAAGCAAATATCGTTCCATATTTTAACTGGTTATATATTAGGTATGGTGTTACTGTTAATAATCCAACTAAACCGCTAAACCAGAAATATTTATCTTTTAATGGTTTAAGTCTTTCAGTTGCTAATAAAAATAAGATTATTGCTGCTGCAGTTAATACACCAACTAATCTTACCATAAAAGCAAGGGCAAGGAATATGCCTACGAAAATAATATATTTATTTTTTTTCTCTTTTACATAGCCCTTCCAGAAGAAGTATATTGCTATGTAAATTAGTAACATAAATAAAGCATCAGTGTGCATCCTCATGGTATTAAATATTAAAAGCCAAAAAACAGCCATTAAAAAGGCACTAATTAATGCAATTTTTTCATCGTACATTTCTTTTACTAATAAATATGAGATTAATATGATTAAGGTAGATGGTAATAAAACTACAAAGAATTTTATTATTGCTTCATTTAAGCCCAATAAGTAAAAAATACTTATTATCAGTGGAAATAATGGTGGTCTTTGTGGGTTTGCATCATAGGGAACATTTAAAGCCCAATGTTTAGCATAAGTCAAATACTCTGATTCATCATACCAATAAGCCTGATCAACAGTTAATGAGAAATAATAGAGTCTTATCAGGAATCCAATAAGGACAATAAACAATAATATAATGTTATTCTTTTTCTTTAAAAATCTAAGTATCTTTGCTTTTCTAGATTCTAAAATTTGGTCTTCAGACATCGGATATTTGTTATTAAGATTAGTTTAAAAATGTTTTTAATTTTATTTAGTTACCTCTAATTCAAATAAGCACTCTGATGAAGGAAGAATCCAACAGAAAAATCTTTCATAAAGCAATGGGCTTAGGTTAATTATTGGGTTAAGAATATAGTTTAAAAAGGTAAAATTTAGCCTTGTAAAATTGATTTTTCTTTTAACGACTTTGAACTTTGGGAGGTCATAAAACCAACCCTCCCTGAAGTAATCAAAGGTAAAATAGCTGAATGCTCTTTTATGTGTTGGATCCCAGTAGCTTACACCACAAGAAAAATGTGGGACTCTGATTGTGATTTTAGCATTAGGCTTACAAATTCTATGGATCTCTTTCATTGTTTCCGGCAAATTATCAAGATGCTCTAGTACATGTGAGGTATAAATTTCTTCAAATGTGTTGTCTCTAAATGGCCATGGGGTTTTATTAAAATCAAAACACATATCTACGCCTTTAAGCTCCAGTTTATCTGCATTAACCCATTCTTCTTTAATATCCTGCCCACATCCAAGGTTTAGTTTTGTCATTAAATTATTGGTTCTTTGCTAATTTAAAAGTTTTTGCATAACTGTAAATTTAAAGAAGCCCAATAGTATTAGGTTTAACCTTAGAAGATTTATCTAGAACCTTAAGATATCTTTCAAAGTTGTCAATAGTGTAAAAATCACCATTGTTTACCGGCTTTAAACTCTTCTCTTGCTTCTTCTATTTCTTCCTTAGTTTTCTTAGAAAGTTCCATTTCTGATTATCACTTTTTATATTTAAGAAGTAATTTCTAGTTTTAAAGGTAAGGAGACATTAATATCATGCAGATGTTCAGCTCTTTTTTTGAAATTAAATATAGCAAATCCTTTAATTTTGCCAGTTTTTTTATCTATTCTTTCAAAAAGATCATCTCCTATTTGGTTAAAATAGCTCTTTGTTGGTTTGCCTATTCTAATCTCTAGAAAATCACCCTCTCCATCATGGTGTATTTGTATATCTTCTTTTAGTTTCATCTTCCTACCTTCTTTGTATAAAATACAGTTATTATAAATCCAGAACCATTTAAATATTTTAGTGCAACTAGCATGTACTTTGCTGAAGTTCTGAAATTTATTTTAAGTTAGAAGTTATAAAATAATTTAAAGACACCATTTAGAGCCAGAAGGTTTATATATAAGTTAAATAATGTTATTTAATATTAAATATTAACTATGTGGGGGTAAGAATGGTATTAAAAACATTTAATCTACAAGAGGAAGCCTATAGGAAATTCTCTAATTTTTGCAAAGAGCATGGTATGAGTATGAGTAAGCAAATTGAAATGTTCATTGAATCTATGATGGAGGAAGATCCTGAAGCTAAAGAAGAATATCTTAAAAAGCTTGAAAGGATAAGAAAAGGCAAATTTATTCGTATTGAAAGCTTTGCTGAGAGATATGGCCTATGATCTTATATATTTTAAAGATCTCAGCCGATGTGGATAATAAATTTCAAAAGCTAAAAAATAAGAATAAGAAACAGCTGGATATTATAAATAAAAAAATTCAACAGATCCTTCAAAATCCTTACCACTTTAAACCTTTACGTGGTGACTTACATGGAGCAAGAAGGGTACATGTAGACAAATCTTTTGTTCTTGTCTATGAAATTGATGAAAAGAATAAAATTGTTAGACTTCTAGGTTATGATCATCATGATAAAATCTATTAATTCTATTAGAGATTTAATTATGATGATCCAATAATATCTGATTTAACCTTAGAAAATTTATCTAAAACTTTTAGGTACCTTTCAAAGTTGTCAATAGTGTAAAAATCACCATTGAACTCATAGCCATAAAGCTTGCCTAGTTTTGCTATTTCTGGGAATATTTTCTTCTCAAACATGCAGAAACCTTCGGGTATCATTTCTATAACTTCAGGTTCAATGATATAGAGACCAGCAGAGATGAGATTGGATTCAGCTTTTTCAGGCTTTTCAATAAATTCTATTACTCTTTTATCGGAATTAACCTTTACAATACCATAGCCCGTTACATCATCTAATCTTTTTAATGCTAGTGTGATTAATGCCTTCTTTTCCCTATGGAAACTTAACATACCTTCTAGATTAACATCCTTAAGCTCATCACCATTGCTGCAATAGAATGTTTCTTTTAAAGAATCCTTAAGTAATCTTAATGGTCCTGCTGTTCCCAATGGTTCATTTTCTTCTACATAAGAGATATTTACACCTAATTCTTTTCCATCTTTGAGATCATTTTTTACCCTTTCTTTTAAATAACCAATAGCAATTATTAAATCTTTTATACCATAATCTTTAAACAGTTCAATAACGTATTGGACTATTGGTTTATTATTAACAGGAACTAATGATTTTGGCATATAATTTGTAATAGGCTTTAATCTTTCTCCTTTACCGCCGGCCAATATTATTGCTTTCATTTAGTACTATGCACCCTTTCCCAAGCATCTTGATAGCCGTCTTTTTTAAACCTTGTATCATAAAAGACATTCATCCACATGTATAATCTTGCTGGAAAAAGAGTCATTGTCCATAAAAATTCTTTAATGTTTCTAGGATATAATGGAGCCCAAACTAAACCCATCTTTAACTCATTTGTAAATGACTTAATCCTAGGAAATCTTTTAGTGTCAACATACTTATGTAATGTTTCATGTGCTTTTGATGTTCTTTTTCTTTGAGTTAACCAATCTTTAAAGTTATCCGGATTTCTTACAAAAACCTTGGCGTTCTCTGCATATCCTATTTGATAACCTTCCTGCCAGAACATATAGGGAATTATTGTATCCTCTGCAACATCTAATGGAATTTCTTTTATTTTATTCCTAAAGGCAAATAAATAACCAGAGCATTCTAAGAATTTTCTTTCACTAAATAGTTTCTTTCTGATATTATGCGCCCCAGCGTCTACTAATAGATGGCTCCAATAACCAAGCATATTATCTTTAGGATTAGAGGACATTACCCGACCAGAAACACAACCCATCAATGGATCCTTAAACATTTCAGTAACTTCTTTTATTGCATTATCACTTAAATAAACATCCCCATCTGTTAATATTAATATATCACCTTTAGCTTCTTTAAATAAAAGATTTAACGCATGACTCTTTCCTTTTCCCGGATCTTTAAAATATCTAATATTCTTATTAACATTAGAATAACCTTCTACTATTTTTTTAGCATCCTCATCAGGAGCAACCACAATTAATTCATAATCATTTGAAATTTCTTGGTTTATTATGGAATCAATTGCCTTGGTTAATTTAGGCTCTTTAAATGAAGTAATTATAATTGATAATTTTTGCTTTTTAATCTCTATAAGTGCTTCTAAGATTTTATTTATATCTATTTTTTCATTAGCTTTACAATCTGTTTTATAACAACAAATACAATTACTTTTGGGAATTATTTTTTTACCTAAACCATACATCTCAATCTCATTAGAAGATGTTGGGCCGAAAAAAGCAGCTACTTTTCTTTTTAATGCTAATGCCATGTGCAAACCAAGACTATCACTGGTAACAAAAGAATCGCATAAACTAATCAATGCAGGAAATTCTTTTAGATCATTACCACAGCCGGCATTCATTATTGGCGATTTAGATAAGGCAATTATTTTGTTATTTCTTTCAACCTCTTCTTTACCACCAAACAAAATAATCTTCGCTTTCAATTTACTATAAATCAAATCAGCTAATTTTGCTGTTTTTTCAGCACTTATTCTTTTTGAAGGCCACCTACCGCCAGAACCTGTATTCAAACCAATAACGTAATCTGTTTTTCTATCTATGTTGAATTGTCTTGCAAAATGTTCAGCATATTTTAATTGTTCTTTGGTTAATCTATAAATTATATTAGAATGCTTAGGTTTTATTCCTATAATTTCAAACATTAATTGCTGGTATGTTTTCTTATTTTTTTTCTTTAAAATATCATTCTCAGGTTTTTTGCCTAATACACTCATATTAAAGTATTCTTGTGCAGATTCTGTTGGTGTTATCTTGTTATTATCTAAATAAAATCCAAATATCTTTCCTTTGAATAAAGAAGCTAATTCACATGCCTCATAATCTTCATCAAGATTAATTATAATATCAAAATTCTCATTTTTTATTTTATTTTTATCATTGAAAGAAATAATCTTATTTACATATTCATTATTATGGAAGATATCTAAAGAGTCTTCCTTAGTTACCCAAGTAATATTTGCTTCTGGATACTTTTCTATTAAACCAGGCAATATAGCTGTGGTTCTTAAAACATCACCCATTGCACCTAGTTTAATAATTAAAATTTTAGGATTTGGCATTTTTATAGATTCTTTCTAAATTTTCTGTAATCTTATTCCAGGTAAATTTTTTAGCCCTATTATAAGCCTTTAAACCAAGCTTTTTCCTTAGCTTTACATCTTTAACTAAGCTCATTAACTTTTCTTTTAAATCTTCTGAATTATTGATCTTAAACACTAAACCAGCATCTCCAGCAACCCATGGCAAGCCTCCTTGATCTGAAACTATTACTGGTTTTCCTTGTGACATTGCTTCCAGGACAACAATACCAAATGCTTCATAATGACTGGGATGTAAAAATAGATCACATGTTGCATACGCTTCTAGTTTTTCTTTTTCACTTAAAGTACCAGTAAGGATTACATTATTAACTTTTTTCTCTTTAATTAGGTCTTCAAGCTCTTTTCTATAATCCCCCTCGCCAGCAATAATGAATTTTACACCAACAAAATTACTAGCAACATTAATTATTTGATCAAATCCTTTACTTTTATGCAACCTCCCTAAAGAAAGAATGACTAATTCATGTTTTAGTTTGTATTTCTTTCTAAATGCTTTACCATTTCTTTTCTTAAGATATTCTTCAGGAATACCATTAGGCGTTAATTTAATCTTATTTTCATCAATATCAAAGCTTTTTATCCATTCTATTTCTGGTTGAGAAACAGCACATAATATTTTATAATGGTCAAATAAAAACTTGCCCAGACTTTTATCAAATATTGGGATAATTTTATCTAAATAATCTTTCCTTAAACCCTTAGGATAATTAGGCCAATGTAATGTAAGCAAAGCAGGTTTATTTGTAAATAATACACTTAGATTATGCGGATGCCTATAAGAATGGACATGGATAATATCAGCATTACTTTTATTGACAGCATTAAATAAGCTAGGCCAAAAAGAAGCAAAATCACCAATCTTAAACCAAGAATTAAATCTTTTAATAGTTATACCTTCATGAACCTCTTCTTTAATATTAATCTTTCCTGTTCTTGATAAGTTGGAAGTAAAAACCACAATTTCATGATTTCTTTTAATTAATTCTCTTGCCAGATAATAAATATGCCTTTCTACCCCACCTTCAACAGGATAAAAAAATGGGGTTATGAACAGTATCTTCATCTTAGTATCTCGTCTATTTCTTTTTTAACATCACTTACAGCTATGGCCTTCATGCATTCCATATTTACTTTATTAGTACATTTAGCCTTTAAACAACTAATACATACATTATCCTTGAATATTACAGTTCTTTTTTCTGTATAGGGGTACCATACATCAGGGATTCCGGCACCGAATAGCGCAATTACTGGTTTATTAAAAGCTGCAGCAACATGCGTAGCACTTGTGTCAACGCTTACTATTAAATCAGCACCATTAATGATTGCAAAGAATTGTTTTATTGTAGTTCCAACGGAGTTTATTGATTTATTCTGCATTAATCCCTGGATATTTTTAATTAAGATTTCATCTTTCTTGCTTCCTGTAAACACTATTGTTTTTTTATATTTATCGACAATGTAATCAGCTACTTCTGCAAACCTTTCAGAAATCCAATTATGGGTTATGAATTTAGCTCCTGGGTGTATTACAACGTAATTTTTATTTTTAACATTTTTATCTGTGAATATCTCTGGTTTCTTTATTATAGTTTTAACTATGGGTCTTATTACATCTAGATTATCTTCTAACTTATGTTGTACTTTTGTATTTGGTATTATCTTTTTATTTAAGAAAAATCCCTTGCCATAAAATGTTCCTACTTTGGTGCAGCCTATCCTATATTTTACTTTACCCTTAAGTAAAGCTAAGCTAATTTTAAAAGAACCTGGATGTAAAGTTATTCCTAAATCATAGTCTTTTTGTCTTAGTTTACTTACTAAATTATTATCGTAGGTTATTATTTCATTTATGTTTTTATTACCAGAAATTACATCTGTCATTGAAGGTAAAACTAGAACATCTACTTCAGCATTAGGGTAGTTTTCTTTTAAAGTTCTAATTACAGGTGTTGCAACTATTAAATCCCCTATTTCTAGCAATTCAACAACTAAAATTTTTTTTATTTCTTTTGGAAACTGCTTAAATTTGAAAGGATTAAATAATAAATATAAAATATAATCTGTCCAAAGAACTAAATTCCTTATTTTGTCCTCTAAAATAAACCTTAATCTTTTCATAATTAAAACTTGCAGAATAAGACTTTTAAAGGTTTATTAATCTGGATTCCTATTAAAGATAACCTATTTAAATTAATCAACGTATTAAGGATAAGGGTAAAATGAATAATAAAAAATTGGTCATCATTAATTAACTTTACAGAACTACAAATAGTGCGTTGGTGCAACCCTCAAGAATAAGCAAAAAATAATGTTGCATTCTGTCAACATTATGTGCTATTAATTTGCTTATCAATTCAACTTTTTGTGTTGCATTAGTTCTATTTCTTAAAATAGAACCATACTTTTGTTTTA
>OBEQ010828474.1_pt1 | contig 15230 bp, 9 predicted proteins | sample 1670901 | NCBI WGS metagenome assembly OBEQ01 (sample SAMEA104232315, study PRJEB22302) | groundwater metagenome | biome: forest; feature: aquifer; material: groundwater | place: USA | collected 2011-08-07 | depth 5.4 m | reverse complement strand
CTCGCCATCACGGTTGACGAGGTTACCGGGGTTCATCTCTTCTGCGATCAGAACCCATGCCGCGTCGATCCCGAACGCAAGCAGGGGGTTGTCTACCCCACCCGTCAGCGTTCGAAGCGAATCTTCGCTAAAGCAATCACGGAGAAACTCCGCGATAGGCTTCGCGAAACGACGTCCGATCACTCGACCCAAGCGCCTTCCGGCAACTTCGGCGACGATCGGCGTCAACCTCAAACCTCGAGGCTCGCCGCCTTCCGGATCCATGGTCATCATGACCTCGCTTTCTGGAGCATCGCCCCGAAATGATCGACAACAACAAATGTCTGCGACGTAGTTCACAGAGCACACTCAAATTGTCGAGGTCCAATTTTGAGCAGAAATACCTGGATTCTGCTCAGAACAAGATCTCGAAGTGACCATGTACAATACTCCAAAAAAGCCGTTTTGTCAATCGGTCTTCGCAGGGAGGCAGTGTTCAGATATTTCTGAGTCCTTCACACACTTTTTGTCGCTATAATGAGCCAAAAAACTTCATGCTTACTTCTTGACAAAATGATAGATTTCATGTATCTTTATTCGTTGCTCTCATATTCTAATCTGTAGAACGTATCCTTACAAAGTATTCTCGCTCGAGATGATGCATGATCCAAACCATACATGATCTTGAGTGGAAACACTCAACCAACACCGTCCCTTGACCGGGACAAAATCAACAACAACAGCGACAACGTCGCCACACACGAGGAGGTTTCACGTGAAGCACTTTTTTTGTCTCGTTTCGTTCTTTTCCATCGTCTTCTTCGGACAGATCGCGGAGGCTCAAACGCCGAACGATCCCTGTACAGGAAGAGTAGAGGGTGCACTCGTCTTCAATCAAAGAGATGGGTTCACGATCTGCGGAGGACCAACACAAGAAACACCGCCCGCCGTTCCCGTGGTGGCCCCATCGATAGCCGCGCTGGTCGTTCCACGGCTGGCTCCGGTACCGATCCCAGCGTCACCGACGCTCGTAATCCCAACGGTTCCGGTGATAGCTCCGCTTCCGCCAACTCTACCACCGACCCCACCTCGGATTCCATCTCCGACCCCACCTCCGGTGATTCCGCCGCAGACGTTTGATCCAGCCGCTCGGTTGGTGACGGTCGTCTTCGGGGACGATATCCGGACTGCGTCAGCGGCAGCCGTCGTGTGCCTTGGACGCACCCTTCGAGAAGCACGAAGAGGAACAGGCCAAGCGGTATGCCGGGGATCGGAGCACGGATCTGGGGGAGTCCGTCTCCCGGAAACAAGGATTTGGGAGCACCCGGTGGCCGTGGCTCGCGTCTGGACCAATGACGGACGACACAACCAACGGGAGTGGTGCTGGCGCGAAGGAAGCTACATCGACGTAGCGGCCAGTGACGCAACGAGTGGGTACGCCTACGCTCCGCTCGACCACGGGTGCCGATAACAAGCCTCTAGGACCGCCTCTGTATTCTTATACGAGGCGGTCTTCTCTTTTTCCTCGTGACGCAAGCCCTCCGACAATCGCAATGGCAAGTGCATCGGCTGCATCGTCCGGCTTGGGAATCGTCTCCAATTTTAATAATCGCTTCACCATTTCTTGCACCTGCTTTTTGTCTGCACCTCCCCACCCAGCAATCCCCTGCTTGATTTGGTTTGGTGTGAGCTCAATAAGCGGTAACTTTGCATCCGCGACGACAAGCAAAGCAACGCCGCGAGCCATTCCAACCTTGATGGCTGTTTTTGCATTGTTGGAGAAAAAGAGATGTTCAATCGCCACAACATCGGGCGCATACACATTGATCACCTTTTGTACCGCGTCTCGAACCTGTTGCAAACGCCGCGTAAAATCATCTCCTTTTTTTGTTTGTAGACAACCATGAAATATCCACGTAGCTTCGTTTCTCTGCTGGTCAATCACCCCAAAACCTACGCGATCAAACCCAGGATCAATACCAAGAACACGCATATTTTTCATCACGTTCATCACGCGAGATTACTCCACACGCGACTCACATCATCATGATCTTCTAGAATCTCTATGAGCTCGGCCACGGCAACACCAATCGTCTCCGACGTTTCCACGAGAGACTTTGGAATCCACTGAAATTCAACCGTGTCAGCCTTTAAACCAAGAGAAACGACCGTGTCAGAAAGTTTGGCGAAATCGTGAATATTCGACTGGAGCTCAATCCCCTCTTCTTCGCGAACATCGAGAGCTCCCGCATCAATAAAGGCCAATACATATTCATCATGACGGTCTATTGGAATAGATTCGGCAAGATGCACTACACCGCGATGATCAAAAAGATATGTGACCGCGCCGCTCAAGGCCAAGGACCCACCATGCTTGGCGAGAAGATGTTTAACGTCACTCGCCGTACGATTCCGATTGTCCGTAAGACACTCGATGATGAGTGCCGTTCCACCGGGGGCGTAGGCTTCGTAGACCAAAGATTCAATCTGCCCTTCGCCACCAACCCCAGCTCCACGAGCGATCGCTCGATCGATATTGTCTTTAGGAAGAGAGGCGGCCCGCGCACGTTCAACAGCAGCTCGCAAACGAGCATTCATGGTTGGATCACCTCCTTTTTCTCGAGCCGCTACCGTTATTTCGCGCGCGAGCTTGGTAAATGAGGTAGAGCGTTTTGCATCAATTGCCCCTTTAAATTGACGAACTTTATGCCATTTAGAATGACGGGCCATACCACCCCTATATTATTTTATCGGACAGGCCTGGAGACACGCCTCTGCCTCTGTCATACAATTGTTCATCGCCTTAGCACTTTGCGCTGCAGCTATACAGGCAGTACGCACCGTTGCGCAGTTGTTGGCACAAGCGTTCGTTCTGGGTGTTGCACGACCTCTCACCGGTGATTCATCAACGGCCACGGGGGCTCTTGGCGTTACGGGAACCTCCACGGTACCTCCGCTTACGGGAATGCCTGGGAGAGTGGACCGCTCAACGGAAGACCACAATGAGGAGGCATCAATACCCACTGGCGCGACAGGAAATCGCACGTTTGAACAGCGCGCAACGCATGGACGCCACTCGCCGACCGTTGTGAATGATTCACATTGTTCCTGACAGGCGTTAACCGAAGCCGTGCCAAGACAGGCGTAAAGGCTGTTCATGAACAACGGCAGAGCGTTACGAAGTTCACGAAGATACATGAGCTCGCTTGAATGTCCGCTCTCGTTATTTAGTCGGAGGGCTTCATCTATCGTTGCGATGTCCACTCCTCCATTGGAAAAATCCAAATAACGACGCGCACAACTTGTCGCTCCGCCAGTAGATGGGCAACGAGAAACACAACCGACGAAGGATCTCTCATTAAGAAAAACGTCATCCCGAACATTTGTATTTACACAATTATCCACGCAACGTCTCACATCATTTTGATTCACGTCTTGAACAGCGCTCCCGCCCGCCCCCCCACAGCTACGTACTATCACATCAAGCTTGCCATTCATCGCATCTAACTGACCAAAAACCCCTCGATTTGGAAACTCCAACCTATTCTCCGTTACGTTTGCTCCCAAAACTTGCGCTATGTGATTTTCCAGCACGCGCACATCTTCATGGAGACCGGCTATATTCGTAGCTACGGGAGCTCCGATCCTAAAGATCCAGGTCATGCTTCCAAACGCGTCTGCCACACGAGGACCAAACACAAGACCGCCTACAAGCATCACGGCTCCTACGAAAAGCAAGCTCTGACGTGCTTTGGGAGAGGTTTTGAAGAAAGATAACATACGTGATAAATGAAAAAAGATTCGTTTTTACTTTACTGGACAGGCTTGAAGACACGTGATTGCAAAAGCGGCGCAGTTGTCCATCGACTTTGCATTTTGTGCGGCGACCATACAGGTTATACGAGCTGTTCCACACGCTGTCACGCAAGTTACCGCGTCATCTGCAGCACTTTTGGCAGGGGCCGGCACTCGACGGGCCGGCGCTGTGCCCATGACAGGCTGTTCTTCGACGGGCGTTGGAACGCCTGCCGTTGCAGATGTCTGAAGCAGCCCAGCGCTGGTTGGAATCTGCACAGGGTCAACAATATTTGAACATCGTCCCATGCAGGATCGCCATTGGGTGAGATCTGCAAGACCTTCGCAGTTACTTTGACAATCATTCGTGTCTCCATTCGAAAGACACGCATAGAGCGTTCCATTGATAAGAGGGATCGTAGAACGTAGTTGCTGTGCTTCACGTATTCGGTCTTGAGCACCCGTTCTCGTAGGATTGGCCGTATAGTAAGCGATGGTGTCATCAGTCGATTCTCGCGTGAACCCATTTGAAAAGTTCATGTAGCGTTGCGCGCAGCTTGCCCCGTCGCCGTCCGCTGAAGGACAACGAGATACACAACTAATAAATAAACGCTCATCCAGACGTCGTCCTGGGTTTGCGTCCAAACTCCCTCTCAAACAACCGTCTACACATTGGCGCACCTCATTTTCATTCACCGCTACTACCGTTCCTGAGCCTGAACGTGCGCACGTGTGAGCCAACCGATCCAATTTTGCATTCACCGTATTGAGTTGCCCGTACACACCTCCCGCAGGGGCTTCAAACGTATCGCTCCCAATATGTGTTGCTCCCATGAAATAGGCAAGAGTCGTTTCTGAATCTCGTACCGCTCGATATACGTCAAGGATCGAGGCTACACGTCGATTCTGAATACGCGGAAAGGTAAAGACTGTTGCTGTCGCCAAAAGCGGAGCCACGAGCACTGTTCCTGCAACGATAACCCCTAACAAGGTTTGGCGGCGGCGAGTTTTGAAGCACATTCTGAAGGAAGAGAGCATAAAAAAGGCTAATGGATTGATGCTATGATCATAGCATGGGCGGAAATGGAGGCAAACGCGCCCACACATGGAACGGGATTGCCTTGATGGATACTCCGTCAACCACAAAATCCCCTGCCTGCGCCCATGTAACCAAGAGGGCGTTCTGGCAACGAGCGCTTTTCATGGCTCCACTCATTCCTTTGAGCTCACGCGCAAGCGTTCTTTGGTCTGATAGATCCCACACAGCTTGGATCAGCTGCCGTGTTTCATGTCCATTGCGTAAGATAAAATCGACTTCTTTATCACCCTGCTGCGATCTAAAATATTTTATATCATCCCCTATGCTTGATTTTAGGAGCTCTGTGTAGACAAGATTCTCTAGAAGTCTGCCTTCGTCTGGACTGGCTCTAAATCCCATTGCTCGCGCGGCTCCATTATCTAGTGCGAAGATTTTTTTAGGAGACTTTACTCGTTCTCGATGGTTGAGGTCGTATCTTCCCACGAGCTTCACAAGATAGGCCTCCTCGAGATAGGAGATGTACCGCTTGACCGTAACAGCGCTCGCCGGCAAACCCGCATGGGAGCTTTTAGACGAGAGGCGTGCGAAGGTCAGTTCTTTGGCAATATTGTTAAATATCCAATCCGCCGTATTCGTAAGCTCAGACATTTTTCGGAGTTTATGTCTGGTTACGATGTCTTTACTGATCACGGCTTGTACTAAATTCTGCAGGTAGTCTGATCGATCAATGCCCTGGCCGAGGATGATCTCAGGATATCCCCCGGTTTTCAAAAATTCTTGGCTCAATACCTGTCCATCAATCGACAGAGCTTCTGCTTTTTTAGCCGTCACAAATTCCGAGAAGTTGAATGGATATATTTCGATTTTAACAAATCTCCCCGTGAGATGCGTCGCCAATTCACCACTCAACAAATTCGCGTTTGATCCGCTTAAGACTAAATTATACCCTTCGCGTTGCAAGCGATTTACATAGAGCTGCCAGCCCGGTAGATTTTGAATTTCATCAAAGAAAATGTAGTTGAATGGACCATGCGCCTGCGTGAGCAGAGGCACGAGCTGCTCTGTGTCAAACCCCGCCAATATGCCTATTTCGTCAAAATTAAAATATGCTGACCGCTCGTCCCTAAGGAGCAGCGCGGCGAACACGGACTTTCCGGCCCGTCTTGGGCCCATAATAACCTTGATCAAATTATTAGATAACGTCTCTCTCGCCTGAGTTAGTTTGAGGCGCGGCACATAGGGACGCGTCTTTTTTTGATCCCACTCCTGTTTTTGTCTGGCGATCACTTTCCCTATTTCAGTATTCATAATAATCATTATTATATAATTATAGTTAATATAATGTGTTTATTATCCAAAGTTGTCAACCGTAGATCCAAAAAGAGGCGGGATAACCCCCGCCTCTTTTGTGCGACATGATCCACCTATGCCTCTTCGTTTTGCTTCATCCCTTCGGCACTCCCATGATAGGTCCCAAAGCCCGTACCGGTTGGGCTCAAGCGTCCAATGATCACGTTTTCCTTTAAGCCCTCGAGACGATCGACTTTGCCTGTTACTGCCGCGTTGATCAGTACACGAGCCGTTTCCATAAACGACGCGGCGGAAAGGAATGATTCCGTCGACAACGCCACCTTGGTAATACCAAGGAAGAGCGGAATCACACGGGCTTGGATTCCTTTGTTTGCCTCAAGACGTCGGTTTTCAACATCCGCACGCGCACGTTCAATCACCTGACCCGGCAAAAGATCCGTTTCACCAGAATCATGGACATACACACGAGAGAACATCTGACGCACGATCACCTCGATATGTTTCGCGTTCACTTTTTGTCCTTGTGAGGCGTACACCGAGAGCACCTCCTTCAAAATATACCGCATGAGAGGCTTGACACCCTTTAAACGGAACACATCTTGAAGGTCAAACTGACCTTCGGTAAGCGTGTCTCCCGCTTCTACTTCTTGTGCATCCTTGACTGTAAGATGATACCCAACCGGGATCTCGTGCTCAGCGGAAATCTGCGCTTCGTAGACCAAGACGACGGTATTTTTCACAATCTTGATCGAACCTTTGCTCGGCGAGAGAACCTCTTCTCCGTTTGCGTGTTGAATCAACATCGCCCCTTCTTTGATTTTATCGCCGTCCTTCACCTTGACGATGTCCCGTTTAAGAAACGGGAAGATTTTCTCTTGAATCCCTCGATAGCTAATCATCACCTTCTTTTGATTCCCTATCGTATCAACTAATTTTACTCCGGTTGTGGTGTGCAAGACCTTCTTTTCCGCTTCGATGATTTTGATGATACCGGCAACCTCGGCGAGCACCGCACGACGTTTTGGTGAACGAGCCTCAAAGAGCTCTTCCACACGAGGTAACCCCGTGGTGATATCCGCGGCAGCCGTTCCACCTGCGTGGAAGGTACGCATCGTAAGCTGGGTTCCAGGTTCACCGATCGATTGCGCCGCAATGATCCCAACCGAGGTTCCCATGTGCACAAGGTTGTTGTGTGCCAAATCGTATCCGTAACACTTTTGACAGAGCCCTCGATGGATCTTGCAGCTAAACACAGAACGCACGATTGCTTCTGTAATTTTGTTTTTTGCAAGAGCACGAATATGCACCTCCGTAATCAGCGTCCCTTTTTTAATCAACACCTCTTTGGAATCTGAATCCTTCAGATCTTTGATCAAGATGCGTCCAAGAAGACGTGTGAGAATTGGTTCACCGATCTCCTCACATTCAGCAGAGGTGATCTCCACCCCTTCGGTGTCTCCACAATCTTCCGTGTTGATAATCACGTCTTGGGCCACATCGACAAGACGACGTGTGAGATATCCTGCGTTCGCTGTTTTGAGAGCGGTGTCTGTAAGCCCTTTACGCACCCCATGAGAGGAGATGAAGTACTCAAGCACGTCTAACCCTTCACGCAACGAAGACTTGATAGGCAGCTCGATGATATCCCCGGTGGGGTTTGCCACAAGACCCTTCATTCCAACCACGTTGGTAAGCTGACCCAACGATCCACGCGCACCAGAATCAATCATGGAAAACACGGTGCCGTTTTTGTCGAGCGAATCTTTGGAAAGCTTTTGCAGCTGGTCTTTCACCTCTGTCCAGATGCGAATGATTTGGGAATAGCGTTCTTTTTTGGTCAACAACCCCTCTTTGAATTGCTCCTCGACCTCTTGCGTTCGAGCGTTGCCATCATTAATCATCTTTTCTTTATCAATGATCGGCAGATCACCTACGCCGTAGCTAAATCCAGAGCGTGTGCTGTAGTAGAATCCCATGCTTTTTACCTCATCCAAGAATCGCGCGGTGCGTTCAAAACCACGAAGCTCGATGGTTGTACGAACGATATCTCCGAGTTGCTTGGTTCCAATGAGTTCGTTTCGGTACCCAATCTCTTTTGGAAAGAGACGATTGAGAAGGATGCGGCCCGCCGTGGTTTCGATAATAGCCTCACCTTGCGCAAGACGTGTTTTAATCTTTTCACGAAGCGCGAGCTTGCCTGCTTGATAGAGGTAGACCACATGATCCGTAGAAGGAATCGCCTTGATTTTTCCATTCTCCGGTTCGACGACCATCGTCATGTAGTAACACCCCCACGCCACGTCCTTGTCTGGACGTGTAATGGGTTGGCCTGTCGCAGGTTTCAGCAAGTTCTTGGTGGAAAGCATCAAGTTTTTTGCCTCCCAACGCGCCTCTTCTGTGAGAGGAATATGCACAGCCATCTGATCTCCATCAAAGTCTGCGTTAAAGGCCGGACACACCATGGGGTGAATTTGGATCGCTTTGCCTTCGATCAGCTTTGGTTGGAACCCTTGAATCCCAAGACGATGCAGCGTAGGCGCACGGTTTAAGAGCACCACAGAATCTTCTGCGATCTTTTCCAAGATATCCCACACCTCTGTGTGATCCGCTTCGATGTACCGATTCGCGGAACGAATATTATGTACGAGCTCGCGTTTGATTAATTGCGAAATAATAAATGGCTTGAAGAGCTCAAGCGCCATCATTTTTGGCAACCCACATTGATGCAGTTCGAGGTTTGGCCCAACAATAATCACGGAACGACCAGAATAATCGATACGTTTTCCAAGCAAGTTTTGACGAAACCGTCCTTGTTTGCCCTTTAAGATGTCCGCCAAGGATTTGAGTTGGCGCTTTTTTCCTGTTGCCGCAATCACGGTTTTGGATGAGCGCGCCCCGTTGTCGATGAGCGCATCCACCGCTTCTTGCAACATACGCTTTTCATTGCGAACAATGACTTCTGGCGCATGAAGCTCGAGCAAACGCTTCAAACGGTTGTTACGATTGATCACGCGACGATACAGATCGTTTAAATCGGAGGTCGCAAAGCGGCCACTATCGAGCGCCACCATCGGACGTAAGTCCGGAGGGATGACGGGCAACGCTTTTAGCACCATCCATTGTGGTTCGAGCTTCGTACCATTCAAGGACTTCAAAAGCTTCAAGCGACGAATCAACCGATCGTGCTTGGCATCGGATGCCCCTTCAAGATCTGCCTGCAATACCTTGATCGTGGCAGGAACATCAATCTTGCGAAGCAGCTCATCAATTGCCTCGGCGCCAATCTTTGCCTCGAACACGTGGCCATACTTCAGCGAAAGATCATGATAATCGCTCTCCGAAAGAATCGTCATCGTTTCGAGATTCTTCAGCTCTTTTTCGACGGTCCCAAAGTCTTCCTCAAGCGCTTTGAGTTTTTGTTCTTTCACCCCTTGAATCCGGTCGAGCTCTTTGCCCGCATCCTGCTGTTTGATTTGTTTTTCTGCCGCCTGTTTTTGGAATCGTTCCACATCGCGCTCATACTCTGCATCGATCGACTTTCGTTTCCCTTTGTACTCGTTACGGACCTGTTCAAGCGTGTCGTTACGAAGTTGCTCGTTGACATCACTGATAATGAACGCCGTAAAGTAGATCACTTTTTCGAGAGCGCCAAGAGTGATATCAAGCACCGTACCGATTTTGGACGGCACGCTGCGCAAGAACCAAATATGTGCAACCGGCGCACAAAGTTCAATGTGGCCCATACGTTCACGTCGAACGAGGGAGTGCGTCACCTCTACACCGCATTTGTCACAAATAATCCCTTTATATCGAATCTTTTTATATTTTCCGCAGTAACACTCCCAGTCTTTAGATGGCCCAAAAATTTCTTCCGCAAACAACCCGCCCTTTTCTGGTTTTTGCGTGCGATAATTGATGGTCTCCGGCTTGGTGATCTCACCATAGGACCAGCCGCGGATCGTTTCCGGCGAGGCTAAACGCAATCGAATTGCGTCAAAGTCCGTCGTTTTGATGTTCTCGGTTTGGAAGAACGCCATAGTAATATTGGTCTAGGGTGAATTAGAGATCAGCAGGCGCTGGACCCCACTCTTCTTCTGGCTCGTTCACAAGGGCTGGTTTAGGTCGAAGATGTTCCGGACGTGGCGCGGTTTCCTCAATGCGCTTGCCATCTTTTAAGAGCTCAACATCGAGACATAATCCCTTAAGTTCGCGCACCAACACATTGAAGGACTCTGGTACATTCACTTTGCGAATTGGCTCACCCTTGATGATCGCTTCGTAGGCTTTTGAACGACCCGGCACATCATCTGACTTGATGGTAAGGATCTCTTGCAGGGTGTGCGCCGCGCCGTATGCTTCCAGTGCCCACACCTCCATTTCTCCAAAACGCTGACCTCCAAATTGCGCTTTTCCTCCAAGAGGCTGTTGCGTAATAAGAGAGTACGGCCCGATGGAGCGTTGATGCACTTTGTCATCCACCATGTGATTCAGCTTCAAGATGTAGATGTAACCAACCGTTGGTTCGTGATCATAAAGCTCACCCGTACGACCGTCGTGCAAAGGGATTTTGCCGGATTCTGGGAACCCTGCCTTTTTGAGCTCCGCGCGAATCGTGGTTTCAGGCACCCCATCAAACACAGGAGTCGCAACCGTGTATCCAAGTGCGTTTGCGGCAAGGCCAAGATGCGTTTCTAAAATCTGTCCCAAATTCATACGCGACACGACCCCAAGCGGGGAAAGAATCACGTCAACAGGTGTTCCATCTTCCAAAAATGGCATGTCTTCGACCGGCACGATCTTGGAGATAACTCCTTTATTGCCATGACGGCCTGCCAGCTTGTCCCCTGCTTGAATCTTACGAAGGTCTGCCACGGTAACGACGATCTTTTTTAAGACACCCGGCTGCAACTTGTCCCCTGCCTCGCGAGAAAAGATGGTGATGTCGATCACCTTGCCTTTTTCGCCGTGCTCTAAATACAGTGAGGAATCACGAACATCGCGAGCCTTCTCTCCAAAAATAGCACGCAATAATTTTTCTTCTGCGGAAAGATCGGTTTCTCCTTTTGGAGTGATCTTACCACACAAAATATCTCCAGATTTTACCTCTGCTCCCACACGCACGATCCCTTGCTCATCAAGATTGCGCAGCTTTTCTTCGGAAACATTTGGAATGTCTGACGTTACCACCTCTACCCCAAGCTTCGTGTCGCGCACCTCGAGTTCATGGTGCTCGATGTGAATCGAAGTAAAACGATCGGTGTGCACTAAACGCTCGGACAAAATGATAGCATCTTCATAATTGTACCCATCCCAACTCAAGAACGTACACAGAAGATTCTGCCCCAAAGCGAGCTCTCCTTTTTGACAGGACGTGCCATCTACCAGCACCTCACCGGCGTAGACTTTTTGGCCTTTGTTTACAAGCGGACGTTGGTTGATACAGGTAGAGCTGTTCGAACGCTGAAACTTGGTGAGATCATATCGATGAATACGCCCATCTTCTCCCTGAAACTCAATGTGACGACCGTCAACCGCAACCACTAAGCCATCTTCAGGTGCGATGAGAGCATGACCAGAGTCGATCGCGGCACGCCGCTCAACACCTGTGCCGACAATCGGCGCATCGGCACGAATACAAGGAACCGCCTGACGCTGCATGTTGGTTCCCATGAGGGCACGATGTCCATCGTCATGTTCCACGAATGGAATAAGCGAGGTTCCAATCGAAAGAATTTGCTTGCTCGACACATCGACGTAGTCGATCTCGTGTACATCCACGACCGTTGGTTCTCCATTTTTACGCACACTGGCACGCGCTTCCAAAAAGCGGCCTTGACGATCGAGAGGTGTTGTCGCCGGCGCGGTAGTTCCGCGCTCTTCGGTGAAAGCGTTTAAGTAGACAATCTCGGTCGTGACATACGGCGTGATCGGTAATTCTGGAATGGAAACTTTTTTGAGCTTTTCCGCAAGTTTCGCGTCTACCTCTGTACCCGCCGCCGCAACCATTTTTCCTTCCCCATCGTTCACCGCCACACGCAACACTTCACCGATCGCCTCTTTGCCATCGTTTTTTGCCCAGCTTTTTACTTTGCGATACGGCGTCTCAATAAATCCATATTCGTTGATACGAGCGTAGCAAGCCATGTGGCCCACAAGCCCAATGTTTGGACCTTCCGGAGAGGCGATAGGACAAATACGACCATAATGCGTTCGATGAAGATCACGCACGTCGAAGCCAGCACGTTCACGGGTAAGCCCCCCAGGACCCATCGCAGACAAACGACGCTTGTGTTCAAGCTCGGAAAGAGGGTTGGTTTGATCCATGAACTGCGACAGCTGTGAGCTCATAAAAAACTCGCGCACCGCCCCAATTACCGGGCGTGCATTGATGAGTTTCGCGGGAGTAATTGCCGTAATATCGAGGGTCGACATGCGGTCTTTCACGATACGCTGCATGCGGGCAAGACCGATGCGAAACCGGCTTTGTACAAGCTCTCCCACCGCACGGACACGACGGTTGCCAAGATGATCTACATCGTCCGGTTCTTCCTGAGAAATGTTCAGACGGATGAGCTCGCGAATGATGTTCACCAAGTCTTCCTTCGTTAAAATACGATTCGTCTCTTTTGCAATTTCTTCGCGAGGCGCGGGCAATCCAAAACGCTGATTGAACTTGTACCGACCAACCACCCCAAGATCGTATCGATCAAAATTGAAGAACATCGCGTGAATCAACGAACGCGCGTTATCCGCGGTTGCCAAATCCCCTGGACGAATACGTCTGTAAACCTCAATATACCCATCTTCCTCGCTTTTTGCCGCGTCCTTGCCAAGCGTGGACTCGATGTAGTGGTTAAGCGGATGGATGTCGACCTCTGTAAAAAGCTTTGTGATGTCTTCATCGCCACCAACGCCAAACGCGCGCAAAAGAGAGGTGGCGGCCACCTTGCGTTTACGATCAATCTTTACCCACAATACATTGTTGGCGTCCGTCTCAAATTCAAGCCACGCTCCACGGTTTGGGATGATTTTTGCGCCATAATACCGACGACCATGCATGAACTCGGCGGTGAAAAAGGCACCGGCCGAACGGACAAGCTGGGACACCGCCACACGCTCAATCCCGTTGATAATAAACGTGCCACGCTCCGTCATCACCGGGATATCCCCAAGATACACCTCCTGCTCACGATCAATACCCGTACGTTTGTTCACCAGTTTGGTTTTGACGCGGAGCGGGGCCTCGAAGTTTACGTTCTTCTCTTTTGACGTTTTTTCATCAAACTTTGGTTCATCGATATAGTAATCGACAAAGTATAGCTCCAGATCACGACCGATAAAGTCTTTAATCGGCGAGATCTCTTTTGTGAGCTCACGAATCCCTTCTTCTAAAAACCACCGATACGACGCTTTTTGGACTTCGATCAGGTCCGGAAGTGCCATCGCATCACGGGCCGCGGTGAAATAACGGCGCTCTTCTGCCTTTGGAGCTTGCCGGCGGAACATCATTGTAGACATGGTGTTCTTGGGTGGGGCGCGAATCCGTGTGTCCTCAAGACGATCTTCGAACAAGAGAGGTCAGCCAGGGAGAGATCGTGACCGAGGAACGGACTCAAAAAGGGTATAAAGTCTTAAAACATCAAGGAGACACTCGCCCTTACACGAAAAAACCCTCACAACAATTTGGCTCTGTTGAGAGGAATTTACGTGCGCTGCATGACGGTGTAGAGCATGCGGGACGAGGGTGGATTGGAAGCCGTTGCACAATCGGGTGCAGGCTGTCAAACCGCTTGAAGTAGCCGCACTATATCAATGAGCCAGCAACGCGTCAAGGTTCAGGCAGGTCCTAAACCAGGATGTTCATCGTTCCTTGACAAAAGTTAAAAAATAAGGTATCCTATCTTTTCAAGTCGCTCTGGCACCCGATTCTTTCCAAAGTGTTGCTGACGGACCTTCTGGGAGCCTCGAAAGAGGTACTTTCGGAAGCCACCCTTGAAGGCGACCGCGTTCCGGTTTCGACTGGATCCTCTCATCATCAAGCCCATGGGAACACCTTCGTTCCGGCGAATGGTTTCCCGCCCCGTCGTCAACACTTTGCACAGGATCGCTTTACAATAGAACGCCCCATAGACGAGGAGAACCCTTATCCATCCCGAAACCGGGTCGTGGATAAGATGAGTACGGTCTTCGCGACGGCGGATACGTCTGCCTCCCCCGAAGAACGCACTCACTGAGCGGATGATCCTCGGATCTACCCGCTCATCTTCTCACCTATGCGGCGTTTTTTGTTTTCCGACATGCCTCGAGGTTGCAACATCCACAAAACCATGCTAAAAAATCTAGCTCTTTTGACAAGTCACCCATACGACTTGGGCACTCTTGCCCCTCACGTCAAAGAGCGGAGACCCCATGAGCAGCGACCCGCCGACAAGCCTCTCCGAACACTCAAGTTTTCAGCACCTCGACCTTTTTGACGCCCGCCCACCGGACAGCGAGGGCCTTTCCGTTCGTCCACCCGCTCCCGGCGTTCACCTCTCTGGATATGGTGAACGCACCCTCACCCCATCAATCGTCGCCGCGAGGAATGTCTCCCATCAGGAGCTCGCAGCGTACTTCGATGGAGGAGCGCGGCATACACATCTTCCTCGAACGGAAGAAGAAAACCTCACGCAAGCGCGACATGTCGGTGAACGAGCGGCGCGTGTCTACCTCGAAGGGGTTATCGCCTCAGGAGACGTGCCGACGACAACCGTGTGCAAAGTTCGATCGCGCACACTATTCACCGGCTGCGACATCGCCCCCGAGCTCATGGAAGATATTCCAGACGCGCTCATTCCAGCGATCGATGTCATCCTGCGAGAGGTTTCTCGCGAATTCCAACTCGTAGCTACCAACCGCCTCCTTGAGATCTTGCGTCGATACGCGCTTGTCGAACCCACCGCCCTCGTCGCGCTCATGCAGCGCATCGTCTACCTAGGCTACGCTAAATAGCTCTTTCATCTCTCCTCCCAACCCCCACAGCAATCTCTGCTGTGGGGTGTTTGTATTTTAGATGCTTGATTTCAAGCATTAAGCCTGTTGCCATATACGCTTCTTGATCCAAAAT